>Ga0208130_1000904_pt1 | contig 14706 bp, 11 predicted proteins | sample ETNtaG_31_FD_185771 | JGI IMG/M metagenome (GOLD analysis project Ga0208130, IMG submission 185771) | Marine microbial and viral communities from oxygen minimum zone, Eastern Pacific Ocean - ETNP201310SV78 (SPAdes) (version 2) | ecosystem: Environmental > Aquatic > Marine > Oceanic ...
ATTTATGAGGCTAAATAAAAAAAGAGTTTTAATTACTGGAGCAAGTTCTGGCATTGGCAAGGCATGCTCATTATTGTTTTATGATCATGGTGCAAATTTGGTCTTAACAGATTTAAATGAAGATTTACTTTGTGATCAAAATAACAGCATTGTTTCAAGAAATAATGTGCATATAATTGGAGGCAACGTTTCTAAAAAAAATAATGCTAAAAGCATTGTTGATTATACTGTAAAAAAATTAGGTGGTTTAGACATTTTAGTAAATTGTGCTGGAGTCAACCCTAGAGGAGCACCAAAAAACTACGACTTTGAGCAAATTTGGGATTGGGTTATGGATGTTAATCTCAAGGGAACATATTTGATGTCATATTTTGCTTCAAATGAGATGAATAAAAACGGTGGTGCAATAGTCAATTTAGCATCAATAAATGGATTGGTTGGATATAATCAAGGAATTGATTCCAATCTAAAAGGAATCAATCCATACCCACATTCTAAAGGTGGTGTTATTCAACTAACTAAGGATATGGCTGTTGGATTTGCAAAGAAAAATATCAGAGTAAATGCATTATGTCCTGGTTATTCTAAAACTAACTTAACTAAAATGCTTTGGGAAGATGAAAAAGTTGAAAATTACATTACATCTTTGCATCCTATGGGAAGATTAGCAGATCCAAAAGAAATTGCATTTGCGGCATTGTTTCTGGCATCAGATGAGGCATCATTTATTACAGGTGCATGCCTGCCAGTTGATGGTGGATATTTAGCACAATAACAAATATTTAATATTTGTAGAATTCTTGTAATTTACCCTTTTTATCCAAATTTTGATAACAATCAATATCGCCTTCAGTGTCTATTTCGAGCCATCCACCTTCTACAAGAGATGCAGTAACTTTAAAATTTTTATTAATAAGTAATTGTATGAAGTCAGTCATAAACATATTTTTATGATCAATTAAATCTGAATTTTGAATATCAATGTAGACATCTTTTATTTTTTTTAAATAATTCTTATCAAATTTAATTAGTCCTGTGTATTGACCTTGAATATCATTATAGCTGTCAGTCTTTTTACCTAACTCAATAATATTTAAATCATCATCGAATATCATGGTTTCAGCATCATCTAATGGATTATCAAATCTTTTTGACCAGAGTTTTTTCCAATTTAAATCAACCATTATTGAAACAGAAGATTTTGAATTAATTAATTTTTTGAGATTGCCTTTTTCATAAATGATATCTCCGTAAGCAACAATTAAATCAGTTTCGTTGGAATCAAAAAGGTCAGAAGCTTGAAACATTGAAAAAACCATGTTTGTTTTTTCAAAATCTTTATTATGATAAGTATTTAAATTCAGTTCATCTAATAAATTTGATTTGTAACCAGTAACAATATTTATATCTTTAATATTGTTTGATTTAAGTATTTCTAATTGTTTGCTGATAATTGGTTTACCAAATAGTTCAACTAAACATTTTGGTCGGTTTTTTGAAGCCTTACCTAATCTTTTTCCTTGTCCAGCTGCAAGTATCAGAGCTCTCATAGATTAAAAAATTCATTAAATAGTTTTAAATCATTAGTATCAAATGGATCATTTCTTTCTGGGTGCCACATTATGCCTAATAGATTATTTTTTTTATCAAGTATTGATTCAATTTCTCCATCAAGATCAGTTGCAATAATTTCAAAATTTTCTGGAAGTTCATCTCTGCTTAATTTAAATTCATGGTAACTATTTACTTTTTTTGAAATAGGAAAGTTGGAAAGATTCATTACCTCATGATATTTTCCTACATGATTATCTATTTTTTCTAATTTACCACCAAAAAAATTATTTAAAATTTGCATTCCTCTACAAACTCCAATTACTGGTATTTTATTAACAATGCAATAATTAATTAAATTATTTTCAAATTTATTCCTATTTTTAAGACCAATATTATTATCATTATTTTCTTGAAATTCTCCTCCACTTAAAATTACTCCATTTAAATTTAGACTATCAATAGCTTTGTTTTTAAATAATTCACTGTTATTTGGCAGGATAATTTGTAAAATTCCAATATTGGCAAATAAACTTGACCATCTTTGATCTAGTTCATCTCTATATTCATTATATTCTTTTATAAAGTGTATTCTTTGTGTGATTCCGATATTTCTCACTATGCTTCTCTTAATACTTTATTTAGGCAATCTAATTCAATCATTTTATAAGATTTTAATTTATCAAATAAAATTTCTCCTACTCCAATTGCAGCCGGTATTCCAATTTCTGCAGACCTTATAGCCATATGAGAATTAGCCCCTCCATATTTTGTTATTATTCCTGATATGCTTTTATTAAATAGCCAATCATAACCAGGATCTGCATTTTCTATAAGTATAATCTTATTTCTTAAGCTTGACGTATTTTTTAAATCATATACTGAATTTGAAATTGTTTTTTTATTTGAAATGAAATTTGGTTGAGCATTATTTATTTCAAAAAAATAAAAATCATCTTCATTTTCGATTATGTCCGGCAAATTGATAATTTGGGTATAAATAAAGCTTTCTTTGTTCAGTTTTATGGCTTTCTTTATTTCGTTTAAATCTTCGTGGTCAATGAATTTTATTAATTCTTCATATTTCAAATATTTAATATCATTTATACCAATACCTACCTTTTTGCCCCAATTTTCAATCAAGTCTAGAGACAAACTTATACTCTTTGTGAATTCGAACTTCACCCTTTCTCTTTCTTGGATTGAGCTAATTAGATAATTTTCAAAAACATCAAAATTTATGCTTTCATCAAGATTATTTAAAATATCTAAAATGCCTTTTTTTTCTTTTTCTGAAAATTTAAATTCTATACTCCTTTTTTCCTTTTTTAATGAAGTTGTTAAATATTTATCAGGATTTTTCCAGTATGGATCTGAAGTAATTTCATAAGTTCCTGGTCTAAGATGACCATATTTATTTATGATATTTTTTCTTTGGATAGAAGATTTATTTTTAATTAAATCATATTCAAATTCTGACGTAATTGTTCTAATAGACTCAAAAAAATCATCGTATCTTTTTTGTGAAAGTATTTTTTGGTCTACAAAACTCTTTAATAAAATTGTCGAAACAAAACCGTTTCTTGCGGCATGAGCAAATGGGAGTGTGCCATTAATTTTGCAATCATCAATCAACTTCTTCACTTTTATTAATTCATTTAATTTTGAATTTCTAACTTTATTAATTAGCTTTTCTAGATTATTAATTGGAGAGATTTGTGCACTAAAATTTTTAATTGCTAAAGAAGTAATTTTTTTTACATTTTTTTCAATATTAATAATTTCATTTTCAGAAAAATTAAATTTTGAGAGTCTCTTTGTTGCATAATAAGAAAAACCAGGAGTCCAACAAGTTAAAGCAATTTCAAACTCAATTTTATCAAAAAGTTCTTTATTTTCTGACAGAATCCCCATATAAGCCTTTAATAATTTTTTTGAAGTTTTTGGGTTTGTCCCTTTTGGTATAAACGACTCAAAACTTAAACTGCAATCAACATATGGTTGTCCAGAAAATGAACATAATAGTGGTTTATTTTTTATTGATTTATATCCAAATTGATCACGTTGTAAGGCCCAAATTTCATTAGTTATCACTTCTTCGTAAAGACTAAATGCAAGTGGAAATGGCTTTGTCCCAATTATTTCTGCCGGATTCCAATCAGGCATGTTTGAATAAATAATGTCACGATTATATTTTTTTCTAAATTTATTGTTAATTAACTTATATTTCTTTGCACTTTTTTCAACGGTCTCATTAAAAATTTCCAAATTGTACTCATAATTTGAATGATTTACAGTTATTGGCCTTACTTGAAAAATATGAATTACGTCATTGTTGTCAACCGCAAATTCTATGTCTAATTTGTCATATATTAATAATGATTCAATTTCTTGTACTGCATCTAATATTGGAATGATCTCATTGGGTATATTTTTTCTATCAAATTTTGCTTTATTTACGACAAGATTTTTATCATCTTTAGATTTTCCTGAAGTTATCAGGTCTGTTTGTCCACTAAAATCATAATTTATCTTATAGTATGGAGCTCCTGTAACAAGATCACAAGTAAAAATAACACCAGAAAATTTAACATTTTCAATAAATTCTTGAATCAATATTTCATCCTTAATTGGATTAATTATTGGGTATGACTTTATTACAAGATCTATATTTTTTTTAATTAGTTTGCTGTCATTTGAATCAATATTTATAAAAGATTTAAATTTGCCAGCTGAAGATTGTTGAAATGAATCCTCAGTGGATGAACTGCTTCTAATAACTAAATTTTTATCTTTAAAATCATTTTGAATATTTTTAATAATTAAATTTTTATTTTCATTCCATTGATTTATATTGAAAAAAAAGCTCTTGCCAATTTTACTTCTTTTAACCATTGGCTTTAATCGATTTAAGGATTCAGCTTTAGTACCTAAAACAAACTTAACTAAATCATTTTGTGCATTTAATTCTGACCAATCTCCTTTAACATCAAAATAATCAATATCGATATTAATAGACTTAAAAAAATCAATTAAATCGAAGAGCTTTTTTCCTTTTAAGGAATTTTTTTTTGATAAAATTTTATCTACACATTTTTTATTTAATTTAATAAGTCCTGTGAATTCAACTTCATTCAGTAAAGGAAGCTTTACTTTTTCAGCAATTTTTATATCATGCTTCGATCTGTTTAAATACCTATCCTTCCACTTAGAATCAATAGTTACTGTTACTTCATTTTCAGATTTAGAAAGTTTTTTCAAGTATTCCTTTCTAAATAATGTATCCGAATATGTAACTATTAAATCTGCGTTAGTTTTAGGTATTTTTAAAAAAGAATCTAAAATGCTTTCTTTTTGCCATCCTTTATTATTTATAATTTTAAGGTTAGGAAATTTCTTTTTTATTTCATTTACTTTGTATCCACCAACAAAATAAATATCTCTAATATTTTTAATTTCATTAAAACAATTTAATTGCCACTCAATCACACTGTTTCTGATTGATATTTGTTTAAGCGAAGATGGAGTTTTACCAATTGATGGAGCCCCTGCACCAAGGATAATGACATCTATAAATTTATTAATTTTCATCTTCTACTCTTTCAACAAGAGCTTTCATATAACCAATTGCAAATGCAGTAGCAGTCCTATTTTCTACTCCATATTTAGTTTCATAATGATTAGACTCAGAATCTCTATCGTTAAGTGAACCCATTGTTGGATTATGATCAGGTATTATTATTCCATCAAAATTAACTTCTTTTAGTGTTTTAATAATCTTGTACATATCCATATAGCCGTCATCTAAAAAGGTTTCTTTAAAATGTGGAAGTGGTTTGTCAACATTCCTGAAATGAATCTTGAATAATTTATTTTGATCGCCAAAATATTTTGCCATTTGAGTTACATTTTTTTCCGTAGTATCTCCCCCTTCAAGCCAAGTTCCAGCACATAAACAAATTCCTATATATGGACTATTTGCTATTTCTAATGCTCTTTCATAACCACTAAATGTACTAAAAATACATCTTGGAACTCCTCCAAGTTTTACTCCTGGAGGATCATCTGGATGAATCCCGACTTTTACACCTGATTCTTCAATTGTTGGTTTTACAGCATTAATGTAATATTCAAAATTTTTCCATAGCTCTTCTTCAGAATACTCTCTTGAATGAGTTAATTCTTCTTTTGAAATGGTTTGGCCGTTATTTATATAAAAGGTTTCAGCATTTAGATCAAATGCCCTACCAATTGCCCCACCTCTTGTTGGCTCTTTTGCTGTACTCCAAACTCCGTTAGCCATATGGGCATAAGTCGAATAAAAAATTCCTGCTTTACTTAGGTCTCTAATATAATTTTTATAATCTTCAATTACTTCGTCTCTGTCATTTAAATTTAAAACTAAAGAAGCATGATTATGTATATTCGAATTTCCAAAACCATATATTTTTAAATCATTTGTTTCAAAGATTTCTCTTTGCTTCATAAAAAAATCATAATTCGCCTCACCTTTTCCCGCAAAAAGAGTAACGTAATCAAGGCCTAATTCTTTAATAAAAGCAATATCTTCCACATTTGGGTTAGGTCTTACCTGTGCAGCAATTTTTATTTTTGATTTATTTTTCATATCAAACTTAATATATATTAAGATAAAGTTTGTTTAATATGAAAGATTTTTTCAACAATGTATATAAAGTTCTTATTGAAAAAAGAACTGATTTTAGTGGTCGAGCCTCTAGGAGTGAATATTGGTCATCGTGGTTATTTATTCAGTTAACTTCTATTTTTCTTTTGATATTTGCATTCAGGGCTAGGCCGCTATTATTAATTTTTATACTATTTAGCATCCTTATTATTATTCCTTCTTTTGCAGTAACTGTAAGAAGACTTCATGACGTTAATAAAAGTGGTTACTGGCTGATTGTACCCTTGCCTTTAATATTTATATCCTATTTATTTCTTTTCCTGCTTTCATTATTTTCTCCTGAAAATCAGTCTGAAGGATTAAATTTTTTTCAAATTATCTCTATAGTCACCTATATAACGGGCATATTCATGGCGTCACTTTGGTACTGCTTTCCAATATTTATGTTTCTTACTCAAAGGGGGGATATTGATAAAAATAGGTATGGGGATCCAAATTAAATTATAGAATTGTTATAAGATAATTCCTGAAAGGAAGTTACTATGAATGTATTAATTAAATCAAAGTCAATTTTTTTCTTATCATTGGCAACAATTTTAGTTGTTTCATGTTCATCTGGTGAAGATTCTGCAGGTGATGAAATTGTATTAGGAAAAAAAATATCAAATAATAACATTTACACATTAGAAGACTTCACCGAATCTCCAGTAAAATTTAAAAAGCTAAAAGAATATGATGTTGATGAATTAAATTATGCTAAAAGTGTTTACTATGGTTTTAGAAAATTCGATGATCCTGTTGATTATGAAATAAGATTTTTTGAAACACACGAAGACGCTCTAATGGGCGAAGAACTTGTGAGGGAGAGGGCAGGGACAAAAGAAGAAATTAAACTCGATAAAAATGAGGCTGTATTTACTGAAGGCCTTAAAGATGTAAGGCACTGTTTTGGTGAAGCCCAAGGAGAAGGTGGTGTAGCTGGAGGTGGTGCAGGAATTGGAGGCCACTGCATCAACTCTAAATACAGAAACTACGTAATTCAAGGAAACATTATATTGTTGTGCCAAGGTATGGACATAAATGCTTCATTTAGAAATTGTGAAAAATTACTTAACTTACTCAATGAAGAGTAATTTACGAGCAATATTTTAAATATCCGTGTATAATAATTGACAGAAATGTTATATTGAAATTAGCCTGATTTGTAATAGGAGAGTTTATGCATCCATTTAATTATTATGACCCAAGTACAGTTGAAGAAGCTGTAGAAATTTTAAAAAAATTTGGAGATAGAGCTAAATGTTTAGCCGGAGGTACTGATGTGTTAGTTCAGACCAGAGGTGAAAGGTACGAACTTGATGCAATAGTTGATGTCAAAAAAATACCTGAGTTAACTTCTGTAGAATGGACAAATGATCACCTTATAATAGGCGCTGCGACACCATGCTATGTGTTATATGAGGATCCAAAAGTATGTGAGTCATTTCCAGGAATAATTGATTCTGCATCTTTAATTGGTGGTATCCAAATTCAATCTAGAGCTAGTCTAGGAGGGAATCTTTGTAATGCTTCACCAAGCGCAGATGGAATATGTTCATTAATTGTTCATGAAGCAGAATGTGTAATTGCTGGCCCTAATGGAATTCGCGAAATACCTGTTGAAGATATGTGTGTTGGCCCAGGAAGAAATGCAATGAATGAAGGTGAATTTCTTGTATCTATAAAGTTGCCATTAAAAAATAGTTCTTTTTCAGCCTCATACGAAAGGTTTATTCCTAGGAACGAGATGGATATTGCGGTTGCAGCTGTTGCCTCTTCTGTATCTTTAGAAGATGGAAAAATTGCATCTTGCAGAATTGCTTTAGCTGCTGTTGGTCCAACTCCAATTTTTGCTGAAGAAGCATCAAAAATGCTTATTGGTAAAGAACCATCTGAAGAAAATATAAAAGATGCCTCTAGCAAAGCAAAAGAAATTGCTTCTCCAATTTCTGATATGAGAGGAACAGTAGAACATAGAAAAGATTTAATTGAAGTTTTAACTAGAAGAACGCTATCAAAAGCCGTTGAAAGAGTAGGTGTTTAAATGTCTGAAAACAATGTTAGAAAAGTAGCTATCAATACAACTATTAATGGGCAAGAAATGGATATATTAGTTGATCCGTACGTTAGCTTATTGGAAACTTTGAGAGAAGTTGTTGGGATGACAGGAACAAAGGAAGGTTGTAATGATGGGAATTGCGGTGCTTGTACAATAAATATTGATGGACGTATAGTTGATTCATGCCTTGTTCTGGGTGTAGAAGCTGAAGGTAAAAATATTGAAACTGTTGAAGGAATGGCAACACCTGAAGGGTTGCATCCGCTTCAACAAGCTTTTCTTGAAGAGGCGGCTCTACAATGTGGTATTTGTACTCCAGGTTTTCTAGTATCAGCAAAAGCATTGCTTGACAATGAGCCAAAACCATCTGAAGAAAGAATTAGGCATTGGCTTGCTGGAAATCTATGTAGATGTACGGGTTATGACAAAATAGTAAAGGCAGTAAAAAAAGCATCAGATTAATCGGGGGGTTAAAAATGGTTTCGAAAGCAAAAAAAAGCGATTATAAAGTAATTGGCACAAGGCCTATACGGCATGATGGTTATGATAAAGTTACCGGGAGAGCTCAATATGGAGCTGATATAAAATTACCAGGTATGATTTATGGAGCTGTTTTAAGAAGCCCTCATGCCCACGCCAAGATAAAAAATATAGACATTTCTAAAGCAGAAAATATGAATGGAGTTTTTGCTGTAATGACAGCAAAAGACCTTCCTAGGCTTACAGATAAACAGAGAGGAAATTCAGAAGAATCAGGATCTGAAAAACATTTGAGTGAAAATGTTATGGCATTTGATAAAGTCCTATATAAAGGTCATGTTGTTGCTGCAGTTTCAGCAAATGATGTAAACACAGCCAGAGAAGCAATAAAGGAAATTATTGTTGATTATGAAGTTTTAAAGCCAGTTATAAATGTAGATCAAGCAATGGATAAAGATGCACCAATATTACATGAAGATTTTATTGGAGATCATCTTGGCAAGAAGGTTAAAAACACAAATATAGCTACTTATAATAGATATAAAATCGGAGATGCCGATGATGCATTTAAAAAATGTGATCTTGTTGTTGAAAAGGAAGTTGAACTACAAACTGTTCATCAAGGTTACATAGAACCTCATAGTGGTACAGCTATTTGGGATGAAGATGATAGGGTTAAAGTATGGACAAGCACACAAGGCTCTTTTTCAAATAGAGATAGTGTTTCTAAGGTTTTAAATCTTGATGTTTCAAGAGTAAAAGTTACTCCTATGGAAATTGGAGGTGGATTTGGTGGAAAAATACCAGTTTACCTTGAACCTATTGCTGCTGTTCTTTCAAAAAAATCTAGAAGGCCTGTTCAATTAGTCATGTCTAGGACTGATGTTTTTGATGCTAGTGGTCCAGCTCCAGGAGGAAAAGTTATTGTAAAAATTGGAGTTGATAAAAATGGCAAAATGCTTGCAGGTTATGCTGATATTAGGCTAGAAGCTGGTGGGTACCCTGAAGCATTTATTGAAGCTGCAGCAAAATGTGTTTTTTCTTGCTACGATATTCCTTCGATGGATATTGAAGCATATGATGTTTTAGTAAATAAGCCTAGCTCTGCTCCCTACAGAGCACCGGGTTCTCCTCAAGTTGCATTTGCAACTGAAACAGTTGTGGATGAAATTTGTAAAAAACTTGATATGGATTTAATTGATTTTAGATTATTAAATGTTGCAGAAAAAGGTACAAGAACAGCCTTGGGTCCAAAATATAGAAAAATTGGACTAAAAGAAGTTCTTGAAGCTGCAAAAAAATCTGATCATTGGAATTCAAAGTTAGAAAAGAAATCAGTAAACGGAAAAGTTAGAGGCAGAGGCATTGCAAGTGGATACTGGTTTAATATTGGTGAGAAATCTGCAGTAAACCTTTCATTAAATATGGATGGAACAGTTATTTTGACTGAAGGCTCCACAGATATTGGAGGGTCTAGAGCATCAATTGCAATGCAGGCAGCTGAAGTTCTCGGAATAAATGCTGAATCTGTTAGACCATCTGTTGTAGATACTGACAGTATTGGTCACACTGATGTGACTGGAGGAAGTAGAACAACATACGCTACTGGTTATGCAGCATATAAAGCAGCACATATGTTAATCGATGAAATCACATCAAAAGCAGCAAAAATATGGGATATATCTGAGGGTGACATTATATATAAAGATGGAATTTTAAGTTCAAGAACTGACTCAGAATTGAATATGACTCTTAGGGAGTTCGCTGATCGAAATCCATTTGGACCTGTAGTCTCAAGTGCTTCAGTTGATTTAGAAGAAGCTGCGGGAGGCTTTGGTACTCATATAGTTGATTTAGAAATAGACCCTGAGACAGGCAAGACTGATGTAATTAGATATACCGTCTTACAAGATGTTGGCAAGGCTATTCACCCTTCATACGTTGAAGGTCAATTGCAAGGTGGGGCAACCCAAGGAATTGGCTGGGCTCTTAATGAAGAATATTTTATGAGTGATGATGGAAAAATGCTTAATTCAAGTTATTTAGACTATAGAATGCCAATAGCATTGGACCTTCCTATGATTGAAACAGTATTAGTTGAAGTTCCAAGCGAAGATCATCCTTTTGGAGTAAGAGGTGTAGGCGAGACACCAATTTGCCCTCCAGTTCCTGCGATTTCTAATGCTGTTAATGATGCTATAGGAACACGAATATTGAGTACCCCTATAAAGGCCTCAAAAATACTTAATACCTTAAAAAGTATGTAAGATACTTTTATGATTAAAGTTTTTTTGCCTTACAAAACTAGGAAACTGTTTGATTTGCCTGTCGAGATTGATGCTGAAGGTAATAATTTAAGAAATTTGATAGAATTTTTAGATATAAAATATCCTGGTTTAAAACAGGAATTGGTTGATGATGAGAAATTAAAACCCACTATATCTGCTGTTATTGATGGCAGAACGACAAGATTGGGTTTAATTCAGAAATTAGATAAAGTTTCAGAAATACATTTCTTGCCATCAATTGCGGGCGGATAAAATGAAAAAAAAATTTCCTGATCTAGAGTCTAAGCCATCGTTTTCAGATATAGAAAATGAAATATTGGAATTTTGGAAAAAGAATGGGACTTTTCAAAAAAGCATTGAAAAAAATAAAAATTCTGAATATGTATTTTATGATGGACCTCCATTTGCAAATGGATTGCCACATTATGGACATTTATTGACAGGATTTGTCAAAGATATAATTCCTAGATTTCAAACCATGATTGGTAACAAAGTTGATAGAAGGTTTGGATGGGATTGTCATGGTCTTCCAGCAGAAATGGAATCAGAAAAAGAAATTGGTGTATCAGGAAGAGCAGAAATAATAAAATTTGGTGTTGAAAATTTTAATGATCATTGTCAAAAATCCGTAATGAAATATACCCAAGAATGGGAAAAGTCTGTCTACAGACAAGCTCGATGGGTTGATTTTGAAAATGACTATAAAACAATGGATATTTCTTATATGGAGTCTGTAATCTGGGCTTTTAAAGAATTATGGAAAAAGGGATTAATCTATGAAAAAGACAGGGTCATGCCATATTCATGGAAAGCTGAAACTCCAATTTCAAACTTTGAGACAAGACTTGATGATTCTTACAGAGAAAGAACTGATCCAGCTGTAACTGTTAAGGTGAAACTTAAAAATTTTGAGCATGATGCATCAATATTAATTTGGACTACAACCCCATGGACTCTTCCATCAAATTTAGCAATTGCTGTAAATGCAGAACTAGACTATTTAGTTTTAAATGACGGGAAAGAAAATGTAATAATTGGTGAATTTGCTTATGAGAAATATAAAGAAGAATTTAATGACTATGCTATATCAAAAAAAATAAAAGGATTAAATTTAATTGGGCTAAATTATGAACCAATTTTTTCTTATTTTAAGGATGAAAAAAATGCTTTTAAAATTCTTTCAGGAGAATTTGTTAACACCGAAGAAGGTACTGGAGTTGTTCATATGGCGCCAGGTTTTGGTGAAGATGACCAAATTCTTTGTGAAAAAAATGGAATAAGATCTTTATGTCCTGTTGATTTAAAAGGCAGGTTTACTAATGAAATAAAAGATTACGAAGGTCAATTAGTTTTTGATGCCAATAAAAATATAATAAAAAAATTAAAAGATAATAAGGTTTTAATTAAACATGAAAATTATAAACATAATTATCCTCACAGCTGGAGAACAGACGAACCATTAATATATAGAACTTTAAATTCTTGGTATGTTGAAGTTTCAAAATTTAAAGACCAGATGGTGATAAACAATAAAAAAATAAATTGGATACCAGAGCACATTAAAGAAGGGTCTTTTGGTAATTGGCTTGAAGGCGCAAGAGATTGGTCTATTAGCAGAAATAGATTTTGGGGAACGCCTATACCAGTATGGAAAAGCACTGACCCAAAATATCCAAGAGTTGATGTATATGGAAGTTTGGATGAAATAGAAAAAGACTTTGGAGTTAGGCCTAAAAATTTACATAGACCATTTATAGATGAGCTTACTAGGCCGAATCCAGATGACCCTACTGGAAAAAGTAAAATGGTGAGGGTTGAAGAGGTTTTTGATTGTTGGTTTGAGTCTGGATCTATGCCCTTTGCTCAAGTACATTATCCTTTTGAGAATAAGGAGTGGTTTGAATCTCATTTTCCTGCAGACTTTATTGTTGAATATATAGCTCAGACTAGAGGCTGGTTTTATACATTAATGGTTCTATCAACAGCATTATTTGAAAGACCACCATTTTTAAATGCTATTGGTCATGGAGTTGTAGTTGATGAAAATGGTTCCAAGCTCTCAAAAAGGCTAAATAATTACCCTGCCCCAGATGAAGTATGGACAAAGTATGGCGCTGATGCTTTACGTTGGTTTCTAGTGTCTTCTCCAATTTTAAGAGGACAAAATTTAGTAATGGATAGAGATGGTTCGGGTATCGATTCTTCTTTGAGGCAAGTAATTGTACCTTTATGGAATTCTGTATATTTCTTTACTTTATATTGCAATTTAGAGGATTATAATCCAAAGATTATAAATGATGCAGATTTACCAATTGATAAATATATCCTTTCAAAAACTCATAGGGCTTCAAATGATATAAAAAATTCTTTATCCAATTATGATATTACTGGATCATGTGACCTAATAGCAGAATTTATTGAAACTTTAAACAATTGGTATATAAGAAGATCTAGGAATAGATTTTGGGATAAAACAACCAATAAAAATGCTAGAGATGCATATGACACACTTTATACAGTGTTAAATACTTTGTTAAAATTTTCTGCTCCATTAATACCTTTAATTAGTGAAAAGCTTTACATGAATTTAAATAAAGGGAATTCTGTACATCTCGAAGACTGGCCAGATGTTAGTAACTTAGTTGAAGATAAAAATTTAATTACGAATATGGATATAGTAAGAAAAATCGTTTCAACTTCCTTATCAATTAGGAAGAAAAATAAGATTAGAGTAAGGCAGCCTTTGAATGAATTGGAAATAAGCATTGATAATAATGATTGGGTTAAAAATTATATTGAATTAATTAAAGAAGAAGTAAATGTAAAAAAAATTATAATTAAAAATAAGGTTGATGAAGAAGGAAACGAGGAACTTAAAATTATTCCTAGCAAATTAGGTCCAAGAATTGGAGCAAAAGTGCAAGAATGTATCAGGTTAGCAAAACTAGGAGAATGGAAAAATATAGATGGTAAAATTATTGTTGGAGATATTAATTTAGAAGAGAATGAATACGAATTAGAATCTAAAATTATTAATGATGAATCATCTCAAATTGTGTTGGGTGAAAATATAATTGTAAGCTTAGATATAAATCTTGATGAAGGATTAATTAGAGAAGGTATTTCTAGAGATGTAATAAGATTGATCCAGAACCTAAGGAGAGAAAAAAGTCTAGATGTATCAGAAAGCATAGATATTATTATCAATGCTGATGAAGCTATAATAAGAGCAATAAAAGAAAATTACTCATATATCTGTACTCAAGTCTTGGCAAATAAAATTGAAATAGGAAACGACACTGATAAAGATTCTGAAAAAATTTCTGGATACAATATTAATATTGATTTCTAATAACTAATATTTTTCTAAATTCATTGAAATTTCAACTTCTTGATTCTCGCGTAATATATTTAGAGTAATATTTTCTCCTGGTCTATAATTATAGAGCCAACTTATATATTCACCATTTGACCTAACAGGCTTTTCGTTAATAGATAAAATAATGTCACCTGGTATTACGCCTGACTTATCTGACGGGCTACCCGACTCCACCTCTAAAACTACAATTCCTTTTAAGTTTTCATTAAGCTCGCAAACGTTATATCCATATTCACATAAAGTTGATAATAAATTACTGTCTATA
>Ga0208130_1000905_pt1 | contig 14696 bp, 10 predicted proteins | sample ETNtaG_31_FD_185771 | JGI IMG/M metagenome (GOLD analysis project Ga0208130, IMG submission 185771) | Marine microbial and viral communities from oxygen minimum zone, Eastern Pacific Ocean - ETNP201310SV78 (SPAdes) (version 2) | ecosystem: Environmental > Aquatic > Marine > Oceanic ...
GATTTCCGCTGCTGGTTAATTAGTCAGAACGATTGTTAACAGGAAGGGCGGGGCTTTTAAGCCCCGCCCTTCTAACGTTTTCACACAAAAATTAGAAAAAAGAATTAACTCTAAGTGAAGTCCAAGTTTGCAATAAGGGCTGTAACACCTGCTAAGTTCGTTAAAGCAGTGATATCTATGACTTTTAGTCAGAAATTTAGGGGGACTGATGGCAGATTTTGGTGAACCAATTATCTCATTGGAAAGCGTCTATAAGATTTTTGGACCGGATCCCCGTGGGCGGGCTTTCGACCTCGTCAAAGACGGAGTGCCTAAAGACGACGTACAAAGACTAACCGGACACGTCGTAGGTCTGGATGATATTTCTTTTTCTGTAAACAAAGGCGAAATTTTCGTAGTAATGGGCTTATCAGGTTCAGGTAAGTCAACAGCTATTCGTACAGTAAATAAACTCCACGACACGACTTCTGGACGAGTAATGGTAAATGGAGTAAACGTTCAAGAGTTAGAAGGAAAAGATTTACAAGCATTCCGTCAAGAAACCGGAATGGTTTTCCAGCATTTCGCTCTATTCCCGCATAGAAATGTTATTGATAACACCAGTTACGGGTTGAAAGTTCAGGGAGTCTCTAACTCTGAAAGAGAGGAAGCGGCCATTCGCGCTTTGTCGATGGTCGGACTTGAATCCTATGCCTACAACATGCCAAGTGAACTATCCGGGGGTATGCAACAGCGGGTAGGTCTTGCCCGCGCATTATGTAGTGACCCTCCGATTCTTCTCATGGATGAGGCATTCAGTGCGTTGGATCCTCTTATTCGTCGCCAAATGCAAGATGAACTCATGGAGATCCAAAACCAACTACATAAAACCATTCTCTTCATTACACATGATCTAAATGAAGCATTAAGAATTGGAAATCGTGTATGTATTTTGAGGGATGGACGCATTATTCAAATCGGCACTCCAGAAGAGATCCTTACCGAGCCAGCTAACGGTTACGTGGCTGAATTCGTTCAAGATGTTGATCAAGGACGAGTCATTACAGTAGATGAAATCATGAAAGACGCCGTCACTTTTGAGGCTAATGCAACACTTTCAACTGTCATGGATCGTTTAGGAAGCAGAGGAGGAGGCTTCTGCTGTGATGCAGAAGGACGACCAACTGGTTTGGTAACAAAAGAAGATGCAAGTTCGGCTCTTGCACAAGGAACAACTGACATAAATAGTGTTCTCCGCACAGACTATGAGACAACAACAGCGGCTGACCGGTTAAACGATAATTACGCGGCTGCAGGAAGAGGAATTCCAATAGCGGTGGTTGATGAAGGAGGACGGTTAGTTGGGGAACTTGAACCTAGAGAGATTATGGAAGAAATGGGACGGGTAGAACAATTAATTGATGGGTTCGAGCGGGAGGTATTCCTATGAGTCGTATCTTAAATTGGGTCACTGAAGAAGATAAAATTGGTATACAGGACAACGCGATCCTTGATCAATGGGAAGTTCCGTTCGGCGCATGGATTGATCAGATGGTGGACTGGATCGACGCGAATCTTGTTTGGCTTCTTGATGCGATCAAATGGCCATTTGAGTTTCTACTTAGAAACTTTGTAGATAATTTTCTAATTGAATGGCTCCCTTGGTGGGGGGCAGTACTCCTGATTTTCGTCATTGGCTGTCTAGTCCGATCGATAACCGTAGGGGTTACAGCAGGACTAGCACTAGCTTTATGTGGTTTATTGGGTGCTGATTATTGGGTTGAATCTATTCGAACAATCGGCATGGTTCTTGTCGCCGTAGTTTTATGCGCATTGATAGGCATTCCCTTAGGGATTCTTTGTGGACGAGTTGATTCGGCGTGGAATGCTGTTCGACCCATCCTTGACGCCATGCAGGTTGTGCACGCCTTTGTTTACATGCTCCCAATCATCTTCTTCTTTAGTATCGGAGTGGTGCCGGCGACTATGGTTACGATGATTTTCGCCATACCGCCGTTGATACGCCTAACAAATCTGGGCATTCGGCAAGTACCCGAAGATGTAGTAGAAGCCAGTCGCGCCTATGGAGCAACAGAGTTACGTGTTCTTACTGATGTCCAGTTGCCACTAGCTCGTCCTGCTCTTATGGCAGGGCTTAATCAGACACTCCTACTCTCAATCTCAATGCTTGGTATCGCCGCCATCATGGGCGCAGGAGGCCTTGGCCGTTTGGTATATAAGTCAGTACAAAACCTCTCAGTTTCTCAAGCAGCCTCATCAGGTCTTGCATTGTTCATTGTTGCCGTAGTTCTTGACCGGTTATCACAACCTGAAGAATCTGATACAGGTAATTTGTTTTCTCGGATAAGGAAAGCATGGGCCACTCGCTCAACCCCTGAAGATCTCCTTAAAGAAGTTCAAGAATCAGCAGCGGAAAAACCTAGTGAGAAGAAAGAAGACGAATATAAGCAACTTACTCCACAAGAACGTATTGGTTATGCGGCTGCTGGAGTTGGAGGTATCGTCGCTTTAATCTCTACGTTCCTCACCTGGGGTAAAGACTCCGGCCTGCTTAGCGGACACTCTCGTACCACAGATTTAGATCTCACTGGCCAGTCTTTCACCGGCTTGCAGGCATCTGGAGGTTCCTGGGCAGGATATGTCGTCTTCGGTTTGAGCGTATTTCTTATAATCGCTGCAGTCTCTTCTTTCCGCAAAGCTGGTTCCGGAAATCGGTGGTTCTCCCCCGACGGAGTGGTAATAGCTTCGATAGCGATGCTGATTGTTACTTTGACGTATCTCTTAGTAAACAATGCGGTAGGAACAGTCTCCTACAGTCATGGGATAGGGATTTATCTCGCTTTGGCTTCTAGCATTGTTATGGTTTTGGGCGGCGTATACGCACTATGGACTGCTCCATACTCAGCCCTTCGCCCACTTTCATTGACAGTCAGTTGGAGCCGAATCCTTACTGCAGTTACAGCCGTCTTGTTTATTTACATTGGTTCAATCGCAGGATGGACTTTTGACGAACGCGGATCGGGACAGTTATCTTCAGCCCAAGAAGAAGAAGTCGCAGCCCTAAAAGCTGAATGTGATGCCGACGCATCTACTTGTCCGTTAAACACATTAGCAATCGGATCTATTTATAATGATGCACGACTGTCGAACAAGATAATTCGTGATGGTTATACCGAAGAGGGCGGGGGACTTGGTTACCTCTCGATCATAGGCATAGCAGCAGCTGCACTTTTCGTTCTACCCGCTGCCGGACTTTTCCGGAAAGAAGAACACTATCGATGGCGATGGACCACACTCGCAGCCGGCACTGGGCTTGGGGTTAGCCTTATTGGTCTAGTCTGGATAGCCAGCTTGCTTCGAGTCTCTGAAACCCTGATAGTTACCGGAAATGGTGCATTCCTAGTCCTAACCGCAGGGTACATACTATTCTCATCGTCAAAGAAACTCTTAGACGAATTTAGAAGAGAAATGGACTACGACGATTCTGCAGCAGCGGGAGCAGAGAGTGAAGCTGATCAAGTAGCTCTATCAGAAACCTAAAGTAGTGCCGCTTGGTACTACTGCTCTTTGAGCGGGTATCTTCCCTATATGGAAGAAAATACGAAAGTTCCCCTTGATGGAGGAACAGAAGAACTACGAATCACCCGTGAATCTGACATAGTCACAATTACGATTAATCGCCCTGAAGTCATGAATGCAATGACAGCGACGATGTTTGCTGATTTCGGGAAAGCATGTCGCGAAATTAATGAAGATATCTCAATTCGCGCTGTTGTCGTAACCGGCGAAGGAGGAAATTTCTGTTCCGGAGCAGATGTTGGAGGTAAAAGGAATGAAGCCATTGCGGCTTCAGCGACGATACCGCTTCGTAATCTTCGTCGAATAAAAGAATCTGCACAAGCTCTTTATGACATACAACATCCAGTGATAGCAAAAGTAAGAGGCGTAGCTGCAGGAGCAGGACTAAATCTCGCTTTAGGATGCGACCTTATATATGCGTCAGATAACGCAAGATTCTCAGAGGTGTTTGCCCGCAGAGGTCTCTCAATTGATTTTGGCGGATCATGGCTTTTGCCGAGACGCATAGGACTGCACCGAGCAAAAGAACTTGTGCTTCTAGCAGAAGTAATTGATGCAGTTGAAGCTGACCGTATCGGACTAGTTAATCGTGTTATACCAGATGCTGAATTAGACGCCTATGTAGATGACATCGTTGAAAGGACAGCAGCGGGGCCACCTCTCGCTTTATCGCTTAGTAAAGCTCTTCTAAACAATGGAGCGACTTCGTCAATGAGTCAGGCATTAGAGGCAGAGGGTTCCGCACAGGCAAGCAATTTTTCAACCGAAGACGTTCGTGAAGCAGGACTGGCATGGGCAGAAAAACGTCCTACTAAATTTATCGGCCGCTAGCACTACGGAGAAATTTTAATGAGTTCAGAAAATCAATATGACGCTGTAATTATCGGAGCAGGAGTAATTGGTTCCGCCGTGGCTTATGAACTAGCTCAACGAGGATGGAAAACCTGCAATATCGACAAACTGCCGGCAGCAGGATATGGATCTACCTCAAATTCATGCGCGATTGTTCGATTCAGCTATTCCACCTATCAAGGTGTTGCTATGTCTTATGAAGGGATGCATTACTGGACAGATTGGGAGAACTATTTAGGAGGGCCAGAAATAGACGAATCTGGGCTCATTGAGTTCAGACAAACCGGAACCGCCCTTATCAAAGCCCCAGACGGCCATCATCAAAAAGTTACCCCATTGCTTGAAGAACTCAATATCCCACATGAGCATTGGGATTTAAATCGACTTTCAGAACGTCTTCCAATATTGGATCATGGCGTACTCGGCCCACCAAGCAGACCAGAGGACGAATCTTTTTGGGCTGACCCAACAGATGACATAGAAGGAGCCCTATTTACTCCAGAGTCAGGCTATGTAAGTGACCCTCAACTGTCATCACACAACTTACAGAGAGCGGCCGAGGCATACGGGGCTGAATTCAGATTTGGCCAAACAGTCGTAGCCATAAACAGCGAAGACAACAGAACTACTGGAGTACGGCTTGAAGATGGAACAGAAATTCAATCTCCAGTAGTCGTTAACGTAGCTGGACCTCATTCTTATTTAATTAACGACTTGGCAGGTCTTACTGGCACGATGAACATAACAACCAAGGCATTACGTCACGAAGTCCACCATGTTCCCTCACCTGAAGGGTTTGATTTCGAAGCCGATGGTCTACATATTTCAGATGGAGACGCAGCAGTATATTTCCGCCCTGCAGTCGGCAATAACATCCTGATTGGTAGCGAGGACCCAGAATGTGATGTTAAAGAATGGGTAGACCCAGATGACTTTGATCAAGAAATTCGTGATGACCAATGGGAAGCTCAGGTCTTACGTTGTGCAAGAAGAGTAGAAGGACTTGGTCTTCCGCATGAGAAAAAAGGAGTGGTTGACCTATATGACGTCAGTGACGATTGGATACCGATATATGACCGAACAGACCTTGATGGCTTCTATGTGGCTATCGGTACAAGCGGGAATCAATACAAGAATGCAGGCGTAGCAGGACACTGTATGGCGGAACTTATTACAGCAGTTGAAGCCGGTCATGATCATGACTCTGATCCAATAAAAGTCAACGGACGCTACACCGGGTTAGAGATGGACCTTGGTTTCTATTCCAGAAATCGAGAAATCAACCCTAATTCATCATTCTCTGTGAATGGCTGAGTTAGCAGAACTCAGTGAGGCTTAAAGACCAAGGCGTTAAATTCTCATAACCAGTTTCAGTAATCAGAACTTGATCTTCTAACTTGACTCCTTCGCCGCCGGAATAAGGGCCTACATAAGATTCAACTGTCATTACCATCCCAGGTTCAAGGACGCCGTCATAGCCGAAGTCGTCCCAACTGGCTGGAAAACCAATGCCTGGCCATTCATCACATTGACCCACCCCGTGGAAAAGGACACTGTAATGACGGTAATCATCTAACGGAGGAAACCAAGCCTTATGTGTTAACTCATGAAATGAGCGTCCAGGAGTAAGTAACTCTATGTTCCGTGTCATCTGTTCAAGAGCCAGTTCATGCGTATGTTTTTGCGCAGCGCTTGGTTTTGAGTCACCACAAATCCACGTCCGCGAAATATCAGTCATCATCCCGTAAGAGCCAACGAGATCTGTGTCAAAGCCAACTAAATCACCATCTTGAATGACATAACTAGAACATTCCTGAAACCATGGGTTTGTTCTCGGACCAGCTGAAAGTAAACGACACTCCATCCACTCCCCACCACGTGCAAGCATTTCAGCCCAAAGCACCCCCCATAGTTGTTGCTCTGAAATTCCCGGAGTGAGGGCTTCAAAAAGTTTCTGACAAGAGATACGAGTCGCCTCAACTCCGCACCTCATTGCTAAAAGCTCATCTTTACCTTTTATCGCTCGAGCTCTCTCCATGATCTCCATTCCATTAGTGAGAGTTAAGCCAGTGGCTTCCAACGCTGTTGACCCCTGTGGAGGAATAACATCAACAGCTAAACGGGTATTCCCGCCTCCGTGTTCCTTCACGAGAGCATGTATTTCCTTCGCCATTTTTTCTGCCTGTTCGTTTGCACGATCTCCAGCTAAAAAATAAGTGAAAGAAGTATTGGGACGCACTTCCGTTACATGAGGATTATGGCCTGAAAGGAAATCACAGTCGTTAAATTCCCAAAGAACTATTGGACCATCAGCAGCAATGAACGCCCATCTTGCCTGATTGTGAGTTACCCAGAGTTGCATATTGGGAGAATCAGTGGCGTACATCAGATTCAGTGGATCAAAAAGTAAAGCTCCAGCAACATCATTTTTAACTAGTTGTTCTCTAATTCGAGCGACGCGGTAATTTCGCATTTCTTCAAGATCAGGCAGAGATAAACCTGCCGCAGCCCATTCACTCAATGCGGGCTCTCCAGGACCCATTACGATTCTGTGACCGCTTGAAAGAGCGGCTTGGATTAATGGGTCCTTTGCAGACTGGCGCATTTTTTCTTGAGCGCTCATCAAATTCTCAACTTCTCATCTTTGAGCCCGAAGGATCAAAGAGTGGTTCGTCTAATGGGGTAGCGAGACGCTTCTTACCGAGAATTTCTATCTCAAATGTTCCTGCTGCATCAACAGGTACGTAACCAAGAGCACAAGATGCTTGAGACCAATGTGCATAACCTCCAGAAGTAACCCATCCGACTACTTCACCATTAACCCAGATTGGCTCGTCGCCGACTGCATCAGCATCTTCAGTATCAATGGTAAAAGCAGTCAACTTACGCTCAGCACCTTTTTCTTGAGCGGCTAAAGCTGCTTCCCGGCCAATAAAGTCTCCTTTGTCTAACTTTACAAAATGCCCTAAGCCTGCTTCCCACGGGTTGTAGATAGGTCGGTATTCAGTAGCCCAACCTCCAAAGTTTTTATCAAAACGTAAAGAATTTAGAGCATGCAATCCAAATAGCTTCATTCCATATGGCTCTCCAGCTTCAACTAACAAGTCAAAAAGAGATGCCTGCAAAGAAGCTGGTACCCAAAACTCGTAACCGAGATCTCCACTAAATGAGATACGCCCAACTATGGCGGGAACCATACCAACATTCATTGGTTTAATGTCTAAAAATCGGAATGCATCATTTGAAACATCTTCTTCAACCAACGAAGATAAGACTTCTCTAGCAAATGGTCCGGCAATAGAAAGCCCAGTCATTTCATGACTTAGGACCCGGTAGGAAACAGATCCGTCATCGGGTAAATGACTTGTGAACCATCGATGGTGATACCCTTCTGCGACACCTGAACCGAACACGAGAAAACGTTCCTCTCCATTAAACGGGTCGGCCAAAGTTGCGATAGTGAAATCTCCTATCAGCATGCCTTTCTTGTTGAGCATGGGGGCGAGAGTAAGCCGTCCGGCAGAAGGAACTTTGTTAGTAACGAGCCTTTCTAAAAACTCTCTTGCTCCTGATCCGGAAAACTCATGCTTTGCGAATCCTGTTGTCTCCATCAACCCTACTTTTTCTCTGACAGCACGGACTTCTTCTCCGACGAGACTAAAAGCATTCGAACGCTTAAAAGTTACATCTTCAATTGGTTCCTTTCCTTTTTCTTGGAACCACAATGCGTTCTCAAGCCCGTAACTTGCTCCCCAGACGGCATTTGCTTCTGTTAGGCGTTCATAAATGGGAGAGGTATAGAGAGGGCGCCCTGCGGGTAGCTCTTCATTGGGAAACGAAATTTGGAATCGTCGACTGTAATTCTCCATAACTTTCGCTTGTGTGTAGCCCGGGGTAGTCCAGTCGCCATAACGCGCTACATCCATGCCCCAAATATCAAAACCCGGATCCCCCGTAGTCATCCAATTAGCCATGGCTAAACCAACACCGCCACCTTGGCTTAGACCAGCCATGACGCCACAAGCCACCCAATGTCCTTTTTGGCCACGTACAGGTCCAATTAACGGATTTCCATCCGGAGCGAACGTAAATGGACCATTTACTACTTGCTTAATTCCGACCTCATTGAAAATTGGAAAATGAGCGAAACTCACTTCGAATGAAGGAGTAAGTCGATCTAAGTCAGGAGCAAGGAGCTGAGAGCCGAAATCCCATGGCGTTTCTTTAGTAGACCAAGGAACACATGCTTGTTCGTAGGTTCCAAGTAAAAGACCACCGCCCTCAGCGCGTAGATAGATTTCGCCACCAAAATCTACGGCGCCAAAGCCAAATCCTCCTGTTGCTTCAAGCCAGGGTTTGATTTCAGGTATTTCCTCCGTAAGCAAGTACATGTGTTCCATTGCCAGAATTGGTAACTCAATTCCGCACATGCGTCCAACTTCACGGGCCCACAGGCCGCCACAGTTGACAATATGTTCAGTGTTTATTGTTCCTTGTTCAGTAACCACATCCCATGTGCCATCATTTTTTTGAATTAGGTCGTGCGCCCACGTATTTCTATAAACCTCTGCTCCAGCCATTCGTGCTGCCGCAGCATATGCATTAGTAACACCTGATGGGTCTACGTGACCACCGACTGGATCCCACATGGCGCCGGCAAAATGTTTCTCTTCAAGAATTGGAAGCATTTCTTTAGCCTCGGCGACGGAAATCATTTCAGTTTCCATAGACAGGTACTGTCCACGTGCATGGATCATGCGTAGCCAATCCAGTCGTTCCTCCGTGTCTGCCAACATCAATTCACCAGTTTGATGAATACCGCAACTCACACCTGATATTTCTTCTATGTCTTTATAAAGTTGCACGGTGTATCGCTGTAAGGCAGCAATATTTGGATCACCGTTCAGTGTGAGCATGCCTCCAGCGGCATGCCAGGTTGATCCGGCGGTTAGTTCTTTGCGTTCCACTAAAACTACGTCGGTCCAACCTGCTTTGGTTAAGTGGTAAAGAATGCTTGCGCCAACTACGCCACCTCCAATGACCACAACTTGTGTGTTGGTTTTCATTATTTTCTCCTAGGTAAATTCAGTAATCGGTTTCTACGCCGCCCTCAGCGACTCGACGCTCTAAGAAGTCATCAAGTTCTTCTCGGGTTTCTTCATGCATTTCTGGTTCTTCATGAGCGTCAATGATTTGGTGGGCCAGTTTTTCTGCTCGATCGAAAGCATCAACGCGTCCGGATTCATCCCAACTTTCAAAGTTTCTCCAATCAGAAACCATTGGTTGAAAATGCTCAGTGCTGTACCGGTCTTGTGTGTGTTGTGATCCAAAAAAATGTCCAGCTGGACCGACTTCGGCGATAGCTTCAACAGCCAGGCTGGCATCATCTATAGTGATCGGCTTAAGCATGGCGGCAACCATGTTAAGAATGTCGGCGTCAATAACTACTTTTTCGTAGGATGTAAGCAGTCCGCCTTCAAGCCAGCCTGCGCCATGCATCATCAAGTTCACTCCGCCCATAACTGCTCCCCAAATTGAGATAACGCTTTCATAAGCGGACTGAGGGTCAGTGCTGTTTGAAGCATTCACATTTGAAGATCTATATGGCACGCCATATCTTCTTGCGAGCTGTCCACCTATAAGGCAAGCTTGCCAATATTCTGGAGTTCCAAAAGCTGGCGCCCCAGAACGCATGTCAACGTTTGAAGTAAAACCACCATAAATTACTGGTGCTCCTGATCGAACTACTTGCGTATAAGCAATACCGGCAAGTGCTTCAGCATTTTGTAAGACAAGCGCCCCCGCAACAGTTACTGGTGCCATTGCTCCAGCCAAAGTAAAAGGAGTAATAACTATGCACTGGTTACGTGCAGACATTTCTTGGATTCCGTGAAGCATTACAGTGTCGTAACGCAACGGGGTGCTGGCGTTGATTACAGAAGAAATTGACGGCTCGGTGTCAAAAGTTTCTTCATTGACACCTCGAGCGATACGGGTCATCTCCATAGCATCAATATTGCGTTGCCTGCTCAAACTGTAAACGAAAGGAATTTTGTCCGAAAGGGTTAAGGAATCATGAGTCGCATATAAATGCCTCACGGAAGGATGTAAATCCATTGGTTCAACGGGATATCCGCCTGAGGCATGAATAATGTTTAGAACTTGTCCCATTTTAAGGAGATTGCGGTAATCCTCACGATTTCCATCTCGACGATCTTTACCTAAGCCAGTAACAAACGGAGGACTAGCCACCAAGGTATTGGTGATTAAATCCCCACCAATGATCACATCACGTTCTGGTCTTAAACCATGCATCACAAATTTTTCAGGAGCAGTTGAAACAAGTGCCATAACTAACTCGGGATCAAATCGAACTCGTTCTCCGTCCACCTCTGCGCCTGCATCGGCGAGTTGTTGTCTTGCTGTCTCATCTAAAAAGTTGATACCAGTTTCAGAGAGGACTTTTAGTGAAGATTGGTGAATAGCTTCTAATTCATCTTCAGAAACCGCTCTCATGGGATCAAAGCGCATTTGAGGCTGACTGAAAGAAGGCTGTTCAGCAATCACGTCACGAGTCTTCGGCCTCTGACTTCTCGCTCCTCGTCGCCGGTTCTCAGTCACAGATCTTCACTTACAGGCTGAGGATTGATTTCAGGAACTAGATGCAACTCTTCTCCGGAGTAAGGATGGGCTCGCGCTACTTCTTCGTTGAGGACTACCCCTAAACCTGGTTCTTTAGAAGGAATAACGTTTCCATCTTCCCATTTGATTGGGGCTTCTAAAAGGTCTGAATGAAATCCATCAAAGGTTCCAATGCATTCCAAAATAAGAAAGTTTGGAGAACAAGCAGCTAAAGCAATGTTGGCTGCAGCTACAACAGGTCCGCAGTAGCAATGAGGCGCAATAAGCGCATGATGTGTTTCCGCTATAGAAGCAATTTTTTTGCCCTGAAGGATTCCTCCGCTACGCCCCAAGTTTGGTTGCAGAATCTGAGCAGCGTTTGCATTCAAAACAGCAGCAAATTCCGAAACAGTTGTAAGCCTTTCACCGGTAGCGACAGGAATACTTGTACCAGAGGCAACAGTTGCCATACCAGTTAAATCATCAGCTGGAACAGGCTCTTCAAACCAGAGGGGATCGTACTGTTCAAGCCTTTTTGCAAGTCTCAAGGCGCCGGACGGGGTGAACTGGCCGTGGGTTCCAAAAAGAAGATCCGCCTGGGTTCCGACAGCCTCTCTTAAAGCAGAGATATAGCGTTCACTGAGGTCAAGACGTTCTAACGAAGGTTGTCTTCCATCAAAAGCAGTGTAAGGGCCAGCTGGGTCAAATTTTATAGCGGTGAATCCTTTGTTTAACTCGACTACAGCCTGTTCAGCGGCTAATTCGGGCTGTGTGTAAAGATTTGGCTCATCTTTAGGGGCGTATGCGTCTTCTGACGGCGGATAAAGATATGTGTAGGAACGTAATCCCTCGTGAACACGGCCACCCAATAAGTCGTAAACAGGGCGGTTAGTTTCTTTGCCAATAATATCCCAGCACGCCATCTCCAATGCGCTGATCACTCCACATAAAGTTGGATCCGGCCGAGACGAGTAGCCGCTTGAATATGCTCTCCGCCAAAATGATTCAATATTGAAAGGATTGCTGCCAACAAGCCATCGATCCGCTACATCTTCAATCATTTTGGCTACGAGATGCGGGTTAAAAGTAGCGACGTAAGCCTCGCCTACGCCTTTTACCCCGTTGTCGGTGGTGACAGTAACAAAAATAAAGTAACGACCGCCGTGTCGTGGCGGAGGATTACCTACAACAAAAGTTTCAACCTCAGTTACTTTCATGGATTACCTCCAAGTGAAGCATCGTCGAAGACTATGAGAGTTCGTAGTACTTGTCCAGCGCGAACTTCTTCAAAAGCTTTGTCTATGTTTTTCAACGGATGAGTGCTACTTATCATTGAATCAAGAATTAGTTCCCCAGTTAAATAGTCATCTATGAGAGCAGGCACATCTATAGATAGTCGTGCTGTTCCCATTTTTGATCCAAGGATTCTCTGGTTCTGAGCAGCGAGGAGTCCGGGATCAATGGTGAAGGTTGCGCCATCTGCGGGCATTCCTACTAACACAAGAGCACCCATCGGAGAAACTAATTCAACTGCCTCTGAGAGAGCTGCTATCGAAGATGTAGCAACAAATACATGATCAGCGAGCCTCCCTCCCGTAGCTTCTTTTAGTGCTTCAACGACACCGTCGGTCTTCGGGTTAGCCGTATGAGTCGCACCCATATCAATTGCAGCGCCATGTTTATGGTCTTCAGGATCAACGGCCAGAATTATTCCAGCTCCTGCTAGGCGGGCACCTTGAATGGCCCCTATTCCGACACCGCCACAACCAATAACTACTACGATGTCTCCTTCGTTCACTTCAGCAGTGTTACGAGTAGCACCTACTCCAGTTAAAACGCCACATCCCAACAAAGAAGCGACAGATAGCGGCATTTCTTCTGGAATTTCGACTACTTGTGAGTGGTGAACCAGTACTTGTTCTGCAAATCCACCAGTGTTGAGACCCTGAGAGATAGCCAACCCATCTTCATCCTTCAAAGGACTCTTTGCGTCCAAAGGAACCTCTCCTTCACAAGCAACATCTTGCCCCTTAAGGCATGATCGACACTGTCCGCATGTTCTAATTAAAGAAACCACCACTGGAGTTCCAACTGTCACGTTTGAAACACCTTCTCCAATTTCAATTACACGCCCCGATACCTCATGTCCAAGAACTAAAGGAAAGTTCGTAGCCCAACCGCCATCAACGTACATAAGATCGGAATGGCATATCGCACATGCTGATACCGCCACACGGACTTCCCCTGGACCAGCAGAAGAAATAGTTAAACTCTCAATAGAAGTAGGTTCACCTACAGCACGATGTACGGCTGCTTGAATCTGATGAGAATCTGGTCTATCCATCAACCGGACAGTACTAGACGTTGCCCCAAAATGCCCAGCCTCAGAGCCTAAAATTTTGTTGAATTATTGCTTGAAGGCATCCAGTGATCACGAAGCATTAAGAGGACCGAAAGAGAGACAACTACAAGGATTAAACTAAGAGCCAAAGCTTCTTCTGGATTGGATTCCAAAGCTAAAAAAGTAGCCAAAGGAAGCGTTTGAGTTCGCCCTGGGAGGTTTCCCGCAAAAGTAATAGTTGCTCCGAATTCACCTAAAGCCCGAGCCCAAGCAAGAGCTAAACCTGCGACCATAGCTGGTCTAACTTGTGGCAATGTGACGCGATAAAGAACTGATAGAGGCGGGAGTCCAAGCGTACGTGCAACATTTTCCAACTCATGGAGTTGATCTTGCGAAGTGATAAGGGCACTTTCCATAGAAATCACATAAAAAGGGAGAGAAACGAATACTGCGGCAACGACAGCCCCTGAGGTAGTGAAAGGTAAAGAGATATCAAACCAAGCATTTAGCCATTGACCGATGAACCCCCCTCTTCCTAAAGCAAACAATAAAGCTGTTCCCCCGACCACCGGAGGAAGAACCATTGGTAAAACCACAAGAGAGCGAATGAATCTCCGACCAGAGAAATTAATTTTGGCTAACACCCAAGCCAAAGGTGTGCCGAGTATGAAGACAATCAAAGTGGCGACAAAACTAACAATCAGAGAGACTCGTAAAGCTTCAGTAGCAGTGGTGCTCGTAAGTAAGTCATCAAGTGAACTCCATGGAGCCCGTTGGAAAAGGCCAATAAATGGAAGAATCAGGAAAACAGTTGCTATTGCAGCGAGAACTATAAAAAATCGTTTCATGGAGATAAAAACCCGTATTGTGTCAGAATTTCGCTGCTTTCCTCACTCAAAAGGCGGGTAGCTATCTCTGAGCCCCGAGATGTGAAAGAAACTCCGTGGTAGTTAACGCAAGGACACATAGGACTGTCAGGCCATACGGAGGTAATACGAGGTTCCGAAATAGCATCGGTAGCGTAAACAACTCCCAGATCAACTTCTCCAAGAGTCAATCGACTGATCACTGAACGAACACTCGGCTCATATGTGTCTGCAGCGATCACCACTCCAAGTTCCTCAGCTGCTTTTCCACAAGGAACCTCTTTGGCACAGACGGCAATATCTAAATCAGTTCTAGAGAGGTCGGTGATGCCAGAAATGTTCTTCTCTGAGTCAACAGGAACAACAAGCGTGATGTAATTAGAAGCAAAGATAAATTCATTGACTCTTTCAATTTGCGGATCAAGAAGTTCGATGTC
>Ga0208130_1000906_pt1 | contig 14695 bp, 24 predicted proteins | sample ETNtaG_31_FD_185771 | JGI IMG/M metagenome (GOLD analysis project Ga0208130, IMG submission 185771) | Marine microbial and viral communities from oxygen minimum zone, Eastern Pacific Ocean - ETNP201310SV78 (SPAdes) (version 2) | ecosystem: Environmental > Aquatic > Marine > Oceanic ...
TAATTGTGGCTTTGCAAGCATTTATTTTTATGGCGTTAACAATTGCATATTTAGCAATGGCGCATGAAACAGAGGAGCATTGATCCTCAACTTATAGGAGAAAAAAATGGAATTAAATATTTTAGCGGCCGGAATTACCATGGGCCTTTCAGCAATTGGAGCTGGAGTTGGTGTGGGTGTTCTGGGCAGTAAATTTATTGAAGGAATAGCAAGACAGCCAGAACTGGCTCCATTTCTCCAAGGAAGATTCTTTTTAATGATGGGTTTAACCGATGCGGTTCCTATGATTGGAGTTGGACTTGGTATGTATATGCTGTTTGCTGCGTAAGCTTAATTAAAAAAATATGAACATAAACGCAACCCTTATTGCTCAAGCAGTCGTGATGATTGTTTTTGTTGCTATATGTTGGAGGTATATTTATCCACCAATAGTTGCAGCTATGCAAGAAAGACAGAAAAAAATATCAGATGGGCTAGAAGCCGCAAAAAAAGCGGATGATTCTTTGGAAGAGGCAAGGCTTGCTTATGAAAAAGAGCTAGACCAAGCAAAATCTGAGGCTGCAGCAATTCTTGATAAAGCCAATGCAAGAGCTTCACAAATTGTTAATGATGCAACTTCAAAAGCAGATGTTGAGGCAGAAAAAATCATGGCCTCTGCCTCCACTACCATTGAAAACGAAACCAACAAAGCCAGAGAGGAATTAAGACAACAAATGTCAGACATTATTATAGATACTACTCAGAAAATCTTAGATGACGAAATCTCTAAAGAAAAACATGAGGCTATTCTTAAAAAGGCTGCACAGGATTTGTAACCATGATTGAATTAACTCCATTAGCTAGACCTTACGCCAAGGCCCTATTTGCTTCAGCAAATGAAACAAAAAATTTAGACAGCATGGCTGAAGAGCTAAAAATTATGGCACTAGCATCTAAAACAGAGGGGGTTATTAATACAATTGAAAATCCTGTTTTATCAAGGAAAGAGGTTGTAGATGTCTTGCTAAATCTTTTCGAAGAAAGTGTTTCTGATACTTCAAAAAAATTACTTGAAATACTGGCTGAAAATAAAAGATTAAACTTGTTAGAATCTATATATGAACTCTATCAAGATTTAATAGAAAAACACAGAGGACAAAATTCTATTGAGGTTTTTGTTGCAAACAACCCCAGCAATGAAGCCAAAGAAAACATAGAAAAAAAATTAAAGTCTACATATGGCGAAGACGCCAATATATCTTTTTTAAAAGACCCAGAGATTATGGGCGGCTTATCTATAAAGATAGGAGATGAAACATTTGATCTTTCAATACGAGCAAAGGTCAATAAACTTGTAAACCAACTAAATTTTTAAGGTGAAAAAATGAGTCAATTAAATCCATCAGAAATTTCCAGCGTTCTAAAAGAAAAAATTGCTGGTCTTGATCTTTCAGCAGAAAGAAAAAATGAAGGCATTGTAGTGAGCGTCTCAGACGGTATTGTAAGGATACATGGCATGGGAGATGTCATGTATGGCGAGGTTATAGAGTTTGAAAACGGAACAAAAGGCATGGCTCTTAATCTAGAACAAGATTCTGTTGGCGCTGTTGTGCTTGGAGATTATCTCGAGATTATTGAGGGGCAAAAAGCTGTATGTACTGGAAAGGTTCTAGAAGTGCCAGTTGGTGAAGGGCTGTTGGGTAGAGTAGTAAATACACTGGGCACTCCTATTGATGGAAAGGGAGAAATTAAAGCTGAAAGCAGTTCACCAGTTGAGGTGGTTGCTCCTGGTGTTATTGCTCGTCAGAGTGTAGATCAGCCAGTTCAGATAGGCCTCAAAGCAGTTGATGCCATGGTTCCAATTGGAAGGGGGCAAAGAGAGCTAATAATTGGAGACAGACAGACAGGAAAAACCGCTGTGGCTATCGATGCAATTATCAATCAAAAAGGAACAGGAATTAAATGTATATATGTTGCCATTGGCCAAAAACAGTCGACTGTTGCAAACGTAGTAAGGAAGCTAGAGGAGCATGGTGCGATGGATCATACAATAGTTGTTTCAGCTACAGCCGCAGACCCAGCCCCAATGCAATATCTTTCAGCATATTCTGGTTGTACTATGGGTGAATATTTTAGAGATAAGGGCGAAGACGCATTGATTGTTTATGATGATCTTTCAAAACAAGCTGTTGCATATAGACAAGTATCTCTTCTATTAAAAAGACCTCCGGGTAGAGAAGCCTATCCAGGTGATGTTTTCTATTTACATTCAAGACTGTTAGAAAGAGCTGCAAGAGTTAATGCAGACTATGTTGAAAAAATTACGAACGGAAAAGTCAAAGGCAAGACAGGATCTTTAACAGCACTGCCAATTATTGAAACTCTTGCTGGTGATGTTTCTGCTTTTGTACCAACAAATGTTATTTCAATCACTGATGGTCAAATATACTTAGAGACAGAATTATTTAACTCAGGTATTAGGCCAGCAATTAATCCAGGGTTATCGGTTTCAAGGGTTGGCGGATCAGCTCAAACAAAAATCATGAAAAAATTAGCTGGTGGCGTAAGAACAGCCTTAGCTCAGTATCGTGAACTAGCTGCCTTTTCTCAATTCGCCTCGGATTTAGATGACGCAACAAAACAACAACTTGCTAATGGTAAGGCATTTACAGAATTACTTAAGCAAAAACAATATGCTCCTATGAGTGTTGCTCAACAGGCTCTCAGTTTATTTGCTGCCGACAGGGGTTATATGGCTGATGTCGATGTTGAAAAAATCTTAGATTTTGAAGAAGCACTTCATGGATATCTAACTTCTGAAAAGGGCGAACTAGAAGAACAAATAAATTCAACTGGGGATTGGAACGACGATATTGAAAGTCAATTTAAAGATCTTGTTGAAGACTTTAAAAAAACACAAACTTTTTAATTTAAACAATGGCTAATACAAAAGAAGTAAGAAAACAGATTGCAAGCATCAAAAGCACGCAGAAAATTACTTCGGCTATGGAAATGGTTGCTGCAAGTAAAATGAAAAAAACTCAAGACTTCATGCTTGAGGGCAGGCCATATTCTTTAAAGATAAAAGATGTTATTTCTCATGTTGCTCTAGCAAACTCTGAATATAGACATCCGTTTTATGAAGAGAGATCTCCAAAAAAAGCCTGCTTTATTGTTGTATCCTCAGACAAGGGTCTATGCGGAGGACTTAATATAAATTTGTTTAAGCATGTTATAGCAAAATCAGCAGAGCTTAACGAGAAAAATATCGCCTCATGTTTTGCGCTTATAGGAACCAAAGCAGCAGGGTTCTTTAAAAGCGTTGGAGGAGAGGTTGTTGCGGTTGCTGAAAAGCTTGGCGACAAACCCAACCCTGATGACTTAATTGGATTAACAAAAGTAGTTCTAGATATGCATAAAATATCAGATATTGACCAAGCTTATTTATGTTCAAATAGTTTTGTTAATACCATGACACAACAACCAACCGTTGAACAGCTAATACCTCTAAAGCCTGAAGAAAAGGATGAGTCAGCTCCTTCACAATGGGATTATATATATGAACCTGAAGCAAAAGAATTACTAGATGGCCTTTTAACAAGATATATAGAATCACTTGTTTATCAAGCAGTGGTTGAAAACAATGCCTGTGAACAAGCAGCAAAAATGATTGCTATGAAAAATGCCACTGATAATGCAGGAGACTTAATTAAAGAATTAGAACTTTTATATAACAATGTAAGACAAGCAGCTATCACACAAGAGCTCTCTGAGATAGTTGGCGGCGCTGCCGCGGTTTAAGGAGAAGAAATATGAGCAATGGAATAGTTACACAAATTATTGGAGCGGTTATCGATGTTGAATTCGACAAAGATAATATACCAAAGGTATATGAGGCCTTAATGGTGGATGAAAGTGGAACAACTCTTGAGGTTCAGCAGCAATTAGGAGATGGAGTTGTAAGAACAATTGCTATGGGGGCAACTGAGGGTTTAAAAAGAGGCTTAACAGCATCAAGGACCAATGCTCCTATTTCAGTTCCGGTTGGGCCAGAGACCTTGGGCAGGATTGTAGATGTCCTTGGAAACCCTATAGATGAAAAGGGACCTATAGGCGAAAAAGAAAAAATGCCCATACATAGAAAACCACCCACATATACTGACCAGTCTGCATCAAATGAAGTTCTTGAAACCGGAATCAAGGTTATTGATCTAATGTGTCCTTTTGCAAAAGGGGGAAAGATTGGATTATTTGGTGGTGCTGGTGTTGGTAAGACAGTCAACATGATGGAGCTTATTAATAATATTGCATTACAACACTCTGGCCTATCAGTTTTTGCTGGGGTTGGTGAAAGAACCAGAGAGGGAAACGATTTTTATTATGAAATGCAAGAATCTGGTGTTGTTAATATCGATAAACTAAGCGAGTCAAAAGTTGCAATGGTGTATGGACAAATGAATGAACCTCCTGGTAACAGGTTAAGGGTGGCGCTTACTGGTTTAACAATGGCAGAAAGTTTTAGGGATGAAGGAAAAGATGTGTTGTTATTTATTGATAATATTTATCGTTACACTCTTGCAGGGGTAGAGGTATCAGCTTTGCTTGGAAGGATGCCTTCGGCTGTTGGATATCAGCCTACCCTAGCTGAAGAAATGGGGGCTCTTCAAGAAAGAATCACCTCTACAAAGACTGGATCTATAACATCTATCCAAGCAGTATATGTACCAGCTGACGACTTAACTGACCCTTCTCCAGCTACTACATTTGCTCATTTAGATGCAACAGTTGTTCTTTCTAGACAGATTTCAGAGCTGGGCATATATCCTGCTGTTGATCCTTTAGACTCAACTAGCAGACAGCTTGATCCATTTGTTGTTGGCGATGAGCACTATGAGGTTGCACAAGGAGTTCAAAAAATATTACAAAGATATAATGAGCTTAAAGATATCATTGCTATTCTTGGAATGGATGAACTCTCTGAAGAAGATAAGGGCTTAGTGGCTCGAGCAAGAAAAGCTCAAAGATTTTTATCACAACCATTTTTTGTTGCAGAAATTTTTACAGGCACACCAGGAAAATATGTTTCGTTAGATGACACTATAAAAGCCTTTAAAGGTATTCTAAACGGAGATTATGACCATCTCCCAGAACAAGCTTTTTATATGGTAGGAACAATCGAAGAAGCAGTAGAGAAGGCTAAAAATTTATAATAATGAGTAAAATTAAAATCAATATAGTTTCCTCAAGTGAAGAAATTTACTCCGGAGAAGCTACTATGGTTTTTGCAACTGGCACACTGGGCGAACTTGGAATTGCTCCAGGCCATACACCTTTATTGACAGGTTTAGCACCTGGGCCAGTAAGAGTGCAGAACGGATCCGACGAAGAGGCCTTTTTTTGCTCAGGCGGATTTTTAGAAGTTCAGCCGGACTTAATAACTGTTCTGTCGGATACTGCAGAAAGAGCAGAAAGTCTTGACGAATCTGAGGCTATTAAAGCAAAAGAAGTTGCGGAAAAAGAACTGGCAAACAAAGACGCTACCATTGATTATGCCAAAGCATCTGCTCAGTTAGCTGAAGCAGTTGCTAGATTAAAAACTATTCAAAAACTTCGCAAAAAACAGTAAGGTATCTATTTAACCTTATATTGTGAATATTCATACTGTCATATTAGCAGCGGGCGAGGGCTCAAGAATGCTTTCAAACAAAGCAAAATCTCTTCAGCCAATTGGCGGACAATCTATGCTTCGAAGAATATACGCAAATGTTGTTGACATAACGCATAGCACCTCTTTTGTGGTTGGTTTTGAAAAAGAGGCAGTTCTTGATGAGATTAAACAATTTGATGGAAAAATATACTCATGTGAACAAAAACAGGCCATTGGAACTGCTGATGCTGTTAAATCGGCACTTTCAACAATATCTGACGAATCTATTGTTGTTGTCCTTTATGGAGATGTACCTTTAATTAAAAAAGAAACAATTAAAGGACTTATTTCAAATTCTGACAAAGGACTAACAATTCTAAGTACTATTATGGATAACCCACATGGATATGGAAGAGTAAAAAAAGACAATGAAGGACATGCACTGGCTATTATTGAAGAGAAGGACGCCACAGATAATGATAAAAAAATAAAGGAAGTTTTTACTGGAATATTGTGTTGTAAGAAACCATTACTAGAAGAGGCAATCAATGAGGTTAATAATAATAATGCTGCTGGCGAATACTATTTAACAGATATTGTTTCTATAATTGCCTCAAAAGGGTATAAAATCTATACGTGCACAGTCTCTAATGAAGAAGTAAAAGGGGCAAATACAAAAACAGAGTTGTCAGAATTGGAGGGAATATATAGAAAAATGAAATCAGAAGAATTGCTGGATATGGGCATAACCTTGTCAGATAAAGATAGGCTTGATGTAAGGGGTAGAATTACAGCAGGCAAAGACTGCCATATAGATGTCAATGTGATTCTTGATGGAGATGTAGTTCTGGGAAATAATGTTTCTATTGGGCCTAATACAATCCTTAAGGATGTTGAAATAGGAGACAACTCCTCTATTGAAGCATTCTCTCATCTGGTTTCCTCAAAAGTAGGAAATAATTGCTCTATTGGGCCATATGCTAGATTAAGGGAGGGCAGTCATATAGATGATGATGCAAAAGTTGGAAATTTTGTAGAAACAAAAAAGACGAAGTTGGGAATAGGGTCAAAGGCAAATCATTTTGCATACCTAGGAGATGCGGAAGTTGGCTCTGAAACAAATATAGGGGCCGGAACAATTACTTGCAATTATGATGGCAAGAAAAAGCATAAAACAAAAATTGGAGACAATAGTTTTGTTGGAACCAACTCCTCATTAGTAGCTCCAATAACTGTTGGATCTAATTCATATGTAGCTGCAGGTTCTGTTATAACTAAAGATGTTCCAGATAACGCTCTTGGGGTTGGCAGATCAAAACAAGAAAACAAAGAAAATTGGTCTAAAAAGAAGAACTAATATGTGTGGAATTATAGCTGCAGCTTCTGAACGAAATGTTGGAAAATTGTTAGTTAAGGGGCTGCATAAGATGGAATATAGGGGCTATGACTCTGCTGGAATTGCACTTCATCAGAAAGATAAGATAGCCCACCTAAGAACACTTGGAAAAGTAAAGCTTCTTGAAGAGAAGATGATTGCTGAAAAACCAAAAAGTAAACTTGGGATTGCACATACTCGATGGGCAACACATGGAGAGCCATCAGAAGAAAACGCACACCCTCACAAATCCAATGAGCGAGTCTATATTGTTCACAATGGCATTATTGAAAATTATATAGAGCTTAAAAATTTTCTAAAAAAAGAAGGATACAATTTTTCCTCACAAACGGACTCAGAGTTGATTGCCCACATGATTGAACACTTCCTAAATCAAGGAAATGACATGTTAGATTCGATGTATTTAACAAAAAAGAAACTTGATGGCGCATATGCAATAGCAGCAATAGACAAAAATGATGATACAAAAATCTTAATTGCCAGAAGCAAGTCACCTCTTCTAATAGGAATAGGAAAATATGGATCTCTTGCAGCCTCAGACCCAATAGCCATATCAGGACTTACAAATAAATTCATTTTTCTAGAAGACGGAGACGTTGCTGAGATTTCATCTAAAGAATACAAAATTTATGATGAGTCTCAAAATGAAGTACAAAGAGATATATCTGAAATAGACATATCAAATGAAGCTACTTCAAAAGGCAACTATAGGCATTTTATGGAGAAAGAAATATATGAACAACCTGATGCAATATTAAATACTATTGATGGCAGGGTGGGAGGAGACGATGTTTTAGATAACATATTTGGGCTAGGATCTTCAGAAGTTTTTGCAAAAGTAAAAAGGATTCAAATAGTGGCATGCGGAACAAGCCTCCATGCTGGAAGGGTAGCAGCAAATTGGCTTTCTGCAATATCAGAATTACCAGCACAAATAGATTATGCATCTGAGTATAGATACAGGAATCCTCATGTTGATGAGGACTCTCTTTTGGTAACAATTTCTCAATCCGGAGAAACAGCAGATACATTAGCTGCATTAAGATATGGAAAAGAAAAGGGATATTTGTCTACATTAACTATATGCAATGTTCCAACAAGTGCTTTGGCAAGGGAGTCTGATTATTCTATTTTTACAAACGCTGGGCCAGAAATAGGAGTGGCCTCTACGAAGGCATTTACAACTCAATTAGCTGCGCTAATGCTTTTGGCTCTATCTTTAGCAAAAAGCAGAAATAAAAATCCCAAATTAAGGACTCGTGTTATCACCGCAATGAGGTCTTTGTCAGATACCATTAACGAAACCTTAAAACTCAAAGATGAAATTTTAGAAATCGCTCCTGAAATTGCCAATAAAGACAATGCTTTGTTTTTGGGAAGGGGGATTTTTTACCCAATTGCAAAAGAAGGCGCATTAAAGTTAAAAGAAATTTCTTATATACATGCTGAAGCATATCCCGCTGGCGAGTTAAAACATGGGCCACTAGCACTTATTGATGAAAATATGCCAGTAATTGCTTTAGCTCCTGAGAGCGAAATAGCTGAAAAACTTGTCTCTAACCTTGAGGAAGTAAAAGCCAGAGGAGGGATCTTATATGTATTCTCTGACCCATCTGTCACAATGGAACTAAAATCAGGAAAAATAATAAAAATGCCAAAATGTGATTTTTTACTAACTCCAATTATTTATACTATTCCATTGCAAATCCTTTCATATGAAGTTGCCTTATTAAGAGGTACAGATATTGATCAGCCAAGAAATTTAGCTAAGTCTGTTACCGTCGAATGAAAAAATACTGGGATCTTTATATGACAGTCGTATGTTTTCCTGTGGGAATAGGTTTTCTAATCTATGGAATAGCATCATTTTTTGGAATAACAACAATTGAAGATGGTCGTTTTTCTCCAAGAATTAATTCTCTATTCGTAATTTTAATGGGCATTATATTTACAAATATTTCTTTTTATTGTCGATCTCGATTAAAAAAATATGATTGGGAGGATGATTTTATTTATTTATTTTTGATGACTGTTCCAAAAAAAATAATAAGAAAATTAAGATTTCATAAACAGAAAATCAAAAAACAATTAAAAAAGGATTATCAGGATGAGAAATGAGAAACCTTGCTACGACAACTCAGTTACAGTGGAGTAAGTTTAAACCGATTGTTGGTTTAACCTCGCATTCTTCAGGAGTTTCAAAAATCACTAAAAATATATCCCGGTAAAAACTACTGTAAAAATTTCACCTATTTTTTCGTGTTAGCGAAAGTCATAAGAGGTTGATATGACTTGTTGTGGACCTTTATGTGTATTCATAAGACATTCATGGCGAGTTATGGCAGAATTAATAAATGAAAAAATATTTTTTTTTGTTAACCATAATCTTTTGCACTGACCATCTTTTTGCAACTCAAGCAATCGCCAATAATTTTGATTGTTCTGTAAAAAACTTTAATGTCCTTTCCGAAGTGGGTAAAGGTGATAAGCAGTTTATAGATTCAAACCTTAAAAAAAGATTCATAATTTCTGTTGATGGGCAGGAAATAATTGTAACTTCAATTAGCGATACTTTTAAATCATCAATTAAAAAATATACTATTTTTAGTAAATCAGATCTTTTTGACACAGTAAGCGCAAAAAGCGATAGCAGTTATTCCACCGATATAATTGTTATTAACACTAAAAAAGGCACAGCAACTATCTCTGTGCAAGGCGATTTTTATCTCAATGCATGGTTGCTAGATTGTAAAAAGCAATAAATGAATTATTAACAAAATATTTTGAAGATTTAAATCTATGGAAATAAATTGGGTAGTAGTTGGTTGGATTATTGACATGATCTTAAATGGGGTTGTGTGGCTTATCATTGCAGCATTATCTTTACTGCTAATTGATATCACTGACACATGGACAAGAAAAGCTGTTAAATGGATGGGCAGAGTTGATGAATGGATAAGAAAATTTATAGATAACTCATTTGAATGGATTCAAAAGAAGAATCTTAAAATAATCTCTAGTATTATATTGTTAATTATCTTTGGTATTTTTGCTCAACTAGGAATAATACCTAAGCTAATAACTTAATATAAAAGGACAAAAACCAAATCTAAATTTAAGACAACTCTGTTAGAGTAAAATTTTTTGTAAGGATAAAATATGGTTATAGCGTTGGGCGCGCTCATAGTACTAGCACTGATATTTGGACCATCTTTGTGGGTTAAGTTGGTTATGAAGAGGTATTCATTGGAAAAGCCTGAAATACCGGGTACTGGAGGAGAGCTTGCAAAGCATTTGATTGAACGGTTTTCTTTAAAAGACGTGAAGGTCGAAGTAACTGAGCTTGGAGATCATTATGATCCAATTGAAAAAAAAGTTAGGCTTATGCGAGAAAATTATGAATCTAAATCGTTAACAGCAATAGCAATTGCTGCTCATGAGGTTGGACATGCGATTCAGGATTATCAAGGCGACAAACGTCTGGCTACTAGAACAAAAATGGTCCCCGTTGTTGATAAGGTGGCCCGTTGGAGCGTTGCCATTATCTCTATATCCCCGGTGATCGGTATTATCACCCAGCATCCAATGCCATTTTCTCTATTACTTTTCCTGGGTCTATCAGGTTTTATCGCTCGCATGATGATCCATGCGGTGACTCTGCCAATTGAATTTGATGCGAGTTTTTCTAAAGCACTTCCCCTATTAACAGAAGGGAAATACGTATCGCAGTCAAACGAAAAAGCGGTTAATCATATTCTGAGGGCAGCAGCTCTCACTTATGTGTCAGCCGCACTAGCAGATATTTTAAACCTTGGTCGCTGGATCGCGATACTATTAAGGCGATGAAACAAGGTAGAATAGTTTTTATAAAAGTGTCTACTTTTGCTACTCATTTTCTTTCTTTAAAAAGATTAATGAGGTTGTTGCCAATATAACAAGCATCAAAATTGCAAACTGCTTTTCTTCAACAATAGCAACAACAAGAATTGCTGCTGCCCACATGATTGCATTAGAAATTAATAATTTTTTATTCATTCGTCTTTTTTCTTCCAACCCAACGCTGCGCCGATTGCAACACCTATCGCAATCCATACCGGTTCATTTGTTGCGGCAAAAATTGCTGCTCCTATTGCAGTCCCAGCACCAATCCAGTTCCCAGCATTATCAGGATACTTAATTTTTTTCTTTTCTTTCACGGTAACTTAAATAAATCTTCAACATTGCATTTTAGGGTTTGTGCAATTTTTAGCGACAGCACTGTTGATGGAACATAAATGCCATTTTCAATAGCATTAATGCTTTTTCTAGAAACCTCCGCAGCTTCCGATAATTCTTGTTGTGTTAAGCCAGCCTTCTTTCTAAGGTCTTCAAGATTGTTTAAAAGATTTTGATGATGCTTACCCATTTTTATATTCTTTGTAATCGCCTAAAGAAAATATTGTTAAGAGAATTCCAAAAGTAAGCCATGCAAAAGCAGCAATCTGATAGATCATATTATTGGCGTTTTGAAAACTCCAATTAGCCCAATCCTGGACTGAAAAAAGAATAAATATACCTATTCCGTTTAAAACATATCCAATAGCTGCAATTTTATAGTATCTCAGAGCTGTATATTCATCATAAAGGATATTATTTTTTTTCCTATCCCCAAGATAATAAGATGCACATAAAATACCTGAGCCAACAAAGACTAGAATTCCAGGAATAAACATAAAAAGATCATGATTACTTATGTGCCAGTCGATGTTATACCCAAACAAATTTAAAAGAAGGTATGCAGCATAAAATATCTGCACAATGCCGCAGATAAAAACAATTAAAAATCTTTTAAAGTAAGTCATTTTTTTTCGAATGCATCTACTGCGTTAGTAATTTCTTCACTAGTATTTGGATAAAGATACCCAGCAATAATTTGGCCTATACCAATAGCGCCAACTAAGGCTCCAACACCCTTTAAAACTGCTCCTAAGAAGAAAACACCAAAAAGAAAGAGACCAATACCAACAAATAGGGTAATAACACCACTTCTTCTATAATCAATTGGCTCTTTTTTTCTTTCATCAAGCATGCCTATTAATTTTTCCATTTTTGATGGATCATCGATATTTTGAGATATCTCTAATATGGTTTTATTTTTATCTTTGCTTTCAAAATATAACCAAATAAACACTGAAACAGGCACTATTATTGATGTCATTATTCCTAATGCTGGTATTAATACTTCTGGATTCATCATTTTCTCCTATTTTTTTCAAAGTCTTCGACAGCCTTGTTTACTATTTCAACTTCACTTAATTGCTTGTAACCAATAAGCATGCAAATCAAACCCAACCCTATAACCACTAACCCTGTTCCTGTAAATAAGAATCCTAGCGGATCATACAAAACCACACCGAGTAGACTAATTCCCAGTCCTAAATACGTTATTAAATTACTCTTTTTACTTAACATGCGCTTCTCCTCAAAAAATGTAACGTAAACTTATCATTAATTATATGAGAAGTAAAGGTTACAATTAAAGATTTGCAAATTAACAACTTATATGTTTCGATAAGAGCATGAAAATTAAATTACTACTTGCATTTTTATTGTTTCAGATTCCTTTTGCTCAATCAGAGATAGCTGATAAAGCAGTTATTACTTCTATTTTTGATGGCTGCATGGCTGAACATACCTCAGCAGTCAAAACAGGCGCAATGTTAGAATATTGTGCATGCTATGCAAACAAGATATCACTAGGTATGGATATTAGTGAGGTATATCTTTTGGGCATGGATCTTCTTGCTGCTGGAGAAGATAAAACAAAACAAGCACAAATTGCGCTTGCCAACAAAAAACTAAATGAATATTTAAAAGATTGCATATCTAGGCTCGCTCCTTAAGCTATTTCTTTATGTAGATCCAACAAATACATAAACATAGTATGAGACATTGAAAGATTTGTTAATAACTATAAGTCGCATTTTGCTAGCTGTTTATTTTTTATCAGCAGGAATAGGTAAGTTTTTAGCATGGGATACACACGTGGCACTCATGGAATTACATAATATGACAATGATACCGATTCTATTAGCAATTGCCGGAATAGCACAGATAGGTGGAAGCATTTGCCTAGTATTTAATAAATATGTTGTAGCTTGTTCGCTGGGGTTTGCTGTAATGACTATATTGATAAATATAAACTTACATGATTTTTGGAACGTTTATGAGGGTGTTGATGTAACACACGAAACCCAAAACTTTATAAAAAATTTAGGTGTGCTTGTTGCTTTTTTGCTTCTAGCTGCAGTAAATATAGAAGATAACAGGCCTAAAATTAAAACTTTGGAATGATATATAATTTAGGCATTATATGACAAAAAAATGTATATTAGCTCTTTTAATATCAAGCAACCTCTTAATTGCTAACGAGAGCAAATCAAACTCAGATGCAAACCTAGAGCAGGTCGTGTGTAATATACCTGGAGTAAAAACAAAAAGAAACGAAGAGGGTTTTTTAGATAGACTTAACACAAACATAAGAAGAGAAGGATGTATTAAAGGTGATATCTTAGTAATTGAAGGAAGTGCAAATACAGGACTTGTTGTGGCTTATGTTTGTAATATAACAAAAGACATTATAGTTTTTACATCTGGCGAAGTGCTTTGTACTTACCAGGGGCATCTAAGTACATTTAGGAAAAGAATACATTTTTAACATCATGGTATATACTAAATTTATGTGCGATTGTTGTGACTGCTGCGAGTGCTCTTGCTGCGATAAATAATTATTTTTAATAATATTTAATATTAAACTGTTTTTTATGAAAGAGTTTAAAAATCTAATCGTTCTTGGTCCACTAATATATGCCATTCATCACCTTGAAGAGCACGTTATATTCAATTTTAGAGAGTGGCGTTTAAGATACTTCCTTGATAATAATGCTCTTCCGACTGAAGAGGTATTAATAAGGCTAATATCATTACTGCTAATAGTAATTTTTATACATCTAATCAAAAATAACAGAGGTAGTGCTCACATCGTATTATTTTTTCTAATGACAACCCAAGTCGTAAATGCTTTTTTTCACATATTCTTTAGCTTCTATTATGCAGACTTTAGTCCGGGAGCCATAACCGGACTATTATTATATCTCCCGGTAAATTATTTAATTTTTAAAGCAGCATTTATTGAAGGTTATTTAAAGAGCTATTTTGAGCTAATTTTATTGCTCATAGCTGGATCTGTAACATTTGCTTTGTTTGAGCTTTTAGGACCTAAAGTAATAGCTTATTCAATTCTATTAATGCCTTTTTACTATATCTTTATGAGCAAAACACAGAAAGAGTAGCTTCATATAATTGACTTGGAAAAAAAGGAACACATAATTCATAATAAATTATGACTTATAAAAATATATTAATATCATCACTAGCAATATAAGATATCAGCTAAAGCGATGCATAAAAAGAACTTAATTTACATTTAGATGATGAATAAGCTTAATATTTTATTAGTTACTTTTTCTGTATTCTTTCTCAATAATCTTCAAGCTAACCTGAAATACAATCATCACTCTAAAGAGTATGAAAACGCGCACCCTGATTCAATACTAAAATACAATCACCACACCCGACAGTACACATATGAACTCCCTAGTTCAATACTAAAATACAATCACCACACCCGACAG
>Ga0208130_1000909_pt1 | contig 14654 bp, 13 predicted proteins | sample ETNtaG_31_FD_185771 | JGI IMG/M metagenome (GOLD analysis project Ga0208130, IMG submission 185771) | Marine microbial and viral communities from oxygen minimum zone, Eastern Pacific Ocean - ETNP201310SV78 (SPAdes) (version 2) | ecosystem: Environmental > Aquatic > Marine > Oceanic ...
GTTCAGGAGAAATTATCAGATCAAAAAAACTATGATTTGATTTTGGGTCTTGAATATGAATATTAAAAACAAGTTCTTTAAATTTTCTTTTAAGGTAAATAGAAGCTTTAACACTTTTTTTACCACAGCTGATTAACAATACTTTTGATCGTATATTTATTTGATCAATATTTTGAGAGCCAAAATAAACATCTAACAGGTTTGAAAAAGTAATTTTATTTGGATTGTAGACAACCTCTATGGTTTCAGCATGCCCTGTCAATTTTGTATTCACTAAGCCATATGTCGGGTTATTTGTTTCTCCTCCAGAATAACCACTAACCACCTCATCCACGCCAATTAAGCTTTCATAAATTGCCTCGACACACCAAAAGCATCCACTTGCAAAGTAAGCTTTGTGTACGTATTCATCGTTAACTAAAATAGGATCTAATTCGGCTTGAGTCTTTCTGGATGATTCTTGGGCACATGAACTGTAAAATAGTCCTAGAATCAAGAATGAAATAATAATCTTTTTCAAAGCAAATCTTATATACTCGAAAAAAGTTTTTCCATTTTTTCCTTTTGTTCAGTTGCTAGAACTTCATCTACTAAAATTCTACCACTATGCTCATCGGTAATTATTTTTTTTCTAGATGCAATTTCCATTTGAACTTGAGGGGGTATAGTGAAGTATGATCCACCTGCAGCACCCCTTTCAATAGGAACAATTGCAAGACCATTTTTGACATTGCTTCTTATCTTACCATAGGCAAATAATAATCTTTCTTCAATCAATTTTTTGTAATCCTCAGATTTACTGAGTAGCATGTTTTCCTCTTTTTCGGTCTCTTTTAAAATAGTATCAAGTTCACCTTTTTTATGCTTAAGATGATCTGTTTTTTCGGATAGAGTTGATTTTACAGATTCAACAGATTCGTTTTTAAGTTCTATTTGTGCTTTAAATTCTTTAATATTTTTTTCAGCGAGTTGAATTTCAAGTTCTTGATATTCAGTTTCTTTGGTCAATGAGTCAAATTCACGGTTATTTCTAACATTTTTTTGCTGCTCTGTATATTTTTTCATCAAAGCTTTTGCTTCTTCAATAAGATTTTTCTTAGAGGAGATTTGATCATCTAATTCTTTAAGACTTACATCTAATTTTTCAATTCTTTTATTAAGTCCTTCAATTTCATCTTCTAAATCTCTTACTTCTAAAGGTAATTCGCCTCTTATATCTCTAATCTTATCAATTCTTGAATCAATTAATTGTAAATCATATAGAGCTCTTAATTTTTCTTCAACTGTTGGTTCTTTCTTCTTGGCCATTTTAACTGTATTTTACAGGGTTTGTATTTGTTTTTGTTAAAGCGATTGCAAAATTAGGGAATTTTTTTGTAAGAATATCATACAATAAATTTTTTGTAAACTGCTCACTCTCATAATGACCAACATCAACTAATAAAATTGAATTATCAGCCTTAAAATAATCATGGTATTTTAAATCAGCTGTCAAATATGCATCAGCGTTTACAGAAATTGCTTTTTCTATTCCAAAACTGCCAGAGCCACCAAGTACAGCCACTCTTTTTATAGTTTTATTCATCAATTTTGAATGCTTTAAAAATTTGACATTAAGTTTATTTTTTATCAGTTTAAAAAAATCATTTTCACTCAACGCCTCTTTTAGCTCTCCATACATACCCATACCAATATTTTCATTAACATTCTCTATAGTTTTAATCTCATATGCTATTTCTTCATAAGGATGCACTTCTTTAAGTACAGATAATACTTTTTCTTCAAGATGTTTCAAGAAAGTTATGTTAATACAAACTTCATTTTGAGTAGTATCTTTAAGTTTATCGCCAATAGTTGGATTTGAACTTTCATTACCCTTAAAGGTTCCTTCACCTTCAAAGGAGAAACTGCAATTGTCATATTTGCCGATTGATCCAGCTCCAATACCAAATAATTTATTTTTTAAATCTGTAGCATCATCTTTCGGTATATATGTTGTCAATTTCTTGATTGTTTTAGTCTTTGGAATTAAAACTTTTTTATCTGAAATGCCCAAGACATCAGATAATTTCATACTTACACCCATATTTGAGTTGTCTAATGCTGTATGAATTGCAAAAATCGAAATATTATTTTTTATCGCTAAAATTATTGAATCATTTACATAATTTCCGGGAGAAAGCTGTTTTAAGCCATTAAAAATTATAGGATGAAAGCTTATTATTAGGTTACTATTTGAATCAATTGCTTCTTGAATAACTTCTTTAGTTGAGTCAAGGCAAATTATAATTCCAGTGACCTTTGCATTTTTATCTCCAACGATAAGTCCAGTATTATCAAAATCCTCTGCATACTTTAGTGGTGCATAACTATCTAAAAAGTCAATTACATCTTTAACTAACATCACTTAATTATTTATTTCAAAGATAAATAATTACTTTAGTTACGATGAAATTGATAAAAAAAATAATTTATTGGAAACTTAGTCTTCAGTTTTATTTAATTACTTTTTTAAGGAATAAGTTTTATGATTTTGGTTTGCTAAAATCTTTTTCCTTTGAAATTCCAGTGATTAGTGTAGGGAATTTGGCCGTGGGTGGAACTGGAAAAACTCCAATGGTTGAATTTCTTATAAAAAAATTTTCTGATAAGTATAATATAGGCGTATTAAGTAGAGGTTACAAAAGAAAAACTAAAGGTTTTATTTTAGCATCAGAAAAAGATGATGCAAGTTCGATAGGGGATGAACCTTTTCAATATTATTCAAAATTTAAAAAAATAAAGGTTGCAGTTGATAAAAAAAGAAAACGTGGTATAAAAAAATTAATCAAGACTGGAGTTAATATGATAATATTAGACGATGCTTTTCAGCATAGAAAAGTAATTCCAACATATTCAATTTTATTATCAGATTATTCAAATTTATACTTCAATGATTATTTATTGCCAAGAGGTAATTTAAGAGAATCAAAAAGTGGATACAAAAGAGCTGACTCGATTATTATTACAAAATGTCCAGAAAATTTATCAGAAAATAACAGGCAATATTTAATTGAAAGAATTAATCTAAAATACAATCAGCATATTTTTTTCAGTAAGATTAAATATTCAGATGAACTCTTTTCTGCTGATAATTCAATAAATATTTCTAAACTTTCAAATCAAAAGGTTGATGTAATAACAGGTATTGTAAACTCGGAAAATTTGATTAAACACCTTGAAAAAAAGGGTTTATTAATTAATCATTTTAAATATCCTGACCATTATGATTATAAGCAAAAAGATATATTAAAACTTAAAGATAATTTCATTATAACAACTGAGAAAGACTACACGAAGCTAAGAAAATTTAACATTGAAAATTTATATTATTTACCTATAAGAATGGAGGTTTCAGCTGAAAAAACTTTGATGGAAAAAATTGAGGAAAAAATCGGCTAATTTACTGAATGTGTTTTCTAGCTCGATATGAGGATCTAACTAAAGCACTGCTTTCAAAGTGTCTAAAGCCTAATTTTTCACCGATTTCTTTATATTCTAAAAACTCATCAGGAGTAACAAATCTTTGCACTTGCAGATGTTTTTTGCTAGGCTGTAAATATTGACCAATGGTAACTATATCTACCTTTGCATTTTTTAGGTCATAAATAGTTTCTATGACTTCTTCTTTAGTTTCGCCTAAACCTAACATGATACCAGATTTTGTTCTCCTTTGTCCCGTTTCTTTCATATATTTAAGGACTTCCATGCTTCTATCATATTTTGCCTGTACTCTTACTTCTCTTGTGAGTCTTCTTGTCGTTTCAATATTGTGAGAGATTACTTCAGGTTTAACATTTACTAGTCTGTCTATGTGCTCGTGAATTCCTTGAAAATCAGGAATCAATGTTTCAAGCGTGATACTAGGATTATATTCTCTTATTTTATTTATAGTTTCAACCCAAAATTTACTTCCCATATCATCCTTGAGGTCGTCACGATCCACGCTAGTTAGAACGGCATGTTTAATTTGCATGATCTTGATACTATTTGCAACTTTTTCAGCTTCATCCCAGTCAACTGGGAGTGGTTTACCTGTTTTGACTCCACAAAATTTACATGATCTAGTACAGATATTTCCAAGTATCATGAACGTTGCAGTTCCTTCCCCCCAACATTCCCCCATATTTGGACAGCTACCTGAAGTACATATTGTATGTAAATTATTTTCATCAACTAACTTTCTGAGTTTGGCGTATTTTGGACCAATCGGTAATTTAACTCTCAACCAATCTGGCTTCTTCTTATGTTCAATTATTCTTTTAGGTAAGTCGACTTTAAACCACTCAGATTTTTCCTTCAAAACAGTCTCTGTTTCAGGGATTTCCATTGTATAAAAAGGAGTTTCTAAGTTATCTATTTTTTGAGACAAAACTTTAAATTTAAATCAGATTGTAAATATAAAAACTAAAATACAAATCCTAAACACCTTTTGTCAAAAAGAATACCGAAAATCCTAACAAATAAATAATTCCTAAAATACTTAAAATATGCATTTTTTTAGACGGTCTATTTTTCTTTGGAGTGTGTTTGGAAGAAATCAATAAGTAGTTCATGGTCGCATAAAATGGTGCCGTCAGAAAGGATAAAATAGTTGCTATTTTTATTAGTAGCCCCATCTGAGATGAAAAGACAAAAAATATTATAATTGTCCCTAATGCTAATATTGCCAACCATATCAAGTAACCGTAATTATTTTTTTTATTGAAAATAAGCTCAGTAGTTTCCGACATCGCCCTTGGAGATGCATCTAAAGTTGTAATTGTAGTACTTAACATTGTTGAGAATGCTGCAATACCAATTATATAGTAGGACCAATTTCCAAGACTTTTTGTGTACATTTCAATCAATTGATTAGAAAATGCCCCAGCAGATTCACTAAATGTCTCACCAGTTCCATACATTACAAAATATCCAAGACAAATAAAACAAATACCAAGAATAGCTGTTCCTATGTAACCAACATTAAAATCAAACATTGAATTTTTTAATGAATAATTTTTAATTGTTTTCTTTTTTTCCAATGCCCATATTGAATGCCAAACCGATACATCCAATGGTGCTGGCATCCAACCCATAAATGCAATTAAAAATATAATCCCTGTTGTGTCAATTGGAAATGTTTGATTAAAATTTATATTCATTTCAAATTCATACCCTGCAATCAGAGTGGCAGTTAGTGTGCTCAGGGCAAGAATTATGATTATGAATTTAATTATTCTGTCAAGGGTTTTATATTTTCCGATTATTAAAAGTAATGAGCAGAAAATAGTGATTAATACTGTCCATACTTCAATTGAAAATAATCCACCGCTCATGGATTTTGCTATTCCTGCCGTAACGATAGTTACTGCAGTCTGAATTGAAAACATTGTAGCAATTGTAAGAAAAAAATAGACTATAAGGATGTTACGACTTAGTTTTTTATATCCTTTAAGCACACTTTCTCCTGATGATAGTGCGTATTTGGGTCCGTACTGAAAAAATGGATATTTAAATATATTGGCTATAATTAAAGCCCAAATCAAACCTAAGCCAAAGTCGGCACCAGCTTTCGTTGATTGGACTAAGTGAGACACCCCAATAGCAGCACCAGCGAATAACAAGCCTGGCCCAAGCTTTTTTAGGATATCGTTAGCTTTTCCCATGACAGTCCTTAAATTGATCAGGACTTTTTCCACAGAAACCACAGTTTTCACCATCCTGATTTAAATATGGATTTTGACTAGCACAAGTTCCTGAAAACTCACCACCTTCTTTTGCCCAAATTTTAATGCTTATTCCCAAAACACATAACCCAAGCACTATGATTGTAACTATTGTAGGTACCATATCAATTCAAAGTTATTAAATAATGTTAACTTCAGTTTCAAGTTCTATCTTAAAAATTTTTTTTATTATTTGTTTTATTGAAAGTGAAAGTTTGTATATATCTTCTCCTTTAGCTCCGCCGTAATTTACAAGAACTAAGGGTTGCGATTTATGAATCCCAAATTTACCAAACTTTTTTCCTTTTAGACCTGCTGTTTCGATTAACCAAGCTGCTGGAATTTTAAAATAATCTTGATCAATTTTGTATGATGGAACATCTCTATGATGTTTCTCTATCCAATTTAGTTTCTCTTTACTTATAATTGGATTTTTAAAAAAACTACCCGCATTGCCAATTTGTTCTGGATCTGGAAGTTTTCTTCTTCTTATATTACAAACAACTTTAGAAATGTCCTTTATTGTAGGATTATTAATATTCAATTTTTTCAATTCTTCATTAATACCACCATAAGATGTATTGATATTATGATTGTTGTTTTTAAGCTTTAGTCTAACTGAAAGTATAATTAGATTTTTCCTCTTTTTAAAAATCGAATTTCTATATTCAAATTTACAATCAGATAAACTGAAATCTTTTACAGAAAAATCATCTGAATTAAAAACTTCACATGATAAAAAAACATCTTTTAGCTCAACTCCATAAGCTCCAATATTTTGAACAGGAGCAGAACCAACATTACCTGGAATAAGTGATAGATTTTCTACACCGCCTAAATTATTATCCAGGCAAAACTTAATAAAATCACTCCAATTCTCACCAGCATTAGCTTTGACCACGGAGAAGTCAGAATTCTCTTTTTCAATATTTATTCCTTTGATATTTAAGTAAATAACAGTTCCGTCATAATCTTTTGTAAATAAGACATTACTTCCACCACCTAGAAATAGTATTTTCTCATTTTTTAATAATTCGTTTAGCTTTATCAATTCTTTCTTAGAATTTATTTCAATAAATTCTTTTGCCTTAACATCTATGCTAAATGAGTTGTAGTTTTTTAATGAAAAATTTTTTTTTGTAATCATTGTTTTAAATATTCCATTAAACCATTTTTGAGAATATTAATACAAGATTTTAAATCACTTTGGTTGAGTACATATGCAATTCTGACCTGATTCTGTCCGATATTAGGGGTAGAATAGAAACCTGCTGCGGGTGCAACCATTATTGTTTCTTGATTTAAAGAATATTCTTCCAATAGCCATTTAGCAAAATGTTCAGAGTTATTCACTGGAAGTTCAACAACACAATAAAAGGCTCCCTTTGGCTCAGATACTTTTACCCCAGGAATTTCATTCAACCCTTCTACTAATGTTTTTCTTCTATCATTATATTCATTAATCACCTTATTAAAGTAATCTTCACCTGTGTCCATAGCAGCTGTACTGGCTATTTGAGCTAGAGTAGGTGGAGATAGTCTAGCCTGAGCAAATTTCATAGCAGTAGAAATAAACTCAATGTTTTTTGAAATTATACATCCAATCCTTGCGCCACACATGCTATACCTTTTTGAAACTGAATCAATAACAATTGCATGCTGTTTAATATCATCAAATTGCAATATAGATGTATGAGATACATTGTCATAAGTAAATTCTCGATAAACCTCGTCTGCAATCAGAAATAGATTATGTTTTTTAACAATTTCAACCAGCGTTTTAATTTCATCATATGAATAAACATACCCTGTCGGATTATTTGGATTGCATATTAAAATTGCTTTTGTGTTTGAAGAAATAAGGTTTTCAAACTCTTGGATTTTTGGTAATTCAAAATTATTATCAATACTAGAAAAAATTGGAACAATATTTACTCCGTTTGCAACAGAAAATCCGTTATAATTGGCATAAAAGGGTTCAGGGATAATGATTTCATCACCAGGATCCATAATACTACCAATTGTAAACAATAAAGCCTCACTTGCTCCACTGGTAACGATTACCTGTGATTCATCAATCTTTATGCTAATTTTAGAGTAATAATCACAAATTTTATTTCGAAGTTCATAATCTCCTTCGGATTTTGAATAAGCTAATACCTTGATATTAGAATTTTTAACAGCTTCGATTGCAGAGAAGGGGGTTTCAATGTCTGGCTGACCAATATTTAAATGAAAAACCTTTACACCATTCTTCTTTGCTTTTTCAGCATAAGGAACCAGCTTTCTTATAGGAGACTCTGGCATTAATCTCCCCTTATTTGAAATTGTAAGCATTGTCAAAGTGTATTTTAGTAGTCTTCTACTATACTTTTCTTCTTATTTTCTAAACCAGTTTTATTATTGTCAGCAATAACTTGCCCAGTTATTTTTAAAATAACATTTGGATTTGAAGCATTTGAAGTTACACTAATTGACTTTCTAATAAAACCAACTCGTTTTGTATCATATTTAACCTGAATTTTATCTGATTCACCAGGTAATATTGGTTTTTCAGGTTTTTTGGGAATTGTACATCCGCATGTAGACTTCACATTGGAAATAATTAATGGAGCATCTCCAGTATTTGTAAATACAAAGTCTCTCACACCATTAGCTCCTTTATCAACGGTCCCATAATCAATAACAGTTTTTTCAAAAGTAATTATCGCTTTCTTGTTCTGTGAAAAACCTAAAAAGCTGATCGTAAAAATCATTACAAGTGCACAAAATTTTTTCATAATTTTTTTAATAAATTTTAGTCACATAAATATAATTATAATTAGTCAGATTAAGAAATATGAGTATTTTCGTATAGAGAAATTTATTTATGGAAAATCTTACTAAATATGATCATCAAAAAATTGAGAATAAATGGTATTCCTACTGGACGGATAATAACTATTTTTCTTCTAAACCCGATGGTCGTGAGCCATATACAATAGTAATTCCTCCTCCAAATATTACGGGGGTTTTACATATGGGTCACATGCTTAATAACACCATTCAAGATATTTTAGTAAGACGAGCAAGGTTGATGGGTAAAAATGCCTGCTGGGTTCCTGGAACCGATCATGCCTCTATTGCTACTGAGGCAAAAGTAGTTGAGAAATTAAAATCAAATGGTATTGAAAAAAGTGATATTTCTAGAGAAGATTTTTTGGATCATGCATGGGAATGGAAAAATGAATTTGGAAATATAATTTTAGATCAACTGAAAAAAATTGGTTGTTCATGTGATTGGAAAAGAACAACGTTCACCCTTGATGAAAATATGAATAAGTCGGTAATTAAAGTATTTATCGATTTATATAATAAAGGTTTGATTTACAGAGGTTACAGAATGGTTAATTGGGATCCTCAGGCTAAGACAACACTTTCAGATGAAGAGGTAAACTTTATTGAAAAAAATGATAAACTTTACTATGTTAAATATAAAATAGTCGATTCAGATAAATATGTTACTATAGCCACTACTAGACCTGAAACAATTTTAGGTGATTCAGCCATTTGTGTGAATCCAAATGACAAAAGATTCAAAGATTTAATCGGAAAGAAGGCTATAGTCCCTATAGTTGATAGGCATGTGCCAATTATTTCTGATGAGTATGTTGATATTGAATATGGAACTGGATGTTTAAAAGTTACCCCAGCGCATGATCATAATGATAAGGTTTTGGGGGAAAAACATAATTTGGAGTTTATTGATATTCTAAATGAAGATGCATCTTTAAATGATATTTGTCTCCATTATTCAGGAATGGATAGATTTTTAGCAAGAAAAAAAATTGTTCAAGAGCTGGATTCGTTGAAACTTTTTGTAAAAGATGAAAATATTACTCATAATGTTGGAGTCAGTGAGAGGACCGGTGCAGTAATTGAACCAAAATTTAGTCACCAGTGGTTTTTGAAAATGGAAGGACTAGTTAAGCCTGCAATTCAATCAGTTTTAAATTCTGATGAGATTAAATTTTACCCTAAAAAATTTGATAATACCTTTCGTAACTGGATGGAAAATATAAGGGATTGGAATATTTCCAGGCAATTATATTGGGGACATCAAATTCCAGTATATTATTATGGGAAAGGAGAAAAAGATTTTGTTGTAGCCAATAATATTGACTCAGCTTTAGATTTAGTCAAAGAAAAAACAGGTAATATTAAAATTACAAAAGATGATTTAAATCAAGATGCAGATGTTTTAGACACTTGGTTTTCCTCTTGGTTATGGCCAATTAGCGTTTTTGATGGTATTAATAACCCTGATAATGATGAAATAAACTATTATTATCCAACTAATGACTTAGTTACAGGTCCCGATATTATCTTTTTTTGGGTTTCAAGAATGATTATGGCTGGTTATGAATTTAGAGATGAAAAGCCCTTTAAAAATGTCTATTTTACAGGAATTGTTAGAGATAATAAAAGAAGGAAAATGAGTAAATCATTGGGTAATTCACCAGATGCATTAAAATTAATAGATGACTATGGAGCTGACGGTGTACGGGTTGGACTAATGCTCAGCTCAGCCGCAGGAAATGATTTACTTTTTGATGTAAATCTTTGCGATCAGGGAAAATCATTTTCAAATAAAATATGGAATTCGTTTAGATTAGTTAATGGCTGGGAAATTGGTGATCACGACCAGCCCGAGTATTGTTCAAATGCTATTAGCTGGTATAATCACAAATTTAATCATGTTCTAAATCAGATTAATGATCATTTCAGTAAGTTTAGAATTAGTGATGCTCTAATGAGTACATACAAGCTAATATGGGATGACTTTTGCTCTGTTCTACTAGAAATTATTAAACCTGAATATGGCAAACCTATTGATTCAAAGACTCACAGAGAAATAATTAAGATTTTTGAAAACAACCTTTTAATATTACATCCTTTTATGCCTTTTATTTCAGAAGAAATTTGGCATTTAATTGCTAAAAGAAACTCTGACGAAGCTATAGTTATATCAAAATGGCCGAAATCTAAAAACGATATAAATAATGAAATAATAAATGATTTTGAAACTCTTCAAAATATAATTTCAGGAATCAGAAATCTTAGAAAAAAACATCAAATTTCATTTAGAGAAAGCCTAAATCTCAGTGTTGTTAATAATGATGATTTTCCAGAAAAGTATGATTCTATAATCTCAAAGCTTTGTAATATATCAATCATTGAATACAATGAATCTGAAATCCAAAATGCTTTAAATTTTAGGGTAAAATCTAATATTTATTCTATACCATTTGAAAAAGATATTAATGTTGATGAAGAAATTATTAAAATTAAAGAGGATTTAGAATATCAAAAAGGATTTTTAAAATCTGTGAATGCAAAGTTGGAAAATAAAAGGTTTACGGAAAATGCACCTGAGATGGTGATACAAAATGAAATTAAGAAAAAAGATGATGCAATGTCAAAAATTTCTGTTTTAACAGCTAGACTTGATAAATTAGAAAATTAATTTTTTGAAGCTATTACGGTTATTCCGCCTTTAACCACCTGATTTAATTTTACATTTACTTTTGTGCCAATAGGTAAAAATAAGTCAACTCTTGACCCAAATTTTATGAACCCTGCATCTTTACCTTGTTCAGCTGAATCTCCAACCTTTGCATAGTTAACAATTCTTCTTGCTAGGGCACCTGCAATTTGCCTGTATAAAACTTCCCCGAATATTTTATTCTGCAGTACAATGGTGGTTCTTTCATTCTTTGTGCTTGACTTGGGATGCCATGCTACTAAATAGGCTCCTGGATGGTATTTAGAAAATATAATATTACCGCTCATAGGATATCTTGTTACATGAACATTCAAAGGGGACATGAAAACACTAACTTGTAATTTTTTTTCTTTAAAAAATTCAGGCTCAAAAACTTCTTCAATTATCACAACCTTACCATCTACCGCAGATAAAATATGCTTTTCATTTTTATTTACCGAGATTTTCGGGTTTCTAAAAAATTGTAGAACTAACCCCAACATTAAAATCAAGAATATTTTGATAGGAAGAGCATTTTTCACTTCAAAGTAATCAATAGATATCATCAGAATTGCTACAATAACGAATGTACCCAAAATAATATTTAACCCCTCCTTATGAAACATATCAGATTAATCTTAGAAATAAGTAAATGTATGGACTTGCAAATATAACACTATCAAGTCTGTCTAATATTCCACCATGACCCGGCATAATTTTACCACTGTCTTTAACATTAGATTCTCTTTTTAATTTTGATTCAATTAAATCTCCTAATGTCCCAAAAACACTTACAATTATTGCGATTATTAGCCAGTTTGGCGTACTTAATGTATCATCAATATATCTCGAGACTATTGATGCAGAAATGCAGCAAAATAAAAGACCTCCTAAAAACCCTTCTACTGTTTTATGAGGCGATATGCTATAAAAGAGTTTTTGTTTGCCAAAACTTTTCCCTACAATATATGCAAAGCTATCATTGACCCAAATCAAAATAAAACATCCCAGAATTATTGAAGGATCATAAAATCCTTTAAAATTTGCAATCAGATATATAAAAACGAATGATGATGTGATATAAAAAATAAATCTAAAGTATTTTTTTACTAGAATTCCTGGTAAATTTTTTGAAGAGAACAAATCCCGTAGCAGAAAAAGTGAGACGAAAATACTGAAAATTAGAAGAGTATCTTTTAAATCATTAAACCAGGAGTTTAGCTGAAGATTACTGTTTAAATAAAATTCGGTTAATGCAAAGTATATATAAATAATCGAAAATGCTATATAATAACCAATACCACTTTGATTTGTAAGCTTATTGAATTCCTTTGTTGAAATGATTCCAAAAATGAATGTCAAAACAGCAAAACTTACGTGGGTATATAATGAGGCTATAAAAACCCCACCAAATATAAATCCGCTAATTATTCTTTTAATAGATTCCTTCAAAATTATTTAAATCCTTTTTCTAGAAGGATCAAATATAAGTTTTTTGAAGAAGTTCCATAACTTAAAAAATCTTTATCCTTTTTTATTGTGTTAAAATTTTTAATTGTGGTGATATTTGTTGGTATATCTTTACTTTTTGATTTTATTTCTGATAGCCCTTCACTGATTGTATTTTTCAGTTTTCTAGTATCTGATAAGATTATTAGACTTTGCGGAAATTCATTTAATTTTTTTTCATGTATTTGATTCGATGAAATTAAAATTGACCCATCATTTGCAATTAGGTTTTCACAATCAGTGACAAAACATTTTGTTTCATCAAGACTAGAGCTAAAATTATTATTTAGATTATATGTTTTTTTTAAATCTGAATTAATGATCAGAATATCATCGTTGACCCATTCATTTTCTTTGAGGATCAAATCAAAATTTTCTTGAACTTCATCAAGATCCTCGCAATAGAGAAATTTGCCACCATTTTCGATAAATTTTAAGATAAATCGCTCTTCAATAACAGCTTTTTTTTTCGGAAGAAATTTACTTTCTGGATTTTTAGAGTCTTCTTTTGATGAGGGTTTTTTAAAAAACTTACTAAAAAAATTCAATTTATTTAATTTTTATTCCAAGAAGGAATTGATCACATAAAGTTAACTAAATGAAGTTGATTTTTATTAACTAAAACAATAAATAATAATTATTTAGCTTTATTTACTTTAGTGTTATCTTTTTCAAATGGTCTTTTTCCAAAGATTTCTTCTAAATTATCCTTAAAGATAACTTCCTTCGTAAGTAGTACTTCAGCCAATTGTATAAGCTTTTTCTTATTCTTTTTAAGAATTGAAATAGCTCTTTGATATTGCTTTTCTATTATAGCAGAAATTTCTTTATCAATAGTTTCAGCAGTCTGTTCGCTATATGGTTTTGTAAAACCATATTCGCTACCATTAGACGAATCATAATAGGTCAAATTACCCACCTTATCATTCAATCCATAAATAGTTACCATTGCTCTTGCCTGTTTTGTTACTTTTTCTAAATCACTTAGTGCTCCGGTAGAAATTTTATTAAAAATTACCTTTTCGGCAGCTCTACCACCTAGCGCAGCACACATCTCGTCCAACATTTGTTCAGGCCTTACAATTAATCTTTCCTCAGGAAGATACCAAGCAGCTCCAAGTGATCTTCCTCTTGGAACAATTGTAACTTTAACAAGAGGAGCAGCATGTTCAAGCATCCAGCTAACGGTGGCGTGACCAGCTTCATGGTATGCAACAGCCTTTTTTTCATCTTCGGTTATAATTTTATTTTTCTTTTCAAGTCCACCAACAATTCTGTCAACAGCATCTAAAAAGTCTTGTTTTCCAACAGATTTTTTATTTTTTCTTGCAGCAATTAAAGCTGCCTCATTACATACATTTGCTATATCAGCACCAGAAAACCCAGGGGTTTGTTTAGAAAGAAAGTCAACATCTACTGATGAGGATTTTTTCAGAGGTCTTAGGTGTACTTCAAAAATTTTCTTTCTTTCTCTTACATCAGGTAAATCAACATAGATTTGTCTATCAAATCTTCCGGCTCTCATTAACGCTTTATCTAATACGTCTGCTCGGTTTGTTGCGGCAATAACAATAACATTAGTATTAGTGCCGAAACCATCCATTTCTGTTAATAATTGATTTAATGTGTTTTCCCTCTCATCATTAGACCCTGTAAAATTACTTTTTCCTCTAGCACGCCCAATTGCATCAATCTCGTCAATAAATATAATTGAAGGTGATTTTTCTTTTGCTTGCTTGAATAAATCTCTAACCCTAGAAGCACCGACCCCTACAAACATTTCAACAAAATCAGAACCAGATAAAGAGAAAAATGGAACCTTTGCCTCACCAGCAACTGCTTTTGCAAGTAATGTTTTTCCTGTACCTGGAGGT
>Ga0208130_1000910_pt1 | contig 14650 bp, 14 predicted proteins | sample ETNtaG_31_FD_185771 | JGI IMG/M metagenome (GOLD analysis project Ga0208130, IMG submission 185771) | Marine microbial and viral communities from oxygen minimum zone, Eastern Pacific Ocean - ETNP201310SV78 (SPAdes) (version 2) | ecosystem: Environmental > Aquatic > Marine > Oceanic ...
AATGATATTCTAGGAAAAGAAGTATATAGAGGTGTTGGAGTAGAAAAAATTAACCTTTTAAATTACGTTAAAGGAACCTACTTCTTAACCATTTCAAAAGGAAGCCGAAATAATACATTTAAAATCGTAAAAAAATGAATAATTTTTGGAGGCCAAATAATTATAGGAAATTATTTAATATTGCCGTCTTTTTACTGTGTTAGGCGGAGTGCTTTCAATTATAGAATTATTGACTGACAACAGTGATAAAATTTTTATTTCAGGTATTGCTTTGCTTATTGTATTAGCTATTTTCAAATCTAAATTTCATTAAGTTTTATTTTCTGAGAGAAGTAGGATTTGCTAAATCAGTCGTAACATAGGCGTCTGGATTTATAGATCTTATGATTGATAAAACTTTACTTAATTTTCTTCTAGGAACAATACACCAAGAAATAGTAACTGCTCCATCTCTTCCTTTAGCATTAATCTCAGTTACCATAAATCCTTTTTTTCTAAGTTTTTTTGCAACCCGTGCAGATTTAGAAGGAGAAAAAACTCTAACAACTGCACTCCCTATGCCAATAAATTTTTCCAGCTGAATTCCCAAAAGAGTCCCGCCAGCAAAACCAAAAGCATAAGCAGCAATTAAAACTGGATCATTGATATCTTTGATTACTTGTGAAACTGCTAGAATCCAAATTGCTGACTCAATGAGTCCTATAAAAGCACCTAGAACAGGGTTTTTAGATACTACCAATGCCCTAACTGTTGTTAAAGATTGATCTATCAGTCTTAACACAAAAATTAACAATGCTGAAAGAAAAAGGCTCATAGTTATAATATAATAAATTAGTATTATCTAAAATTAGATGATTTTATAAAGCATTTAATTTTAAATTTGTTTTTTTATTCACTTACTTATGATAAGGGCTGGAAATATTTCAGATATTGATTCTATTTTAAATGTCACAAAATCATGTGCGCTATACATGATTGATAATGAAATCTACCAATGGAATGAAACTTATCCTGACAGAAAATCATTTTTAAATGATGTGAAAAACAAGGAGCTTTATGTCTATTGTGAAAAAGATAAAGTTATAGCGTGTATTTCCTTGTGTAATAAAATGGACAAAGTCTATGAACAGGTGTCCTGGAATACAGAAAACAAAAACAACTTATATATTCATAGACTGGCTGTTCATCCAGATTTTCAAAAAAAAGGTGTAGGTAAATCTTTAATGGATTATGCCGAGGCATTTGCAAAAAAACACAACTATGTTTCTGTGAGGCTTGACACTTTTTCACAAAATAAAAGAAATTTAAAATTTTATGAATCTAGAGACTACAATCGTTTAGAGGAAATTTATTTTCCAAAACAAAGTGAGTTTCCTTTTTATTGTTATGAATTAATCCTTTGACAAAATCTATAAAAATTTCTGACATTCAAAAGCTTGCAATACCCGCTTTAATTTCTGGAATTGCTGAGCCAATATTATCAATTACCGATACTATTATTGTTGGTAATATTCCTGAAAATGCAACCATTTCACTGGGTGCTGTTGGGATTGTTGGGAGTTTTATTTCTATGTTAATTTGGGTTTTTGGCCAAACAAGAAGTGTTATAGCTTCTATTATCGCGCAAGCTCTTGGTCAAAATAAGCTAAAGGATATACAAACTCTTCCTGCTCAAGGAATTTTAATTATTATATCTAGCAGCATCCTGATTATATTGCTAACGTATTTCAATTCTGAAAGTTTATTTAAGTTCTACAATGCGAGTGGTACATTATTAGAGTTTTGTGTTGATTATTTTAATATTCGTGTCTGGGGGCTTCCTTTTACTTTACTCACTATCGGAATATTTGGAATATTTAGAGGGTTGCAAAACACCTATTATCCAATGATTATTGCCATTGTCGGTACTACATTAAACATTGTATTAGACATTGTTTTTGTATACGGAATTGACGGTGTTATTAATCCGATGTTTATTAAAGGGGCGGCTTATGCAAGTTTAATTGCTCAAATTACAATGGCACTCCTAGCTGTGATATTATTATATAAAAAGACTAATATAAAATTATCGATAAGACTGCCTCTTAATCCTAAGATTAAATCTTTTCTTTCCATGTTTGGAAATCTAGTAATTAGAACTGCATCATTAAACGTAACATTGTATTTCTGTAATGCCTTTGCGACTAAGTATGGGGATGAATTTATAGCTGCATACACTATCGCAATAAATCTTTGGTTTCTAGTTGCATTTATTATTGACGGGTATTCCAGTGCAGGAACAATTTTGTCTGGAAAATTATATGGTGAGAAGTCATATAAAGTATTAATGGAGTTTGGAAATAATCTAACAAAAATTGGGGTTAAGATTGGTTTTATTATGTGTGCCGTTGGCTTTATTTTTTACTATCCATTGGGGAGAATATTCAATAATGACCCTGTTGTATTACAAGAGTTTTATAACATTTTTTGGATTGTTCTTGCAATGCTTCCACTTTGCTCAATTGCATTTATTTTTGACGGAGTTTATAAAGGTTTGGGGTGGATGAAAGATCTTAGAAATGTATTGCTGTTCTCAACTTTCATCATTTTTGTCCCTTTTGTTATCTTGTTTGATTATTACAATTTGGGGCTGCATGGTATATTTTATGCCTTTACCCTATGGATACTAGCAAGGTCTATTCCTTTGATAATTAAATTCAAAAAAACATTTAATAAGCTTTCATAAAAAATGTACATTTGGACTGAATAAATAGCTAGATGGCAAAAATTAGAATTACCAAAAAATTTACATTTGAGGCAGCCCATGCTCTTTATGGATATGATGGGAAATGTAAAAACATACATGGTCATAGTTATAAATTATTTGTAACTATTATTGGCAATCCCATTAAGGATAGTAATAATGTAAAGTTTGGGATGATTATAGATTTTTCAGACTTGAAAAAAATTGTTAAATCTGAAATTGTAGAAGAATTTGATCATTCAGTTATATTCAATAAAAACTCTCCTCATAAAGAACTTGCTGAAGATTTAATTAAAGATGGACACAAAGTGATTTTAGCAAATTACCAGCCAACAATTGAGGAAATGATAATTGATTTTGCTGATAGAATATCGGCTAAGCTACCTCCAGAAATTAAACTTCACTCACTCAAACTAGAAGAAACCGAAACCTCATATTCTGAGTGGTTTGCTGCTGACAATTAATCTTTTACATATCTTTGACCCAAGAAGTCATGAAAGTTACCGAAGGAAAAAAAATATATTTTGCATCTGACAATCATTTGGGTGCTCCTGATGCAAGAACAAGCCTATTGCGTGAAAAGAAATTTGTAAAATGGTTAGATGAGATAAAATCTAATGCACATTCAATCTATCTTCTAGGAGATGTATTTGATTTTTGGTTTGAATATGACACAGTTGTTCCTAAAGGATTCACAAGAACTTTAGGAAAAATATCCGAGCTTTCTGACTCTGGAATTCCTATATATTATTTCACAGGAAATCATGATATGTGGGTGAATGATTATTTTCAAACTGAACTTGGGGTTAAAGTGATAACAGAGCCTCAACAATTTGTTATTAATGATAAAAGTTTTTTTATTGGTCATGGGGATGGTTTAGGTCCTGGAGACAAATCATATAAATTGATGAAAAAAATATTTACCAATAAATTTTTTAAATGGTGTTTCAAATGGATTCATCCTGATATTGGGGTTCGAATTGGACAATTTCTTTCTAAAGAAAACAAAATAATGTCTGCAAAAAAAGATGCAGAATTTATTGATAATGAAAGTGAATGGCTGACACAATATTGCAGAAAAAAATTACAAACAAATAACTATAATTATTTTTTATTTGGCCACCGACATATCCCTTTAGAGGTTGAATTAAATTCTGAATCTAGATACATCAACTTAGGGGATTGGATTACTCATTTTACTTATGCTGAATTTGACGGAGAGAATTTATCGTTAAAAAAATATGATTAAAAATTAGCTGAAATGCTAAACATATAAGACCTCAAACTTGCCGGCTCATAAAACCTATTTCCAAAAGCATTTAAACGAATATTATCATAGTATTTTTCATCAAATAAATTTCTAATTTGCACTCCTAAATCAACTGAAAACCCTTTGATTAAAAAAGTATTTTTTACCCCAATGTTTGACAGAAAATAAGAAGGAATTTGTACTTGATTTAACTCATCCGCATATAAAGAATTGACGTATTTGGCATCTAGTTTTAAATAAAATCTTTCTTTGCTATATATCCACTCAAGGGAAAAGTTTGATCTTGGAATCCCTGCAAGCTCACCACTATTTTCCTGGTTTTTGAATTCATACTTCGATTGAGTGAATGAGATCTTTAAAATACTGGCTTTACTAAAATTATAATTTGCCTCTAATTCAATTCCTAGCCTTGTTGAAGAGCCAAGATTTCTATAAAAATTCATTCCTTCAAAATCCTCTAATTCGTAACGAACAATTTCATCTTTTGTGTCAATATAAAATGCTACTATGTTGTATAAAATAGAATTAGACTTTTTTCTTAATCCAAGGTCAAGCCCTTTGGAAGTCATTGGAGACAATTCACTATTAAACCCCGAGCCGCTTGGATTTGCTGATAATTCGCTAAGCGAAGGAGTTTCATAAGACTTGCCAAAATTGATATAAACCTCTTTATTTTTATTGAGATTATAAATCAAACCTATATTAGGTGAATAACTTCTTAGCAAAGTTGAATAGTCTGCATAAGGAACTCCGAATTGCGGGTCTATAATAAGATTATCATCTAAAGAAATTTCATGTAAATCAAATCTAAACCCAGATTGGAGACTAAAATTTCCTTGGTTATAAGACCCTAGACCAAATGCTCCTAAAGATGTAAAAGATTCTAATTGGTCAACAACAATAGAACCTTTTTCTCCCTCATTATTTTCAAATCTTTTTCTGTCATCTTTTTGCTCTTGAATTGAAGCTCCTAGCATCCACTGATAATTTTTAGAATTGTCTTTGATGTTTAGCTCAAATCCTGAGAAATTTCTATCTAGCTCAACATATCCTCCGCTTGTAAATGGAAGTAAGCCAACAAAATCTCGATTACTATAGTATATATTTGAGCTTATTTGGCCAATGTTGGTCTCCCAATCTAAAACCAATCCTGTTTGTATTTGCTTTACTGATTCTTGTGAATTGTAAAGAACATTTCTATCTCTAGCTTGAGATCTGTTTTCCTCGACTGATTCAATGTTTAATCCTCCTGGATCAAAAGCATATGGACTGTCAAAATATAGCAAATTAAATTTCAAATTCATGTTTTGAAACTCCCTTGCATGCTTAAAAAATAAGGACTTATTTAAGTAGCTACTATGATCTCTATAGCCATCACTCTCCGATTGAGAAATATTTAAAATAGCAGAAAGCTTTTCGTTATTTATCGAATATATCCCTTTGATTTTTTTATAACCATAACTTCCAAAAGATGTCCCAATAGAAATCTTATCAGAAAATTCAGACATTGTATTTATGGCCACTATCCCCCCAGACGCATTTCCATATCTTGTGGATGACAGGCTTTTCATAATCTCAACATTCTCAATCAGCTGAAAAGGAATGTTATCTACTTGTGATTGGCCATCTGGTGTTGTCAGTGGAATTCCATCCAGAATAATTTTTAACCCCCTAATTCCAAAAGCTGAACGGGCACCAAAACCCCTTATAGCCATTCGGTTATCTTGCGCTTGATTTTCACTGTTTGTAATCCAAAGTCCAGCAGAAAAATCAATTGCATCTTTAAAATCTACAGGCCTAATTTCATTTTCATCATATGAAATTTCTGAAACAGTAAGTGCTGGATTTGTCTCATTAATTAGTGCGCTCTTAAGAACCACCTCATCTAAATTTAAGGTGTCTGATTGTATTGCAAACAAATTAGTTTGAGAAAGTAATAAAGCAAATAAAATTAGATATCTAATCATTTAGGTTTGCTTGTTCCTGTGCTTACTTGCTCATTCATACTAAATGAGATAGTTAATGCTAAAAGCGTAATTAGTTTTTTCATAGTTTATTTATTTTCATTCATGTCTTTTGTTAAATCTAATTTTCTAAAGTTTGGGAATTTAATTGCTGTAAACCCAACTGTTAATATTGTCATTGCCCCTCCAAATACAACGGCAGGTACCGTTCCCATAAGTTTAGCTGTTGCTCCGCTTTCAAAGGCACCTAGCTCGTTTGAAGAACCAACAAATATTGAATTCACAGAGGCAACTCTTCCTCTAAATTCATCTGGTGTTTTTAGTTGTAAAATTGTTTGGCGAATAATCATTGAAACCCCGTCTGTTAATCCATACATAAATAAAGCAAAAACAGAAAGCCAGAAAATATCGGACACCCCAAATACTATTATTGATATACCAAAACAGAATATTGCAAACAATAATTTCTTTCCTGCATTTACTGTTAAAGGTATATGCGCAGAGGCGATCATCATTAGCACCGATCCAACGGCAGGAGCAGCACGTAAAATTCCGAAACCTTCTGAGCCTACATTTAATATGTCTTGAGCATAAATTGGCAACAAAGCAATAGCTCCACCAAATAATACAGCTACCATATCTAAGGTCAATGCAACTAAAATAGCCTTTGTTTTGTATACAAAGCTCAATCCTGCTTTCAAACTTTGAAATATTGGCTCTCCAATTTTAGGATTAAGAATTGGTTTTTTCTTGATAAACCCAATCAAAAATAATCCAACAATTATTGTTGCGAGTACTATCCCCATAGAATTGTGTACTCCAATCCATGCTATAGAGAATCCTGCAAATGCAGGCCCAAGTACTATTGCCAATTGCCATGTTGAACTGCTCCAAGTAGCCGCATTGGGATAAACTCTTTTTGGAACAATTAAGGCAACTAATGAAAAAATTGTTGGGCCAATAAAAGCTCGTATAAAACCTCCTAGGAAAACCAAAACATATATTCCGATTAGAATTTGAGAATTTTCATAATTATCATAAACGTAGGGGCTAGTGATAAAATAATAGCCAATTGCAACTAGCAAAAATGCTATAATACATTGTACAAATAACATCTTTTTCTCTCGTTGATCGACAATGTGGCCTGCGAATAAGGCAGTAGATATGGCGGGGATTACTTCAACTAGGCCAATAAGACCAAGGGATAATGGATCTTTTGTTAAACTATATACCTCCCACTCAACAATAATAAATTGCATTGACCACCCGAAAACAAGGATAAATCTTATGACAAGAAAAAAATTGAATTCCTTAAATCTTAATGCTGCGTAAGGGTCTAGTTTTTGCTTCAACCTATTTGCTTAATTGTTTAGCTTGTTCAATCAAAAATTCTGCCTCTTTTTTCATTTCTGGTAATTTTACGTGTACGTAGTCTGGATAGTTTGGGTGTAAAACTAGCAAATTCATAGAGCTAATTTTTTTGTCATAATAATTCTCAAGAATGTATTTATATACGTTTTGTTGTAAGGCATACCTGTTAAAACTATTATCTGCTACATGGGATAATCCATCAAACCCAAAATTAAAATCTTTTAGAATCGGCTCATTATTTTCATCTACTAATTTTGATGTTCTTTTCCAATCAAAAATAAATAGTTCTCCATCTTCCTTTTCATAAACCATATCAATAGTACCTGCTAGTGATAGGCTATTATCATAGACCCGCCACTCCGTTCGGTAGGGTTTTAACCTTTTATATTTATTATGAAAATTTTTGAAATACTCAAACTCAGGAGGGTAATCATCATAGAATTTATTATTATAAAAGTCTTCAATTTTTTCATGTAATATCGTCCCTCGCGAAGCGGCATCAACACGCTTTTTTTCCCATTCATCTAGAATTTGTTTTATCGTAGCCTTTAATATCTCAGAGTCAAAATCAATATGGTCCTGATTTAATTTTTCAATTGCTTTTCGTTCAGCCCAATAATTTTCATCAAATTTTGGGAAAAATCTATTTATAATTCCGGTTACAGAATATTTTATTTTTTTCCCGTCAATAAAATAAATGTGCTCAGGTTCATTAAAAGTAATTCTTAGATCGTTTATATGTGTGTTGATTTTAGAAAGCATATTTAGTTATATTTTATTTCTATTTGAACCTTTGAGAAACCTCTAAACATTTCCATGACACCACAGTATCTAGTGACTGATAAGTCAACAGCTTTTTGAATTTTTTCTTTGTCAAGCCCTTGTCCAAAAAAATGATATTCGACAGTGACTTCATTATAGAATCGAGGATGTTCAGCGGTTAAAGAAGCTACTGTATTAATTTTAAAATCATCTAGCTCAACCCTCATTTTTTTTAGTATTGCAACAACATCTAATCCAGAACAAACTGCAAGAGATCCCAGCATAATTGCTTTTGGGGATGCTATTTTTTTATCTCCCTCGGCGCTTGTCCCAAGAATGGTCGAAACCCCGTTTGGATTAATACATTCGAATTCAGTAGTTCCTTTTTTCCAATTTGTAATAACTGTGTTTGTATCCATATTTTTAGTTTGTTGAAAGGACAATAACAAATTCTCCTTTAGGTTTGTTTTTTTCAAAATGTTCTATAGATTCTTCTATTGTTCCTCTAAAAGTGTTTTCATAAATTTTAGTTATTTCTCTTGAAACGCTAACCTGTTTTTCAGGACTAAAATAATTAGAAAAATCTTTTAGGGTTTTCAAAATTCTATGGGGAGACTCATAAAAAATTATTGTCTTTTTTTCATTTGACAATTCTTTTAATCTCTTTGTTCTTCCTTTTTTTGCAGGTAAAAACCCTTCAAATAAAAATTTATCACTTGGTAATCCAGAAATAACTAATGCTGTAATCAATGCTGTAGCTCCTGGCAAGCATTCTACCTCAATATTGTTTTTGATGCACTCCCTTACCAATAAGAATCCCGGGTCTGAAATGCTTGGCGTACCCGCATCACTTATTAGTGCAATTGTATTGCCTTCGCTTATTTTGTTAATAATAGAATCCGCTTTTTTGTGTTCATTGTGCATATGATAAGACTCTATTTTTGAATTAATCTTGTAATGTTTCAATAACTTTAAAGAGGTTCTTGTATCTTCCGCAAGAATTAGATCGACACTTTTCAAGGTTTCGATTGCACGAAATGTTATATCTCCTAAATTTCCAATTGGTGTAGGCACGATGAATAGCTTACTCATAAAAAATCTTTAAATTAAATCTAAGTTAGGTTAATATAAGCTTGTTTTTTTTTTACTAAATTTATCTGACTCTAATTTAGAATCCTTTAAGCTATCAACTTTTTTAAATTTACGAAATGTTTCTTGAAAATACTTTAAACTTTAATAAACAAACCGGATGGATTGAAGTTGTGTGTGGGTCAATGTTTTCAGGAAAAACTGAAGAATTAATCCGCAGAATAAGAAGGGCTCAATTTGCAAACCTTGGTGTAATTATTTTTAAGCCAAAAGCTGACACTCGGGATAAAAAAAATAAGGTTGTTTCTCACGACAATTCAATTATCGAATGCCTAACAGTTAAAAAAGCTAACGATATTTATGAAAAAGTGCAAAACTGTAGAGTTGTTGGAATTGATGAGGCTCAGTTTTTTGATGATGAAATTATAGAGGTTTGTAATTCTTTAGCCAATCAAGGTATCAGGGTTATTGTGGCTGGATTAGACATGGACTATAAGGGTGTGCCCTTTCAAAACATGGCTAATCTAATGGCAACTGCCGAATATGTAACTAAGGTTCACGCTATTTGCCCCGAGACTGGTGGGCTTGCCCAATACAGTTATAGAAAAACAAAAAGCAAAAAGAGAATTCTTCTAGGCAAAGCTGATGAATACATGCCCTTAAGTAGATCTGCATACTTTGAAAAATCAAACAAAAAAGGCAAAAAAATTAGTGTGAAAGGAGCTAAAAAAGTTTCAGGAAAAAAAACCAAAGATTGAAAAAAACCATACTAGAAATTGATCTCAAAGCTCTTGAGCACAACTTCAATGTTATTAATTCTAAATTAAAGCCATCCACAAAGTTTATGGCGGTGGTAAAAGCCAATGGGTATGGGTCTAATAGTATAGAAGTGGCAAAAAAGTTAGTTGCACTTAATGTTGATTATTTTGCTGTTGCTTTTGCTGAAGAAGGAGTCAAGCTTAGAAAAGAGGGAATAAAAACTCCTATATTGGTTTTGATACCACAAGTTGGATCGATTAAAAAAATTATAGATTATAGGCTTGAGCCTAGCTTATATTCTTTTTATTTTCTTGAAAGTTTTATTTCATTTCTTGAGTTAAATTCAATTCATTCATATTCTTGTCACTTGAAGATCAATAGTGGGTTAAATAGAATTGGTTTTAACGAAAGTGAATTTGAACAAGCGGTAGATACAATCAAAGATTCCAAAAAAATTAAACTTGTTAGTATATACTCACACTTAGCTGCTAGTGAAGACCTAGACGAAAAAAAATTCACTAAAATGCAAATAAATCTTTTCAAAAAAATTGCTTCAACGATAAAATCCAAGATTTCTGAAAAACCAATGTTACACATGTCTAACACGTCTGGCATTTTAAATTATGATGAGTGTGAATTTGACATGGTTAGGTCTGGTATTGGGCTTTACGGATACAATAATGAATTAGATAAAAATCTGAAACCTGTTCACAAATTAAAGTCGATTATTTCACAAATTATTGTTGCAGAAAAAGGAGATTCTATTGGTTATAATCGAAAATTTATATGTGATGCTAAAACAAAAATTGGAGTTATACCTATGGGGCATGCGGACGGCATTAGCAGATCATTTTCAAAAAATGGATATGTGTTTATAAAAGGAATAAAAACCAAAGTAATAGGCAATATATGTATGGATGTTTTTATGGTTAATCTCAACGGCATGGATGTCAAAGAAGGTGATGAAATTGTAGTCTTTGATACAAAAAATAATGCCGAAAGCTTTGCGTCTTCTGTGGGTACAATTTCTTATGAAATTCTAACCAACTTATCTTCAAGAATAGAAAGAAAATTTATCCAGTAAAAGCATTTAGATTCATTTTTGTAGCTTTAGGGGCTGTCATTTACACTTGATATTATGGTGTTTAAAAATATTTGATGTTAATAAAAGGCCGTCTTAAAAAATTTGTAGTAAAAATCCTTTTCAGCTTAATGTTGATAAGTTTCAGCTGTTCAGATGAGCCATACTCTCCTGTTGAATTTTCACCCGTAAACTATAATCTTAATGAAATGCCATATGATAATTTATCTCAATATAATTTTTTTGAAGGTGAGATGAAAAATCTAACCCCTGTATATGGGGTAATTCCATATGAATTAATAAGCTCGTTATTCACAGATTATTCGATAAAAAATAGATTCTTATGGATGCCTGATGGAGTTTCTGCAAACTATGTTTCAAGCTCTAGTGTATTTGATTTTCCTGTCGGCACAATATTGATTAAAAATTTTTCCTATGATAATATTTTACCTGATTTAATATCCAAAAATATTGAAACCCGGTTAATGATAAAAAAAGAAAGTGGCTGGATATTTGCTGATTATATCTGGAATGAAGAACAAACTGAAGCTTCTTTTAGTCTTGATGGAAGTGTTGTAGATATTTCTTGGCTACAAGATGGTGTTGAAAAAAATGCTAGTTATAGAATTCCAAGTGCAAGCGAATGCTTAACTTGTCATAAGATTTCTGACGGTTCAATCCCTAACGGAGTAAAACCAAGAAATATAAATAAGTCTTTAGATTACGCAACAAGCTCAATGAATCAATTAGACAAATGGTTAGAGATGGGATACTTAAACAGTTACCCCCAAGATATTGAAGCGGTCGCAAATTGGAAAGACTTGTCAGAGCCTTTAGAAAAAAGGGTTAGGTCATACATTGATATAAATTGTGCTCATTGCCATTCTGATAATACTCACTGTGAATACAGGCCGATAAGATTAAGCTTTGAAGCAACAGAAGATTTAGCAAATATGGGTGTTTGTTTAACGCCTGACACGAATCTTGGAAACGGTACAGACTTCATAATAAATCCTGGGAATATTAACAGGTCCGTCCTTCATTTTAGAATGACAAGTAATGAAGAGCAGTACAGAATGCCATTAATTGGGAGAAGTATAGTTCACGATGAAGCAATCACAATGATTGAAGAATGGATTATGTCTCTAGATGATAATTGTAACTAAAATAACAAAATGAAAAAAATATTACTATTTACTACTTTATGCATATTTATTAATTCTGAGATATATTCTCAGTCTGGAAACTCATGTAGTGATGCAATTGAAATAACTGCAGGTACATATACCGTTAACGGAATTAACGGAAACACCTTTGAATCAAATTGTACAGAGTATGATGCAGATAACGGAGAACTTGAATGGTACTCATATACGGCTATTCAAGATTATTTAGTTACTGTTTCAACTGATTATGCTATAAACAACAATCTTGATACAAGATTTCATGTTTACCAAGGAGAGTGTGAAAACTTACAATGTGCTGGCGGGGATGATGATAGTGGGGATGGGTATTTGTCTCATGGATCCTTTTATGCATATGCCGGGAACACCTACTTTATAGCATGGGATGATAGATGGGGTGATGAAAATTTTGAATTTACGATTGAAGAAAATGACCCTCCGCCTCCACCTCCATTTGAATTTACTCAAATAAATGTAAATTCAGTTGGCTCAGAAAGAGGTATGGTAGACATGAATGGGGATGGTCTTGATGACATGGTGTCTATTCAATCAACCAATATCAACTTGTTAATTCAAACACAAGAAGGTGGTTTTGATGAAGTAAACATTTCAACATCAAATGCAGATTATATGCCCTCATGGAGTATGGCTGCTGGAGATTTTGATAGAAACGGATTTAATGACTTACTGTATGGTGGTGGAAGTGGCGTTACATTTATGAAAGCAAACCATGATGGTTCAGGTTATACAGAAATTTCTGGAAACGAATATGTGTTTTCACAAAGATCTAATTTTGTTGATATAAATAACGATGGGCACTTAGATGCTTTTGTTTGCCATGACATTCAGCCAACCGTATACTACATTAACGATGGTGAAGGTAATCTTCAATTTTTCCAAGGCCCTAACGATGAAGGAATTTCTTCGGGTATTGGTGGAGTAGCGCAAAATTTAGCTGACTGGAATACTGCAGCGCAAGAAGGAGGAAACTATGGGTCTGTATGGATTGATTTTGATAATGATAGGGATATAGATATGTTTATAGCTAAATGTCGCGGAGGAAATATTCAATGGAAAAATAATGAGCTATGGAGAAATAATGGTGATGGTACATTTTCAAATATTGCGGACGTAACCGGGTGGTATAATTCATATTATCCCGATGGTGGACACGATAATAGTTCAAATTTAGGTGATCCCGTCCAGACTTGGTCATCGGCTTGGGGAGACTTTGATAATGATGGGTACATCGATGTTTATGTAGGAGCAAGTGCCACAGGAGATGGTGGGCATAAACTAATGCAAAATAATGGGGATGGTACTTTTACCGATAGAACTGCTGGTTCTGGTGTTGAAGGTGCTCCGTTTGGAATTGAAAATGATTCTGGTGATTTTAATAACGATGGCTATATTGACGTCTTGTCAAATGGCAGTATGCTTCTAAATAATGGTGATTTTACATTTACAATTTATGACGGAAACATGCCTGGGCCAGGGGCGATTGGTGATGCAAATAATGACGGCTTCTTAGACGTATTCAATGGAAACAACCTGTATCAAAATGATGGTAATGACAATAATTGGCTAACGATAAGAACAACTGGAACTACGTCTAATATCAATGGTATTGGGGCAAGAGTTGAGATAACCTCTCCAGGGATAGGAACTCAGATTAGAGATGTAAGAAGTGGTACAGGTTTTAGGTATATGAGTAGTCTTAACACCTATTTTGGACTTGGTGAGGACACTAATATAACTACACTAACTATCTATTGGCCGTCTGGAACTGTTGATGTTATTAACAATGTAGATGTAAATCAGTCAATCAATATAGTTGAGGGGCAAACTCTGAGTATAGAGGCGTCTGAAATAAATCAACTCAGTATATTCCCTAATCCAGCTAGCGATTTTATTACAATTAAATCAGATTATAATTTGAAAGACTCTATAATTAGCGTATTTGACATTAATGGAAGAAGAGTTATCAATTATAAAAACACGGCTAATAATAATATGGTTGATGTTTCAAGCTTAAGTAATGGAGAATATATTTTAAGAGTGATTTCGTCTGATGGAAAAATATATTCAACTAAGGTTTTAAAAAGATAACCTTAGTTTTTTGATACTTTATAGATAACGTCTCTTTCTTTTAAGTAGTCGTTTATATAGTGGAAATGGTCTCCTAAAAATTCTGGCGGGGAAATACCAATCTTTGTAAATTTATTCTCCAGCACAAGATTAGCTACAGAAGTGCAAGTGAATCCAGTTGTTCTGGCCATTGATATCGTATTGTTTTTAAATCTATCTAGAAGCGTATAGGTATATTCAACCTGTTTATTGTTTTCAGTGCCTAAAATTTTAATCCTCATCACTGTGAAGTCTTCATCTCCCTCTTTCATTTGCCATTTTGGAAACAAAAGCTTAGCT
>Ga0208130_1000913_pt1 | contig 14630 bp, 16 predicted proteins | sample ETNtaG_31_FD_185771 | JGI IMG/M metagenome (GOLD analysis project Ga0208130, IMG submission 185771) | Marine microbial and viral communities from oxygen minimum zone, Eastern Pacific Ocean - ETNP201310SV78 (SPAdes) (version 2) | ecosystem: Environmental > Aquatic > Marine > Oceanic ...
CTTTATATATAGAATTCCTAATATTGATTATTCCCAGACTGGTAAAGAGATGTCCATTTCTGGCATGCCTTGTTGGTATCACACAATCAAACATATCAATCCCCATTTGGACTGATTTTGCAATATCCGCTGGAAACCCTACTCCCATTAAATATCTGGGTTTATTTTTTTTCATATGCGGAATTAAATTTTCTAAGATCGACACTCTCTCTAATTCGGACTCACCAACTGCAAGCCCTCCTATGGCGTACCCATCAAAACCTATATCGTGGAGTGTTTCTAGTGATTCTAATCTCAGATCATCATACATTCCTCCTTGAATTATGCCGAATAAATCAGCTCTCTCTTCACCTTGATTTCTCTTTAACTTAAGAAATGTATTTTTTGATCTTCTCGCCCATTCAATAGAAAGCTCCATTGAATCTTTGGCTTCTTTTTTTGAGGCTGGGTATTTTGTGCATTCGTCAAAAATCATAACGATGTCTGAATCAAGATGATGTTGAACATCAATTGAGAGTTCCGGAGAAAGGAAAACATTAGCACCATCAATAGGAGACTGAAAATACACCCCATCTTTAGTTATTTTCCTTTTCTTTTCCAACGAGAACACCTGGAATCCACCTGAATCTGTCAAAATAGGTCCGCTCCAGTTCATAAATTTATGCAATCCACCGTGTTTCTTTATGGTTTCAACGCCCGGTCTTAACATCAGGTGAAACGTGTTTGAAAGAATAATGTCTGTAGAGCTTTCACTCAGCTCTTCAGGAGTGACACTCTTAACGGCTCCGTATGTTCCAACAGGCATGAAAGCTGGAGTTTGTATTTCACCCCGCTTCAAAGATATCCGTCCAGTTCTTGCTAGGTTATCCTCATTTATTATTTTGAATCTCATATAAACCCTTTAGGCAAGATTAGCATCGCATCGCCATAACTGTAAAAACGATACTTTTTTTCTACAGCATAATTATAAGCTTTCATTATAAATTCTTTATTTGCCAGAGCTGAAATTAGCATGAGCAGGGAAGATTTAGGTAAATGAAAATTTGTTAGCAATGCATCCACAACCTGAAATCGATAACCGGGACGAATAAAAATGTCAGTTTCTCCTTTCCATGATTCCATTGATTTTATAGCTGAATGTGCCTCTATGGCGCGCGCGGAAGTGGTTCCAACAGCTATCACTCTTCCATTTTTCTTCTTTGCAAGTTTGATAGCCTCTATTGTTTTTTTATTTATCTCGTAATATTCACTATGCAATTGATTCTTAATAATATTTTCCTGTTTAAGAGGTTGGAATGTCCCAGCACCAATGTGCAGTGTTATGTATGACAGCGAAATATAGGATGGCCTCATCCTATTTAACATTTCCTCATCAAAATGCAATCCAGCGGTAGGGGCAGCAACAGCGCCATATTTTTTAGCATAAATTGTCTGATATCTTTTGTTATCAATATCTTTTGAATCTCTATTGAGATATGGCGGTATCGGGATACTGCCTATGTTGTAAATAACTTCATTTATAGGAGCTGAGAATTCAACTTTATAGATACCATCTGATTTACAAAGAATCTCAGCAATATAATTATCAGGAAATAATAAACGAGATCCAATTTTTGGAGACTTGCTTGCCTTTATGAATATATTCGCTTGAGTTTTAGTAAGAATTCTCTCGATTAAAACCTCAACCCTTCCACCAGTATCTTTCTTGCCATTAATTCTAGCGTTAATCACCTTAGTATCGTTGAATACAAGCAAATCGTGAGATTTAGTGTATTCGTAAAACCTTCTAAATGACGTATCGATTATCTCCTTTCTGTCACAATCCAATATCATCAGGCGACTATCACTTCGATTATCAAGAGGATATTTGGCTATTAGCTCATCAGGTAAATCATAATCATAATCTGAAATATGCATAGTGGATCAAATTCTCGTTTACATAAATTATAATCTATTGGCACAAAATAAGGTCAATTAGCAAACTCATTAACAGTAGCTAACTAACATAAATTAAGTCAAAATATCAATACAAACAAAGAATATCACTACTTAATTTATCATTGCCGGGATGGCGGAACTGGTAGACGCGCCGGATTCAAAATCCGGTTCTGGAAACAGAGTGCGAGTTCGATTCTCGCTCCCGGCACCATGATATGAATATGAATATGAATATGAAATATTGTCCAGAATGCGGCGCAACGACTTCAATAAAAATTCCATCAGGAGATAATCGCGAGAGAGTCGTATGCAGTGAGTGCGAATTAATTCATTATCAGAACCCAAAAATTGTTGTTGGATGCGTCCCTGTTATAGGTGATGAGATACTCCTCTGTAAACGTGCAATTGAACCGAGATACGGATTCTGGACAGTCCCAGCAGGATTCATGGAGCTTGGTGAGACCCTAATACAGGGTGCCGCGAGGGAAACCTATGAAGAAGCTTGCGCAAAAGTAAATATTGGGCATCTATTCGCGATTGTTGACGTAATCAGTGCAGGTCAAGTGCATGCTTTTTATACAGCTGATCTGATAGGCGATTTTGCTCCCGGTCAAGAAAGTCTTGATGTTAAATTATTTAATAAGAACGATATGCCATGGGATCAGATGGCTTTTGAAAGTGGAGTTTTTGCCCTTAGGAAGCTTCTTGATGATGATGGAAAAAATAATGGAATTCACTATCACAAAATAGACAGAAGAAAGCAGCCGTCATCATAAGCTAGTTCAACGAACTTATAATATCTGAAAGTTCCGCAGCACTTACATAACCATTAACCATATGACCATTCTCTAGAATGATCGCAGGCGTTCCCTGTAAGCCTACGTTTTGACCCATTATGTAGTGTTTACTGATAGCAGCACTGTCACAGTCGTTTTCATAATCAAATTTTTGATCTATTTTCGCCAATGTCAAAGCATTATTTTTATCTTTTGAACACCAAATTTGCTCAGCTATCACCCAAGAAGGGCTTCTTGGACCGCTTCTTGGATACATCAAATATCTTACCTCAATACCGAGATCAAGATAATCGTCAATTTGATTGTGCAGCCTCCTACAGAATGTACAATCTACATCGGTGAAAACTGTTACGTGGTTACTTTTTTCTGCTGGCGAAAAAATGATCATATCATTTGAAGAGTACGAATCTAGAACAGCCTTTCTTGAATCATTTCTGATATTTTCTGACAAATTCTCCTGTGTCTCAATGTCATACATGTCGCCCTGAATAAGGTGGCGCCCATCAGCTGAAATGTATGCTATGTATGCACCTTTCGTTATTGTATACCAACCATCAACCGGGCTTTTTTTGATGTTCTCTGCCTTAATATCAGAACTCATTTTTGTTACTATATTTTGAATAACACTCAAGCCATCTTCCTCGGCCTGAACGTATGAAGCGAGTTGCAAAATTGATAGTAAAAAAAATATTTTGTATGTCTTGCTCATCTGTCAATAATCATCCATTCAATTTAATAATAAAATTATTTTTCCATTGTATATGAAAATTATCCTCTAGGGTGATGTTGTCCATGTAAATCTTTGAGCCTCTCTCTCGCGATATGAGTGTAAATTTGTGTCGTGGATAGATCACTATGACCTAACAACAACTGCACAACCCGTAAATCGGCACCATGATTTAATAGATGCGTTGCAAAAGCATGCCTCAGACCGTGAGGTGAGATTTCTTTTTTTATGTTTGCTTTTTTTGCATATCTTTTGATTACGTACCAAAATGCCTGCCTTGACATAAAATCTGCCCTTTTCGAGGGAAATAAGCAATCTGTATCATTTTCACCTAGAATCTTTGACCTGGAATTTCTTATAAATGAATCAACGCAGTCTGAGGCTTCCTCTCCTATAGGGACTAATCTCTCTTTGTTCCCTTTTCCTATTACTCTGAGCACACCTTGATTAAAATTTATCTGCGACACTTTCAATGATATCAACTCAGTCACCCTCAGTCCCGTAGCATACATAAGTTCCAGCATTGCCTTATCTCTGTGTCCTATGGGCTCAGATACAGTTGGAGCATCGAGCAAATCTGATACCTCATCCTCAGTGAGAGACTTTGGAAGTGGTTTTCCAATTCTTGGCATTTCTATATCAGCAGACGGATCAATTCTAATGGCGTTCGTTCTCAACAGATACTGAAAAAATGCCCTATAACTGGAAATCTGACGCGCTGTAGTCCTTGCCTTTATCCCTGATTGAACTCTTTTTGAAATAAAACTTAGTAAATCAGATTTTCTTGTTTTTACTATCGTCAAGTTTGATCTTGATAGCTCAATCGCAAGAAGTCTTAAATCATCTTTATAGGCATTAAGTGTGTTTGAGGCAAGACCTCTCTCCGACCAAATTGCATCAATAAATCTGTCTATTTCAACTTCAGATATACGAAAAGATTTGGTTTGATCTTTATCCAGCTCTTTATTGATAATGATTCCTTAGAAATTAGTTGGTAAAGATAGATTATAATACCTTAAAGTTCTTGTTTGACGGAATATGGATCAAAAATGACGACTAATAAATTTAAATTAAAATCAAAAATTTTTGGTGTATACGCAATCACAATTTTTTTGCTTTGTGTGGTGTTCGCCATTATTGGGGTGATTTTTTTACCAACATTAACACTCCGAAGAAAATGGGTTAAAAAATTTGCGAATTTGGTTTTCATTTTATCTGGGATAAAGGTTGAAACGAATGGCCTAGAAAACATTCCTGATTCTCATGCAATAGTCGTTGCAAATCATGCCAGTTATATCGACGGCATCATTCTCCATGCTGTTCTTCCTACAAAATTCACATTTGTCATAAAAAGCGAGATGAAAACTGTTCCTTTGGCAAACTTCTTATTTCGTCGAGTTGGTTCGAGGTATGTTGAGAGATTCAAACGCAAGGGCACGTTTAGAGATGCAAGAAAATTAATAAAAGCGGGTGCGGATGGAGAATCACTGGCAATTTTTGCTGAAGGAACATTTACAAAAAAACCGGGTCTCCATCCCTTCAGAATGGGTGCTTTTCTTACTGCTAAAAAATCAAAAATACCCCTTATTCCCACAGTAATAAGGGGTTCAAGAGACATCCTTGCTGCAGATAAATTTCTTCCTTCAAGGGGAAACATAGAAGTTAAAATACTTGCAGCTGTATATCATAATGATACAGTTTATCGCTCTGGAAGAGAGTTAAGAGATATCTGCAGAGAACAGATATTAAAAAATCTAGGTGAACCTGATCTTCAGGAAGAAAGTTCATTAAAAAAAGAAGGATAGTATTATGCAAATAAATAACTCGAGAGCTATTGTTTCTGGCGGCGCATCCGGTCTCGGTTTGGCTACAGCAGAAAAAATCATTGAATTGGGAGGTAAAGTTGCACTCATAGATATCAATGAAAGTGGAGAGACGAGCGCAAAGAAACTGGGAGAAAATGCAATTTTTATTAAAGCTGATATTTCATCAGAGAATGAAATTAAGGATGCTGTCTCGTCTGCTCATGAATTTCTTAATGGTGCCAATCTAGTAGTAAATTGTGCTGGAGTCATTGGTGCTGCCAGAGCCTTAGGGAGGGATGGGCCTATGCCGCTGGATTTTTTTACAAGAACAATTGAAATAAATTTAATTGGATCTTTTTTACTGATAAAGGAGTGTGCCCATTTAATGGAAAATAACACTGCAAATCAAGATGGAGAGAGGGGAGTCATAATCAATACAGCATCAGTTGCAGCATATGAAGGACAGATAGGTCAAGCTGCATATTCTGCTTCAAAAGCAGGCATAGTTGGAATGACGCTGCCTTTAGCAAGAGAATTTGCCAGAATTGGCGTGAGAGTAAATACAATAGCACCGGGAATATTTAAAACACCCATGGTATCTGGCATGACTGAGGAACTTCAAAAATCACTGGGTGATCAAGTTCCCTTTCCATCCAGACTTGGAAGACCAGAAGAATTTGCTGATCTTGTAGCATCAATTTTTGAAAACCCTATGATCAATGGAGAAACAATTCGACTGGACGGTGCAATTCGTATGCAACCAAAATAAAACTACATACCGGAGTAGTTCGGCCCGCCTCCGCCTTCTGGAACAGTCCAAATTATATTCTGAGTCGGGTCTTTGATGTCGCAGGTTTTGCAATGAACGCAGTTTTGAGCATTAATCTGAAAGCGAGGAGTGTCATTGTCACTCACGACCTCATAAACACCTGCAGGACAATATCTTTGTGCAGGTTCGTCGTAATTTGGAAGGTTATATTTTATTGGAACAGTCTGATCTATCAGTTTCAAATGGGATGGCTGATCTTCTTCATGATTTGTACTTGATAAAAATACAGAAGAGAGCCGATCAAAACTTATAATTCCATCCGGTTTTGGATATTTTATCTCCTCAGAATCTTTAGAAAAACTTATTGCCTCATGATCTGGATTTTTGTTATGCCATGTAAATGGAAATCTTCCTTGCATAATATTTTGATCAACAAAAGCGAAAGCACCGCCAAGAATTGTTCCATATTTATTGAGAGCGGGTCCAAAGTTTCTTGTTTTGTATAATTCTTTGTAAAGCCATGAGGATTCATAGTTTTTTTGATAAGAAAGAAGCTCGTTATTTTCATTGTTATTTTGAAGTGATAGCTCTTCAAAAATACTCTCTGCAGCTAAAATACCGCTTTTTATTGCTGTATGTGTCCCCTTAATTTTTGCTCCATTTAAAAAACCAGCATCACAACCTACTAGCAAGCCTCCGGGGAAAGATAATTTAGGGATCGACTGCAATCCACCCTTATTAACGGCACGCGCTCCATAAGAGATTCTTTTTCCATTTTTTAAATATTTCGAAATCTTTGGATGATGCTTCCATCTCTGGAATTCGTTAAACGGTGATAAGTGCGGATTTTTATAATTTAGAGCAACAATCAAACCAAGAAAAAGCTGGTTATTCTCAGCATGATAAGCAAATCCACCACCTTCAGTATGATTATCCAAAGGCCATCCTGTAGTATGAACAACAAGACCCTCTTCATGCAGTTTTGGGTCAATCTCCCAAATTTCTTTTAGTCCAATTCCGTAATGCTGTGGATCAGAATTTTTACGTAGATCGAATTTTTCAATAATTTGCTCGCCTAAATTACCTCTGCAACCTTCGGCAAAGACTGTATATTTGCCTCTCAACTCATATCCCGCTTGGAAACTTTCTTTTCTTTCACCGTCAGCACCAATACCCATATCACTGGTTGCAACCCCCATTACCACTCCATTTTCATCATAGAGAATTTCTGATGCAGCAAATCCCGGAAAAATATTTACATCAAGCGCCTCTGCTTTAGATGCGAGCCACTGACATAGTTTTCCCAAGCTAATTATGTAGTTTCCTTTATTATGCATTGTCTTGGGGATGAATATATTAGGCACTTTGAAGCCTTTCTTCTCACTCGAAAGGTAGTGAATAATGTCTTTTGATACCGGTGTTTTGAGGGGAGCGTCTTGAGTTTTCCAGTCAGGAAACAACTCATCTAACCCTGATGTTTCAAAAACATTACCAGATAGTATGTGCGCTCCAATTTCTGATCCTTTTTCAACAACCACTATGGATAATTCGCTATTCTTTTCTTTTGCTAACTGCATTAATCTGCAGGCTGTTGCCAGGCCAGACGGACCTCCACCAACAACCACAACATCAAAATCCATTGATTCTCTTTCGTGATATTCTGTCATTTAACCTCTCTCAGGGGTGTAAACTTATTATTTTCTTTGATTGTGGATTTCATTCGTGAAAAATATATTTGGGTATTTTACAATGTTTGCAAGTAATTAAATAATCTTTTAACCAAAATTTTCAAAATTGAATATTCAAGAAAACTACCAATCACTTCAGAATCTTATCGAGGATCCAGCTCAATCAGAAGTTATTGATGAATTTGCAAAACTTCAAAAAAATTTATCTCCCTTGAATCAGAACAAATCATTTCTTGATTTTTTTAAGAAAGAAAAAAAGGTAAAGGGCATCTATCTATGGGGAGACGTTGGTAGAGGAAAAACGTTCATCATGGATATGTTCTTCTCCAGCATCAAAAACATAAAAAAAAATAGATTGCACTACCACTATCTGATGAGTGAAATACATGAACAATTAAAAAAAAATAAGAATAAGAAAAACCCGATAGAAGCGATTGTAAATTCAATCGGACAAGAAACAAAAATATTGTGTATTGATGAGTTTTTTGTTGAAGACATTGCTGACGCAATGATTTTAGGAAAATTACTCAAAGGTCTTTTCGAAAATCGAGTTGTGCTTGTAATGACATCCAATAGTGAGCCCAAAGATTTATACAAAGAAGGTCTTCAGAGAGATCGATTTAAGGAGGCCATTGGTTTAATTGAAGATAATATGTCTGTCATCAATATTGGAAATGGGCCTGATCATAGAATGAGAAATCACATCAATGAAACGAAATATCACGCCATTCACGATAAAAACAGCCACAATTATTTTTCGAATCTTATAACTGAAAAGTCACCTTTAGGAACGGAGAAGAATGCCCTTATTACTATCAATAACCGGAAAATAAAATCAATCCTTAAATCAAAGATCATAATTTGGTTTGATTTCAATACAATTTGCGGAACAAATCGAAGCGTGAATGATTACATATCTATTGCGAAACAGTTTCAAAATGTCTTGATTTCAGAGATTCCTATCCTAGATAGTGAAAAAGAGAATGAAGCGAGAAGATTTATTTCACTTATTGATGAATTCTATGAAAGAAAGGTTAAAGTATTTATAACTACTGCTGTTAACTATAAAAAATTATATACTGGAAAGAAGCTGACTTTTGAATTCAAAAGAACTGAAAGCAGGTTAACCGAAATGTCAACCGAGGAATATCAGAAGCTTCGACATATTCATTAAAAAATTATCAATAAATAATTAAATACTTGCCCACAACCAAGAAAATTGACAAGACATACATGAAAAAGAATTTAATATTAGTAAGACATGGTCAAAGTGAATGGAATCTCAAAAACCTTTTCACAGGATGGACAGATGTTGATCTCACAGAACAGGGTGTAAGGGAAGCTGAAAAAGCAGGACAAATAATTTCGTCACTGAATTTTAAAGTTGATATAGCTTTTACTTCTGAATTAATACGCGCGATAAGAACTTTAGATATCATCAAAACCAAGCTAGAAGATCCGGATTTATCAATCAAAAGAGACTGGAGATTAAATGAACGAAGTTATGGTGCCTTACAAGGATTGAATAAATTTGAAACTGCTCAAAAGTACGGCGACGAACAAGTTCATATATGGAGGAGAAGCTATGATATTCCTCCCCCACCGCTTGAGAAAGACGATCAAAGGCATCCATGCAATGATCCGAAATATGAGAATATCAATAATTTACCTGACTCAGAATCCCTGGCCACGACATTAATTCGTGTAAAAAAATGTTGGAATGAAATTATTCTTCCACAACTTGAAGAAAACAAAAATGTATTAATAACAGCTCATGGGAACAGTCTTAGGGCGCTTGTAAAAATGCTTGATAATGTTTCTGAGGAAGAAATAACCCAATTTAATATTCCAACAGGTGTTCCAATCCTTTATGAGCTTGATGAGAAATGCAAGTCACAATCAAGGAGATTCCTTGGTGATAAAGACGAAATAGCCAGTGCTATTGATGAGGTTGCTAATCAGGCTAAAAAGTAAAATAGCTGATTTATTTTAGATTTGTAACCTAGGATCAGACGTTCGGATATTTTTTTTATTTGCATCTGGAATTCTAATCAATCCTTCTTGGGTTACAGATGCCAATAATATGCCTTCTCTATTGAATATTTTGCCTCTCGCAAAACCTCTTGCTCCATGTGCATTGGGACTGTCTGAGGTATACAAAAACCAATCATCAACTTTGACTTTACGATGGAACCATATGGCATGATCGAGGCTAGCTACTTGCAATTTTCCATCACCAAACGGAAGTGCAAACCCATGAGGCCTCAGGCAAGTGCCAAGCAATTCAAAATCAGAAACGTAAGCAAGTAAACATTGATGGAGAACAACGTCATCCATTACGTTTTCAGTGGATTTTATCCATACTTGTTTTGAGGGAGGCAGTTTTTCAGGTTTTAGTATATTAATCGGATTGATAGGTCTAAATTCGAATGGCCTCTCTTTTGTTAAAAATTTTCTCAATTTTTCAGGTATCAGATTAATAACCTCATCTGTCATTAATTCATTCAAATTCTTAAAATTTTCTGGACCTTCTACTTCCGGCATTTCAGATTGATGGGTTAATCCATCTTCCTCTATATGAAATGATGCTGCCATATTAAAAATCGGTCTTCCGTGCTGAATGGCAACAATTCTCCTTACAGAGAAGCTGCCTCCATCTCTGGCACGATCAACCTCATAGATAATCGGTGCCTCCATATCCCCTCTTCTCAAAAAATAAGCATGCAGTGAATGAGCAATTCTTTTATCAACAGTCTTATAGGCAGCTGATAAAGCCTGCGCAATAACTTGACCACCAAAAACTTGTGCGCTTCCAATATCTCGACTGTCGCCTCTGAATAAATTTTCTTCAATCCGCTCAAGATCGAGTTGATTGATTAGGTCTGTTAAAACTGAACTGATAAAGCTCTCCTATATAATCGCTATTCTGAGGCTTTATAATCAGAAAATTGGTCGCGAAGTGCTGTTTTTTTGATCTTACCAGTTGCTGTATGCGGAATTTCCTCGATAAAAACAACATCATCAGGTATCCACCATTTTGCAATTTTACCCACAAAAAATTTCAGAAGATCCTCTTTTGAAACATCGTGTCCTTCTGTCTTAACCGCAATAAGCAGAGGTCTCTCAGTCCATTTCTCGCTCTCAATACCAATGACAGCTGCTTCTGCTACTCCTGGATGACCCATCGCAGTATTTTCTATTTCTATCGAGCTTATCCACTCTCCACCAGATTTAATAACATCTTTGGTTCTATCTGTAATTTGCATGTAACCCAATGGGTCAATTTTCGCAACATCTCCTGTGTCAAACCAACCGTCATCTGTATGAGAACCAGCGGCACCATCAAGCTTATAATAGTCACTACATACCCATGGCCCTTTGACTTGGAGAGCCCCAAATGCCTCACCATCCCATGGGAGTATTTCTTGTTCATCATTCACAATACGCATCTCTACACCAAACATCCCTCTTCCTTGCTTAACTTGCAATTCAACTAAATCTTCATGTGATATATTCTCCATTCCGTATTTAAGAGAAATTACAGTTCCCAAGGGGCTCATTTCTGTCATGCCCCAGGCTTGTTGAACGAACACATCATGTTTAGAGTGAAAATCACGAATCATTGACTCAGGTACTGCAGCCCCACCAATTATCGTTCTCTGGAGACTGTTCAACTTTTTGTCGTTTTGATCAGCATACTGCAGGAGGGCCAACCAAACTGTTGGCACGCCAAGAGCGAGGGTAACACCTTCTTGTTCTGTAAGAGAGTATAGCGTTTCTCCGTCTGCCATTTTAGAGCCTGGATAGACAATTTTTGCACCAACCATCATTGCTCCATATGGAGAGCCCCATGAATTTACGTGAAAAAGAGGCACTACGGGAAGAACACAATCTTTATTGGAAAGATTCATAGCATCGGGTGCAATCAAAGCCATTGCATGCAAAATTGTCGAACGGTGGTTATAAAGCACACCTTTAGGATCACCCGTGGTTCCAGAAGTATAACAAAGGCCAACCGCTGCTTTTTCATCGAGGTTGGGCCACTCAAAATTATCGCTTTCTTCCTTTATTAGAGACTCATAGGAAACTAAGTTTTCTAGCTTACAATTCTCGGCAATATCCTTATCGTCGCCCATTAATATATAACCTTCTATATTTGGAATCTCTGGAGATATTTTCTCTATCAGAGGAACAAATAATGGATCAATCATTAACCACCTATCTTCAGCATGATTAATCATATAGATAATCTGCTCTGGAAATAATCTTGGATTAATCGTGTGACAGACATAACCTGCGCCACCAATTGCATAATAAGCTTCGAGATGTCTGTTATCATTCCATGCCATGGTAGCTATTCTATCGCCTTCTTTAAGGCCCAATTTTTCAAGGGCATTTGCTAATTTTCTTACTCGAATAAAGCAATCTTTATAAGTATAGCGATGAAGTGAACCATCATTGGTGACTGAAACAATTTCACGATCCGGAAAGTTAATGTCTGCGTGCTCCACAATTGATGAAATCAAAAGTGGATTGTCCATCATTAAGCCATGCATAAAATTTTTCTCCTTTTAACTTCTCTCAAGTTTATTGATAGCAAAAACTTATTAGTATTCATTTTTACAATCATCGTATTATTTCATTATCAAAAAAACCAGCATCTCAACCATGCATGCAGGTTTAGTTTTATTTTCAACTTCAACGGATATCTTTGAAAGCAGCTGTATCATTGATCCTCGCTGCTTTGCTTCCACTAGTGTCCCTCTTGCTCTGACCCTATCTCCCTCATTTACAACTGAATAAAATCTCACTTTATTGCAACCAAAATTGATCATCTGCTTAAGGCCTTTTACTTCTATGAAATTTCTTGTAAGCGCTGGCACCAGAGACAAAGTTAAATAACCATGAGCAATTGTTCTGCCATCAGGTAATTCTTTTTTTGCTCTATCTTGATCAAGGTGAATCCATTGATCATCGCCTGTCGCAATTGCAAATTTTTCAATTTTGTCTTGGTCAACAACAACCCAATCTGAGATGCCAAGTTCTTTTCCCTCAAGCGCCTTCGCGTCGTCAATATTATTAATTTTATACAAGTGAGTTCCTTATTAATAATTTAGTAATTAACTAGAAGAACATGTTTCACAATTGACCCAGCCTGAATCACCATTCTCATAATATTCTTTTTTCCATATTGGCAACCTACTTTTGACTTCATCAATTATGAATTTACAAGCTTCAAATGCGTCCTTTCTATGAGAAGAGGAAACACCTACCCATACTGCACATTCGCCGATATCCAATAAGCCGCTCCTATGGATACAAGAAGCATGATGAATATCAAATTTCTTTTTAGCCTCATCAATGATATTTTCGCCCTCTTTTATTGCAATCGGCTCATAAACTTCGTATTCAAGCCTCCTAACATGTCGACCTTCATTGTGGTTGCGAATCCACCCTTCAAAACTAACATACGCTCCAGACCTTTTATTTCTGAGCCTATTTGAGGCTTGCGCAATTTTTATCTGTTTATTTGTTATTTTCATCAGCCACCTGAGACAGGAGGGAAAAATAGGACTTTATCCCCATCTTCTATTTTCGCATCCCATTGAACCAAGTCATTGTTTATGGCAACTTTACAGTGACCCTGTGGTTCTCCAAACCCGTGAATTTTTTTAATTTCGCTAAACAAATCTAGCACTGTTTCGGATTTTGTATTAAAAGTTTCAGAATCTCTACCAGCTTTTTCCCGAAATACTGCAAAATAACTTACTTCAATTAACTTACTCACAATCCTACTTCCTCAAGCTTTCTATATCATTTGGTCTATTGAAATTTTCAAGCGCATCTGGATTTGGCTGATCTAATAAATAAGCATCATTATTAATTAGTATTTTTCTTGGGCAGTAAACTTTATCTTTTATGCATTTTTCGATTATGTGTCTAGATGATTTATTATAAATTGCACAAAGAGGTTCTGGTAAACCGTCTTTTTCACTTTTGTAAGAGATAAAGTTGCATTCTTGGGAATAGTTTCTCAATAGATCATTGATTGTATCCTGATCTAAATTAATTAAATCGCAGGCAACAACCAACCAATTTGCATCAGGATACTCATGCATTGCCGAAATTATACCTGCAAGTGGACCCATATCATCATATCGGTCAACAATCTGTTTGTATTTCTTTCTTTCATGATCTTCTGCTTGTTCCGCCCTAACGGAAACAAAAATATTTTCGAGATTTTTTTCTAAAAGATTATGCACCTTATGCAACTGAATATTTCCATCAATATTAAGCAACGCTTTATCCTGCCCCATCCTTCTGCTCTTGCCGCCAGTCAATATTAGGCCCCATATATCAGTTTTTTTTATTAGCATTAAAATCCTCTTTTCCACCAGATTTTGATAACAGTTTTGTTGATTTAATCTCAATTTCAGGAGAAATTGCCTTAACCATGTCATATATCGTCAATGCAGCAACACTTGCTCCCATCAATGCCTCCATCTCAACTCCAGTTCGATGAATAACCTTACAAGTACAATCTATTACAGCATTTCCATTTTCATCAAGACTGATATTTATTTTACAGTCATTCAAACCGACGGGATGACAAAACGGAATTAAATCATGCGTTTTCTTCGCAGCCATAACGCCTGCAATAATTGCAGTTGAGAAAACCGGTCCTTTTTTTGTTTTTATATCGCCATCTTTAAATCTTGCTGATAACGCCTCAGGAAAAACCACAACTGTTTGGGCGCATGCGACTCTTGATGATTCATCTTTTTTGCTTACATCAACCATCTGAGGTTTATTTTCTTCGTTGATATGGCTTAATTTTTTCATTAATCTGGTTTCCTTGAATGGAGCTATCCGCCCATTCTATACATTTCAATTTTCTTTTCAGTG
>Ga0208130_1000914_pt1 | contig 14619 bp, 11 predicted proteins | sample ETNtaG_31_FD_185771 | JGI IMG/M metagenome (GOLD analysis project Ga0208130, IMG submission 185771) | Marine microbial and viral communities from oxygen minimum zone, Eastern Pacific Ocean - ETNP201310SV78 (SPAdes) (version 2) | ecosystem: Environmental > Aquatic > Marine > Oceanic ...
TCAACAGTTCCGATCGGCACTTCTGTCCAAGTCGAAGAATGGATAGATCGAAGCGATGTAGAGGTAGCGTCAAATCCTGAGTTCCTCCAAGCCGGGCGCGCTGTTGCAGCTTTCAAAAACCCTGATCGAATCATTATCGGAGCAAACACCCTCGCTACGAGAGAAAAAGTAGCAGAGTTGTATAGCAAAGTTTCCGCTCCTGTCGTCTGCACTGATTCCCGTTCAGCCGAACTAATTAAGTACGCGTCAAACGCTTATCTGGCATCTCGAATAACTTTTGTAAACAATATTGCAGAACTATGCGAAAAAACTGGGGGAGAAGCAAGCACCGTCCTGAGAGGATTAGGACTAGATAAACGAATCGGAGAAGCTTTTCTTCAACCCGGTCCAGGATGGGGAGGTTCCTGTTTTCCTAAAGACACTCGAGCTCTGATTTCGGTTGCTGCTGAAGCGGGCTCTGATGCCACTCTCTTAAATGCGGTTCTTGAATCTAACGAAACACGGTTCGCTCAAATAGCTGCAGTTATTTCTGAATCGTTTATTGGACATGAAGAGATCCAGGTCGCCATGCTTGGACTCACATTCAAAGCAGGAACCGATGACCTTCGAGAGTCTCCTTCCTTGAAGGTGGCTTCTTTGCTTTTGAACTCGGGAGTGAAAATAGTTGGATACGACCCTCACGTAACAATTACTCCGCTCAAAGGGTTAGAAATCGTTCAATCAGTTGAAGAAGCCGTGAAAGACTCCGATGCTTTAGTAGTGATGACAGAATGGGAAAGATTCGTAGATCTAGATTCGGAAGAATTAATCAAACTGATGGCCGGAAAGATCATTGTGGATGCAAGAAACATTTTGAACAGCAAAACCTATGTTGATGCAGGCTTTTCAGTCTGGCAAGCCGGCCAGGGATGGAAAAAGCCTTTAAAATAGGCATACAACAGTGGCTGTTTTACCTCAACGCTTGTTGAAGGTAAGATCTAGACATGGCATATGAGAGCCCCGAGTATCACCCAGCATTTGAAGAGTATTGCGAAACCATTTTCGAGTTAGAAGAAGATGATATAGACGTAATCCAGGCACGGATAGTTGAACGACTTCAGGTGTCACGGCCTGCGGTATCAGAAATGATAAAGAAAATGGGAGAAGCAAATCTTGTTTACTTCCATGGAACTCAGATACATCTCACCGATGATGGGAAATTGCTCGCTAATCAGGTTGTAAGACGGCACCGTCTCGCTGAAAGATTCCTTACAGACGTTCTCGGACTCAGTTGGGCAGAGGCCCATCATGAAGCAGGAAGATGGGAACACGTTATTTCGCCGAGTGTTGAAGCTGCATTTCTCCGAGTGCTTGACGATCCGACCACATGCCCGCATGGAAATCCGATTCCCGGAACTAATTACCAAGTTCCAGAAGGAGCTTCCGTGCTTTCAGATCTTGACGCGGGAAAAAATTTCGTCGTTGAACGCATTCCAGAAGAACTTGAGTTTGAACCCGGGCTTTTGGAATTCCTTGAAGAGTCAAATCTTATTCCCGGTGAAAATGGAACAGTTACCGCAGTGTCTCCTGATGGAACAACGACCGTTGAAGTAAAAGGAACAATGATCGGTGTAGGCGCTTTCGCCTCACAGCGAATCCTTGTCACTACATAGATGCATCAACTGACATTTTGTCAGTCTTCAACCACATGGGATTCAAACCCCTTTAAAGATTCTCTCCAATTTGTTTGGTTTAGACGTCCATCATCGTCTAGAGATGCGGCAGCTTCCCACCCCATAATCAGAGTGTGATGAAGATTGTCTGGAACAGCGAGACCTTGTCTTCCAAAAGTTGATAAACCTTCAAGAGAGTTCCCCCAACTGAGAAGTTCAGCTCGTTTTTCATTCGTAGATTTCTCAAAAATAGGGTAGACGGAAGGAAGTCGACGAACTTCAGTTTGAACATGTCGCGGCTTGGGTAATCCCAAACGCTCAATATCGTCAAGAACCATTTCTCCTAACTGATCATCTGTCATTGACCAGATCTCGTCTTGTGGCCAGCAGGGTATTTCAGCACAAAGCACAGTTGTATCTCTTGGGTCTGGACCGTCTCGATAGTTTTTAGGTTCAGAGAGACGAGTCATCTTTGTTTCAAGCCCTGGCAGGTAATGAGCGTCATAAGTAGTGAATTGTGGCTGATCAAGAACCAGATAGACCAGAACCATGGCACGTATGCGGAGAGATTCCGCAGCTTCAAATATTTGTTGAGATGGGGCTGGGGAGATCATCTTTGGTAACAAAGTTAGGGGAGCTGTTGACCAAGTGAACTCTGCTTCACTCACGCCAGAAGAGTGTTCAATTGAGCATCTGCCATCGTTAAGAAATATGTTTTTTACTTCTTGGTTCAGTTGGATGCTCGCTCCTGCAGATACTGCGGCTTCGGTCAAACTTGCAACGATCTGCCCGTACCCATTTCGAGGGTAAAGGAAAGTTCGCCCAGTTGGTGTAGAGGATTTTAATAGTTTTTGAAAAATGGCAAGAGGCGAAGTGGCGGAAACTCGTCGACGAGCGAGCTCTGAATCGATCTCGTTTGCAGGTATTCCCCACAATTTTTTTGCGTACGGGCTGTAAAACTCTGAAGACACTGTTTTGCCAAGACGGTGTGTTACTTCATCATCAAAAGATTCGTCTCTTTTCTTTGTAAATGGTTGAGAGAGAACATCTAATGCGGAATTGAAAGAAAATTTCAAAGGTAAATGTCGCACCATATTGGTTGAGCGGAGAGGGAATGCAACCCAGCGGTCGTAGAGCCGTATCCTCCCATTTCGTTCACGGACTTGAAGGTCGTCGCCAAGTAATTCCTTTATTTCTTCTAGTAAATAGGTTGGAGTGGCTGGGTGAAGACGGTGAGAGCCGTAATCAACCATTTGTCCAGCTACTTCAAAGCTCCCTGACATCCCGCCAGTAGAAGAACCGCGTTCGTAAATGGTGACTTGATGACCTTTCATGGCTGCACGCCAAGCAGCCATCAAGCCGGCTGGTCCCGCACCAATAATCGCGATTTCTGTCATTAAGGCTCAACTCTTTTATTTTTATGCCGTGTATGTTAGGTATACCTAATTATAAATATAAACTCTGAATTCTATTTTATTTCACATTAATTACAGCTAAGGAAAAAATGAAACGAGCAATTATTACTGGTGCTGCTGGATTCATAGGCTCACATCTGACAGAGAGGTTGCTCGCACGGGGTGAAACAGTTGTCGGTATAGACAATTTTGATCCATGGTATGAACCACAAATAAAGAAACAAAATCTGCTTTCTTCGCTTCAAAGCGACTCATTTTCCTTGATTGAAGGCGATTTACTTTCACTTGATCTCAGTTCAATACTTCAGAAAGACGATGTCATATATCATCTTGCTGGACGACCCGGTGTTCAAGATTCATGGGGATCAGGGTTCTCTTCAAGCGTGGAAAATAATATTTTGGCCACGCAACGAATTTTTGAAGCAGCTTTGAATTCAGAAATAAAGAGAGTTGTCTTTGCTTCCAGTTCTTCTGTTTATGGAAGTTCTGCATCAAGTTCCAGTCGTCAAGTCAACCCCATCAGCCCTTATGGGGTTTCTAAAGCAGCATGCGAACAACTTGCTCAGGTCTATCGATCTCGCGGATTAGATGTGATGGCAATGAGGTACTTCACTGTCTACGGGCCGAGGCAGCGTCCCGATATGGCTATGAACAGATTGTTTCGTGCCACACTTCCTGGAGACTATGTTTTTCCGCTTCGCGGAACAGGTGCTCAACGAAGAGAGTTCACTTTTGTAGAAGACATTGTCGACGCAACAATAAGAGCAGGGGTTACAGAGGCTAAAGATATTCATGAACCTTTTGACATAGGAGGGGGAGTTTCTGCTTCCTTGGGTGAGGTAATTGAAAAAGTTGAAAAGATTGTTGGATCTTCTGTTCGAATAGAACTCCAATCAGCAGCCAAGGGCGATCCTTTAATCACGGTTGCTAACACCGAACCGGCGCAAAAAATATTGAACTGGCAGGCCAGCACGGAACTTCAAGATGGGTTAGAGAAGCACTACGTTTCTGTTCTTGAGGCTCTTCAACTAACGAATTAATTGATCTTTTGTTTTCGGAGCGCTTCTGGAAACGAAAAGACGGCGAGAAGACCCAACCAAGCCAAGTTCAGTAGTAAAGCAGAATTGTTGAAGTTAGTGAAATCTGGCATCACAGACGAAAGAATCCTATAGATGGGATACGTCGTTTCGTAAAAATCAACAACAAGGGTGCGATTATCGGTAGAGGATTCAATAGCAAGCCAAACCCAACCCACGATTCCTGCTGCACCGCCGAGCACGATGAAGCGAAACCAGTGCTTGCTTTTTTCCGCAAATAAACACATGACCGCAATGGCTGCGGGAAGAACAACGACAGTTTGTCTCCCTGGCCACCACCAGCCATGCATAGTCAGAGCCACCCAAGTGGCAACAGCCCAACCAACACCAACAACACTCAAGAGGATGAGTGAATCTTTAACTTTGGATTTTAAGAGCCAAATACAAGCAGGTATAAGAGCAAAATAAGCAGGAGCCCACGGGATTAATCCAAATTCTTTATCAAGCAGCAGGCCAGAAAGTCGACGAGTTCTGCCGAGAATATTCGGATTATTTCCTACAACGCGGAACTCTCCATCTACGAAATGGTCACCGCTAGCGTAAACGGTCCAACCGCCATAGATCTTCTGATGCGCTATTAAGTAGAGAAGAGCTGAAACGGCAAGGAAAACCCCAACAACGACTGACTCTTGCTTGTTCCGTTTGAAGATTTTGATTAACGCAAAGGCCGCTAATACCGCAGCTACTGGAACGTACTTGACTGACAACCACGGTAAGGAATTGACCACAAGTATGAGCCCGATCAGACCTGAGCGACTTATAACAGGGGATGCGGCAATCCCTATCCCGATGATTACACATAAAGCAGCGGGCATTTCTGGATAAATTTGCGTTCCGTAAGAGACTAATGGAGGAGCCATGAAGCAAGCCCCTACTACCAAAGCGGCAATATTCTCAGAGATAAGGAATCTTTTAACCACAACCCACAGCGTTATTGCAGCAGTGACTCCAGCAATGACAGCCAACATTATTTTTGCTGCTGCCCAGCCTCCAAGCCCCATAGGTATTGAGAGAAGAATAGGGAGAAGAGGATCATGTGGGCTGAGCCTTTGTCCATCGTCAGTGAGGTCTATTGTCTGTTGGTTTAACGGAATTTCGTGAAAAGGCAGGTAACGCTGTTCTTCTAACTCGTCACTAATATCAAGGTCTTGATCTTCAGCGATACTTAAAGCGGTAAGAAGGTATTGCGGTTCATCAACACTAATTTTCGCTCCATAAGTTGCTCTGGCATTGATCGCAGAGATGGCTATGAGGAAAGTTCCTACTGCTACGAACAGCATTTTTAAAGTTAAAGAACGCATTAGAGATGGTCGGCTTTCCTGATTACGAGAAACCAAGTCAATACTGAAGAAAGAGCAACAAGTATGAGAGCCATAATCCCGGCTTCAGCAACAAAAGCATCTTCAAAAGAACTAAAAATTCTTGTTGCAAGGGTCGAGAAACCGAGCGGAGAAATAAGAAGAGTGATCGGCAACTCTTTCATTGTTGAAAGGATCACTAATCCGGCTGCAGCGGCTAAACCAGGCGTCATGATAGGCAAGTCAATACGGGCGAAACGTGAGAACTTTCTAACTCCTAATATTTTCCCTGCATCATGAAGCCTTTTGGGCACCGCAGCTACTGCTACGAGAATAACTCCCATAGCTAAAGATCCGAATCGAACAACGTAAGCGAAAATGAGAAGAACTTCGGTGTTGTTTACAAGATCGTATGCCCAATCTGAGCGCAGGGTCCAAAACCGCATAGCTAATGCGATCAGGATCCCGGGGAGGGCAAAAGTGGCGATTATGACAGAATGAGCGACACTTCCAATTCGAGATTTATATCTTGCGACAAGGAAAGCGATAGGCAAAATGGCGATCACCGCAACAAGTCCTGCTAAGACACTTATTGAAAAAGTGTTCCATGTTGATTCCCAGACTTGTTCTTTGTCAATAGTTAACGGATAGCCGCCGCGTGTGGTTCTGATGAGGCCATCAGTTGCCCAGTCTCCAAGAGCAAGAAGAGGTGCCCCTGTAGAGAGTAAGACTATTAAAGAGACAAATCCGATAGCGGGGAAACGCCACCGTCCGAGAGAGTATTGAACTGGTTTTCCAACAAGGGCTTCATCTGTAGTGAATTTGACACGAGAAAAAATTCTTTCGAAAGCAACAATAGCGCCGGCTAAGAGAAGCAAAATAAGACTCAAGGCGAGAGCTACTGATTGATCGGCAAGTTGTGAGGTGAAGATACTTCGCGCCAAGGTGTCATAACGCATTAACTGCACGGCACCAAAGTCACTGATGGTGTAGAGGAAAACCAAGAGAGTGCCGGCTGCGATGACTGACCCTATTTGGGGGAGAACAACTCGGAGTATTATTTGAGAAGGATTTTGACCAAGTACACGGGCGTTCTCTTCAAGTGAGCTTGGCAGTTGCCGCAATCGAGCTGCTACTGGCAAATAAACATAGGGGTAACAAAACAGAGTCAGCACGGACCAGGCGCCAAAAAATCCTCTCATTTCTATAACGGTTTCTATTCCGAGTTCGGAAAGCATTCGATTAGCGAGACCGCCTGGGTTCATTGTTCGAATGAAGGCTGCCGCTCCGATAAAAGTCGGGAAAACAAGAGGAATTGGCAGAACAACTCGCCAGATTCGGTTGCCAGGAAGATCTGTTCTATTTGTTAACCAAGCGAGAGCGGTACCGATAGCTGCTGTTGTAGCCGACACTGCAAGAGCTAGTGAAACAGATCGCCACAATGGGTCAAGAATACGTCGTGTTCCAATTAGCTCTGCCGGATTGCCGCCTTCAGTGAAGTTTCTCCAAATCAGGTAAAGCGCTGGAAAACTAAATAGAAACGCTAATCCGAGAACAACTAGTTGAAGCCCCGCAGGACCCCTTTGTTTGGTTTCGGCTTTATTCACCTATTAAGGATGCCACTTGCTTCGATGATTCGCGATGCTTCTTCGAAACCGCCACCCAATTCATCAAAGTTCACTGAGCCAATCTCTAATGCAGTTAACTCAGGGAGAGCATCGTTTGGTATCACTCCTGCAGCTAGCGGATACTCAAATGTCCGATCTGTGAAATATTGTTGAACAGGAGCCGACAATAGATATTCAAGAAGGTCTTCGGATGCTTCTACGTTGGTTGAAGAATCTAGAATCGTTGCAGCTGTGATGATGAGCAAGGAACCTATGTCTTCGTTATTGAAGTCATAGTTTTCAGCACGGTGATCATTTCCGCTAGCGGCCTGTTCTTGATAGTTGTAGTAATGATTCACTAGCCCCATTGAGATCTCGCCACGTCCAGTAGCTTCAACAATTGATCTGTTGTTTGGGTAGTAACGAGCTCCATTGTCCACCATGTCATTAAGCCATTGTGTAGCTACATCTTTCCCATGCTGATCCATGAAGACAGTAAACCAGTCGATGAAAGACCCGTTAGTGCCTGGCAAAGCGACTTTGTTGCGGAATTCTTCGGCGGTTAGATCAAAGACAGAATCAGGAAGATCTGCAGGACTGTATTCGTCAATGTTGTATACCATGACTCTTTTTCTTCCAGAAAAACCTATCCACGTTCCGGCTGCGGAATGATTTTGTTCATCAACTAAAGAGAGAACATCAGAACTGATGGTTCCTAATAAGTCATTGGATTCAAGGTAGCCAACTGGTCCAGGGGAACGTGAAAGAAACACGTCAGCTTGGGTTCGGTCACCTTCTTCGTTAATTAAAAGAGCAAGGTCGGTTGAGGCTCCCCACCGGACTTGTACATCAGTTCCTGTTTCGCATCCAAATGCTTCAAGCACAGGAAGGATTAGGTTCTCTGTTCTTCCGGAGTAGATGGTTACGGAGCGCCCATTTCCATCGGCGCAGGTACCAGGATAAATTTCAGCCGCTCTGCCATCCAGAGACTCTGGGTCGCTTCCACAAGAGGAGAGGATGAGGGCTGTTGCAAGTGTTGAAAGTAAAATACGTAATCTCATGAGGAAGCACTTTATCTGCATTTTTGGAAAAATGTAAAGGTAACCTAACGTTTATTATGAACCTTGCCCGTCAGCGCAAATATCTAAAGAATCCTGCAGTTGTTTTTTTACTGGCAATTCTGAGTTTTGGCATAGCAACAGTCATTGTTGTGCGGCTCTTAGATGTTTCCGCGTTCAAGGACACAATTCAAAAAGCAGTAGATGACCCATGGCAACTTTTTTTAATTATGGCTGCATTTACTTTGGCATTTTTATTCCGTGCCTTTGCCTGGAAAAGGGTTTTACCTGAAGTTTCTTTTGGTCAGAGCCTTGCTGGTATTCACCTCTCCATAGGAGCAAATCATGTTCTTCCATTTCGGTTAGGGGAACCAGCACGAATTGTAAGCGTGATCAAAAGAACGAATACCTCTCTGGATGCAGCAGCAGCGTCAACGTTGACTCTGCGTTCTGCTGATGTCTTAAGCATGGTTCTTATAGGGATCGCTGTTGCACCTGCGGTCTTCTCAGATCTTTTGGGATGGGTTGGATGGGTGTTAACAGGAGTCGTTGCTCTTGTTTGTATTTGCTCTTTCGGCTGGTTAAAGAAAATTGTTCAAGTAAATCAGTCGGTAAACCTTCCTGGACCCCTAGCTATTGCTTTAACAGCTTCGGCGTGGTTACTTGAATCAGTATTGGTCTGGCAGTGTGCTCATTGGGCAGGATTAAATGTTTCATGGAGCGACGCGCTATTAGTTTCCACTCTTTCAGTGGCCGCTCAAATTGCTGCTATCGCTCCAGGGGGATTCGGAACCTATGAAGCTGCTGCAGTAGCGGCATACGTAACTTTGGGATATGAGGCTGATGCCGCTTTGGTGGCAGCGCTTACAGCACATGCACTGAAAACTTCTTACTCATTAGTCGCAGGAGCGATAGCCATCTTTATTCCAAAGCCAAACTTCTTTGGCTATTTACGCCTTCGTGAAAGAAAAGAGTTAGAGCCAGAAATACCAAAAGCTTTCCAACCCGTCTTATTGTTCTTGCCGGCTTACAACGAAGAGGAAGCAATTGCCGAATGTCTTGAACGCGTACCCGAACAAGTTTGTGGACTCAATGTTCAATGTCTCGTAATCGATGATGGTTCAAAAGACAAAACAGCAGAGATAGCGAAGAACTGTGGCGCTGAAGTCATTTCTCTAGAAAAGAACCAAGGACTAGGAGCAGCGGTACGAGTTGGATTATCAGAAGGAGTTAAGAGACAGTCCAGTGCCGTGGTATTCGCAGATGCCGATGGCGAATATCCTCCCGAAGAATTAGAAAATCTTGTTCGCCCAATTCTTGATGGCACAGCTGATTATGTAATAGGAAGCAGGTTTATTGGTGATATTCAATCAATGCGACCACATAGGAGATTTGGAAACCTTGTCCTCACTCGAATTTTGTCAGTAATAGCTCGCCGGAAAATTACAGATGGTCAAAGCGGATACAGAGGATTTTCTCCAAGAGCAGCAAAAGCGGCAGAGATTATTCATGACTTCAATTACGCCCAAGTGATAACACTTGACCTGCTAGCTAAAGGATTCATCTATTTAGAGGTTCCGATTAGTTATCGATTCCGTACAACAGGAGAGAGTTTTGTGAAACTCTTTCCCTATCTTCGTAAAGTAGTTCCTGCCGTATATCGGGAAGTTAATTCGCTTCCTGAGCCTCAAACTCCTCCTGTATTAAGCACAATTAATACTAAATAAGAAGTTTCCTTAATTTTTCTTCATTTGAGGTTGAAAAATAAAGAATTTGTCCTCATACTACTTCTATTAGGTACGCCTAACATTTTTAACCGTTTAAATATTAAGGAGACGTTGTGAGATCAAAGATCGCACTTTTGTTAATCCCAATTTTGGCTGTTTTCAGCCTTGTCGCTGTGAGTTGCGGAAGTGACGATGGAGGCAGTGTTCGGGACTTAGATAGTTCATCAAGTTCAGCAAGCTCCGGATCATCTTCCGGTTCAGCTTCGGCTTCCGGTTCATCTTCCGGTTCAGCTTCGGCTTCCGGTTCATCTTCCGGTTCAGCTTCAGCTTCGACCCCAGCTTCTAGCTCTAGCTCTGGTTCAGCCTCGGCTTCCGCTTCAGCTCCAGCTGTAGAAGGAGGACCAACTGATGATGCCACAGCAGCAGACGGCGGATATGACTACGCCTCCAACATTGATTCACATCGAATGGTAGTTGCAGACATTTGTGAAATTAACACGTTGCTCGGAGACTATGACTTTGATGCAGCCAGAGAGATTTACCAAAATGGTAAAAACTCCGTGAAGTCATCCGGTGACGTTCGAACCATTGGTGGCTTCGCAGTAGCTGAAGGAAAGAACCACGGCGTTGATGCCTATTACGGCACGGCCGCACCTATGGATGATTATGTTCTCGCTGCCTTAAATGGCACGGGACCATTTGAAGGTGAATCCGATGGAGTTCGTAAACAAGGCGCCCAAAAAGGAATCATGAATCAAATCATGATTGCATGGGTCGTACACGAACTCGGTGCCGCTTCCAGCAAAGCAGCTGATGGTAACTTCGATTCCGCTTCAGGAGCCCCACACAACTGGGATGAAGCATGGGCGTTCTACCATGGAGCAGAACCAGGATGTGGACCATTCGCCACTGCAAATAAACGAGGAGCAGATTTCGGAACTGTCGGAGCCGACGGAGAAACAGCTCTTGCTAATGAAGGAATCCTTGCCGCAATGATCGAAGGACGTGATGCTCTCTATGCCGGAGACGCAGCAGGACTTGACGCAGCAGCAGCAGAAGTCACCAAGCAAGCAGTGATTATCTATTCACAAGCAACAATCAAGTATGCAGTGAAAGTTCTCTCTGATCTTGCCGATGGCGATGCTGATGCAGCAAGAATTCATCAAGCAGAGGGCCATGCCTTCTGGAGAGTAATCGAACCATACATTGGTGGTATCGCTGACTCTGATGCCATCAACAGCATTCTCCACTTAGAGAATGATCCAGGCTCAGGAGGCGGAGACGAAATTCGTGCAGCCCTCCAACCAGCGTGGGACGCTCTTGGCATAGATGCCGCTGACGTAGGAACTTACGGCTAATTCAAGATTTCCCAACACAAAGTGGAGTCGGACCCCCTCAGGTCCGACTCCACTTTAATTTTTCACCCCATTTCACAAATTCAACCAACAATTCGAACACTCTCATACAAAACATTCTGTAGTTTTAAAGCATGAATCGGCTTCAAAACGAAACCAGCCCCTACCTCCGTCAACACGCAGACAATCCGGTTGACTGGTGGCCCTGGAACGAAGAAGCACTCGCCGAAGCAAAAGCAACCGATAAACCCATTTTGTTATCCGTTGGCTACTCAGCCTGCCACTGGTGTCATGTCATGGCCCACGAATCATTCGAAAACCCAGAAATCGCAGAAATCATGAACGCTGGTTTCATAAACATCAAAGTAGACCGAGAAGAACGCCCCGACATCGACACCATCTACATGGATGCTGTTACTTCTCTGATCGGTCGCGGCGGATGGCCAATGACCGTTTTTTGTTTCCCCGACGGGCGACCATTTCATGCCGGAACGTACTGGCCGGATAAACCCAGAGGCGGCATGCCCTCCTTCCCACAAGTGTTAGAACAAGTTCAACTTGTTTGGCGAGATAACCGGTCAGATTTAGAAGAACATGCAAACCAGCTCTTGCCGTACGTTGGGAGACAAGCTTCAGCGTTGTCTGGTGGCCCGCCAGAGCGCAACGCTATAGAAGATGCATCAAAGAAGCTTCTCGCGTCACACGACAATGAATGGGGCGGGTTTGGTTCCGCACCAAAATTCCCTCACTCCATGAGTATCGACATTCTTTTGCGTCAACTGCAGAAAACCAATGACCCTGAAATTCTTCAAGCGGCAACTACCAGCCTTGACGCAATGGCGTCCGGCGGTATCTATGACCATTTAGATGGAGGTTTCTCCCGATACTCAGTTGATAATTATTGGCTCGTTCCTCATTTTGAAAAAATGCTTTACGACAATGCCTTATTAGCTCGTGTTTATTTGCATGCGTGGCAAATCACGAAACAACAAAGATGGCGTAACGTCGCAGAAGAAACTATTGACTACGTTTTGCGCCGTCTTACCCAACCCGGGGGAGGGTTCGCTTCGGCTGAAGACGCAGATTCCGAAGGAGTTGAAGGGCTTTACTATGTTTGGTCCGTTGACCAAATAAATGAAATCTGTGGCTCAAACGCTCCCGCGGTTCTTGAATGGTACGGAGTGACCGAACAAGGAAACTTTGAAGGCGCCAACATTCTTTACCGTCCCGTTCGCGGAGACCTTCTCCGTCCACCAGAAATAGAACAAGAACGACAAGCCCTCTTAAATGCTCGAGAAGAACGTATCCGGCCCGGGCTTGACGACAAAGTTCTCACCGAATGGAACGGGCTAATGCTCACCACGCTGGCAGAAGCAGCCATAGCGTTTGAACGTACCGACTGGCTTGACGCAGCTGAACAAAACGCAGAATTTCTTTGCGAAACGCTGCAACAAGAAGACGGAAGATGGTTGCGTTCCTGGCAAATCGAAGGCGGAGCCCGACAACCTGGTTTCGCAGCTGATCATGCCGCAATGATCGAAGCGTTAGTGAAACTCAGCGAAGCGACCGGTAAAACAAAATGGCTTGATGCAGCGATCAAAACAGCGGAAGTTTTAATCGAAAAATTCTCAGATGACGACAATGGAGGATTTTTTACCACCGGAAACGACACACCTGCATTAATTTCCCGACCCAAAGAAATCATGGACAACGCGGTGCCCTCCGCGAACAGTCTCGCCGCATTAGGACTTCTACGCCTCGGAGCTTTAACCGGAGAAACCAAATATCTTGACGCCGCGGAAAAAACAATCAACCTTTTAGGGTCCATTGCTTCTGAACACCCCACCGCATTCGGGCATCTTCTTGGCGCCATCGATTTTTCTCTCAGCGGAATGACAGAAGTAGTAGTAACCGGAGATCGCCCAGACTTAGTTAAAGCAGTGCAGTCTGCTTGGTACCCAAACCTTGTTCTCGCCTGGGGAGAAAAACGGCAAGGACCGCTCTGGGAGGGACGAGACGACAACCTTGCCTATGTTTGCCACAATTTTGCTTGCCAAACACCCACCGACAATACCGAGCAGTTACTTCTTCAACTCCAGAATTTATAGACAAACGCTTAGGAATAAGAAACCTCAGAGATTTGAGTGTTCAGGTCTTGGCTCGTTAAGTAATCACAGTACGTGTTACTTTCCTTTTTGAAAGGAGAAAGACATGTCTTATACAAGCATTGCAACGTCAAGGCCAGGACCGAGACTTCAAGCAGCGCAAACAAGTGAGGAACTTGGAGCGCTTATGTTGGAGGTTTGGGCAGTAGTTAACGCTAACGGTGGTGAAAACACTCTGACAGGAACAGATTTCGCCCGTGGCGTCAACATTTCAATCACTAACTATCCAGATGCAGCGTCATCAGAGAAAACAGTTGTTGAACTCACCGCAAAACAACTCATTGAATTTATTTCAACCGGACCTTTCATGACCCTTGAAGACTGGATGCCAATCGCTTCCGCAGCGATGGACGGCAACTAAAAAAGTTACTTACCTCTTGACAATGAGGTTATGTGTGTAAAGCGGCGAGAATCGCTTTATGCACGCGACCAACATCAAGATCAGTAACAACGTTGATACAGGATTGGGCATCAGGTTTACCTGATGTCCGGCCCTGATCATCAACCGTGACCGCCATGGGAGTGAATTCAAACAATTCCGGTTCCATCACGGTCAGTAAAGCGCACGGATCATGTGCCGGACTTTTTTGCCGCGGAGCTTTCGGAATACACGCTTGAAGCCACGACCAGAAACGATCCGCCTGATCCGCTAAAAGCCCGCCAATAAGATGACTCTCCGTCATCGGTAGTAAATCTTCTTCGGTAAGCATCACACGTAATGTTTGATCCAATGGCATAATCGTCAATGGAATACCCGAATCAAAAACAATTCGGGAAGCAGTTACATCTGAAGAAACGTTGTGTTCCGACCACTCACGACCAAACTCGCCACCCATAATCGTTAACCGTCGCACATTCGAAACAAAAGAAGAATCCCGCTCAATCGCAGCCGCAATATTTGTGAGCGGCCCAATAGCAACAACATCAATATTTCCCGGATCAGCAGCAGGCAAAGAACATAAAAGATCAACAGCATCATCTGTGCCAGAATCAGCATTATCAAGCTCGGGAACACCGACTCCTTCAAAACCCGCCCACATCACCTCTTTGCCGCTCATAGGATCACTCATTCCACGGGCAACCGGAACCGAAGCCTCCATTCCCGTCAACGCAAGCGAAGCGAGACGAGCACGCAAACCAACATCGCCATACACCACCGTCACTGCAGCCAAATCAACATCGTTACGGCCAACCGCTACAGCAAGAGTCCACAAATCATCAACATCCGTACCAATATCAGTATCA
>Ga0208130_1000920_pt1 | contig 14568 bp, 14 predicted proteins | sample ETNtaG_31_FD_185771 | JGI IMG/M metagenome (GOLD analysis project Ga0208130, IMG submission 185771) | Marine microbial and viral communities from oxygen minimum zone, Eastern Pacific Ocean - ETNP201310SV78 (SPAdes) (version 2) | ecosystem: Environmental > Aquatic > Marine > Oceanic ...
AAAATGCTTTGAGAAATAATCCAAACGATGATGAAACAAGATATAATTTGGCATTAGCTAAGAAATGTGAAGAGGAACAGGAACAAAATAATGACGACGAAAATAAGGATGATAAAGAGGACAAGAATGACGAGAAAAAGGACGATCAGAACAAAGATGATCAGCAGGACAAGAATGACGAGAAAAAGGATGATGAGAATAAGAACGACCAGCAGGACAAGAATGATGAAAATAAGGACAATCAGAATAAAGACAACAAGTCTGATCAACCAAAAGAGAATAAGAATCAACAATCAAAACTTTCTCCAGAGCAGATTAAAAATTTATTAAAAGCTATGGAAAATGCAGAAAAGAAAGTTCAAGCTAAAGTAAATGATAAGAAACAAAAAGGCACAAAAGTTGTTTCAGAAAAAGACTGGTAATGCATTATAGAAATTTAATACATATAATTATTTTTTTGATTGGATTCTCATCCTTCTCTCAAGTTAATTTTACAACTAAATTGAGTAAAAACCGATTAGGTTTAAATGAAAGAGTTAAAGTCGAATTTTCAGTTGACAAGGATGGAGATAATTTTATTCCTCCGAAATTTGAAAATTTTAGAATTGTTGGTGGTCCAAGCCAGTCAATAAGAAATTCATGGATAAACGGTAAAAGATCTTATTCTAAGACATATTCATATTTCTTATCTCCAATCGAAAAAGGTTCTTTTGAAATTGGGCAGGCTTCGATAGAGGTTGAGGGAGAAATTTATAAGACGCTTCCAGTAAAAGTAACAGTAACTTCAGCAGTTGATAAGCCCACAAATCCAAATGACCCTAACTATTTGGCTGATAAAAAGATTCACTTAGTTGCAGAATTATCAAATAAAAGTCCATTTATAAATGAGGCAGTTTCTGTTACATATAAGTTATACGTTTCACCTGACACAGGTGTTGATAATTGGAGAGAATTAGAAGCACCTAGGTATGCCAATTTTTGGAGTAATAACATAGATATTAAATCTCTTAATGTTCAAAATGGAACATATAAAGGTGAACCATATAGATATGTGGTATTAAGAAGAACTTTACTATATCCGCAGAAGACAGGTAGATTAAAAATTGAACCATTAACTTTAGATATTTCCGTGCAAGTACCTTCCAATAGAAGAGATTTTTTTGGTAATCTTATATCATCAAGCGTCAATAAAACAGTATCTGCAGGCAGTTCATTTATTGATGTTAAACCATTGCCTATTGATAACAAACCAAATGATTTTTCTGGTGCTGTTGGTGATTTTAATTTTGAAATAAAATCAGATAAAAAATCATTGTTAATTGACGAAGCCTTTCAATTAAGTTTGATTATTTCAGGAAACGGAAATTTTAACTTATTTGAGGATCCAAAAATCTCTTTACCATCTTCACTTGAAGTTTATGAACCTGAAAAAATTTCAAATGTTTCAGTGAGAGCAGGTGGGATGAAAGGAAAGGTAAATAATAAATTTACTATTGTACCAAATATGCCTGGAAAGTATACAATACCTCAAACTAAATTCTCGTTTTTTAATCCAAAAGTTGAAGAGTATATAACAATTTATTCTGACCCTATCTATATAGATGTTGAGGGTGTGAATAAAAATTCAAGTTCAGATAATGACTCTAACGAATTAAATACGACAAACAAAATTCAGTTAGCTCAAAATCAATTTGCTTCATTTAAAACTAAAACTAAATTTTCAAAAATTGGAGAGAATATATTTTTCAATTCAACTGCTTATTGGATTTTATTTTCATCTCCTTTTTTGATTTGTATAATAATTATAATATTGGTTAAGTTTTTAAAGATTTATAATTCCAAAAAAATAGATAAATTAAAAATTGCAAAGGGGTTAACCCAAAAACTTTTAGTAGAGTCAAAAGGATTAATCGGTAATAAGGAAAAATTTTATGAGTCTATTGATAAAGCTCTTACAACATATTTAAAGTCAAAATTAAATCTTGACAATTCTCAGCTAAATAATAAATATATACACTCTAGGCTTCAGCAAATGAAGGTTGAAAAAAATCTAATTGATTTATTATTTAATGTTTTAGAAAATTGTCAATTAGCCAGATATACCCCTTTAAATATTGAAGCTATGAGTGAAGATTATGAGAATGCAAAGTTATTTATTGAGCAATTAGAAAAAGTAAAAAATGAAAAGTAAATATTTAAATATTATAATCATCTTTTTGTTTCTAATGGGTTGCTCCATTACATGCTTTAGCCAATCAGAATTTCAACCATCTGGTGTAAATGAAAAATTCTTCGAAGCTAATAATTTATATAATGATTCAAAATATGAACAGTCAATTCAGGTGTATTTACAAATTTTAGATTCAGGCGTTCATTCCCCAGAGTTGTATTTCAATATTGGAAATGCTTACTACAGGTTAAATGATATTGCTAATAGTATTTTATATTATGAAAAATCATTAAAACTTGATTCTTCAGATAATGAAGTAATTAATAATTTGAATATGGTTAAAAATGCGCTCATAGATGATATAGCAGTAGTTCCGCCTTCATTTATTGATGAGCAATTAAATAAAATATCAAATCTTTTGGATTATTCATTATGGGGTATAGTACTTATATTACTCTCTTTTATCTTTCTTTTATTCTTCATAATTTATTTCTTTTCAATTAAACCAATTATTAAAAGAACAGCATTTACTTCTTTATTTTTTATAATTATAATGATTGCTTTAACTGCATGGATTAGCATAAATACTTACGACAAAAATCATCTTGAAAAGTATGCTATTATTTTTTCAACAAAAATTGAAATTAAGGCTGATCCAAATGAAAGAAGTGAGAATTTACTTACTTTGCATTTAGGAACGAAGGTAAGAATCATTGATAATTTTAAGGATGAGTGGGTGAAAATAAAATTAGTAAATGGTCAAGAAGGTTGGATTAAGAATAATCAAATTAAAATAATATGATAACAAAAAGTCAAATTCATGAAGCTCAAAAGAAATGGGGCAGTGGAATAGTAAAAATAGGAGCCTTAAAAGATAATGAATCAGAATGTCTTGAATTCACCAAATCATTTTTGAATTCCCTTTATGACTTTGAAAATAATGATGTATTATTTAAACCAACAAAAGCTTCAGAGGAGCAGTTTAGACCAAATTTTCAAATGGCATTATCTTACTTTTTAGGTGGAAATAATTCATTCTGTTCTGAGGATGAAGGGTTTGCTATGAAACCTTGGGAGGATGTTAAATTTGAAAACTCAGGTTTTATAATTGAAAATGAAAGGGCAATTGCAATGGGTAATTATTTCTTTACTGATTCAAGTGGGGCAGTAGTTAAGGTTGAATATACCTTCGGATATAAGTTAAGAAATGGTCACTTGCTGATTGATCTTCATCATTCTTCGCTACCATTTTCATTATAAGTATTATCAATTATAATATCATTTATCTTTTCAATATTGGAGTATAGAAAAGATTGATTTAGTGTTGCATCATCTATTGCAGAGGCAATATTGTTAATTTTAGAAAATATAAAAATAACAATACATAATAATAGAACTGACTTTATTACGCCAAAAACAGCTCCTATTATTCTATTCAATAAACCAAGAGCAATAAGTTTTAAAAACTTCGTTAATAGCTTAGCAATAGCTTTAAATATCATAATAGTAAATAAGAATATTATCATTGATGATAGAATAGAAATAAAAACTGCTTCTGATTCAAATATTGGTTTTAGCTTTATGTCTAAATAGGGATAGAAATTTTTTGCCAAGTATATTCCTGATATGATACCAAGTACTGATGCAAGTTCGTTTACAAGTCCTTTTGAGAATCCATTATAAGCCCCCCAAGCTATTATTAAACTTAAAAAAACATCTAAGTAGCCCATAATAATTTATTAATCAATGTTAATTTAATAAATATTAACTTCTTTATATTAGTATCAGAAATTTATAATAAAGTTAAGCATTGAGTTCTGAGTTGAAAACAAAGTGGAATAATTTAAAGACTAAACTTTCTGTTGATTTTTCTGATAATGAAATAATAGATCTTGATTCAATCATTTTTTTAATTGGAATACAAGAATTAGGTCAATTTCAAAAAAGATTTAACAAACAAAAAAAATTAGAGGTTATACATATTGCAGTTTGTAAATTATTAAGTGATTACGGCTATTATGAGTTTGATTATACAGATAATGATGGATGGCCTCATTATAAGCTGATTAAAAAATTACCCAATCTAAAGGCAGGGGAACAGACCATTCTTATGAAAAAGGCAATCATTAACTATTTTGTAAAATCAAATTATATTAATTAAGATTTTATAAATTTGGCACTAGAAAGCAATGGAAGATAAAATAAAAAAAGATTTAGAGGACATTTTAAATTTTAACTCCGATTCTGAGGCTGAAATCGAAGAATTCAGGGTTAAGTATTTAGGAAAAAAAGGTCTATTGAATTCATATTTTGTTGAATTTAAATCATTAGAAAGTGACGAAAAGAAGAAATTAGGTAGTTTATTAAATGAACTAAAAAATTCTGCTCAACAAAAAGTTGATAATTTAAAATCTAATAATTCTAAAAAATCTGACAATTTAAAAATTAATGATATTTCAAGGCCTGGAGACCCGATAGAAATCGGTTCTCGTCACCCAATATCAATTGTCAAAAATAGAATTATCGATATTTTTTCTACAATTGGATTTACAATTAGTGAAGGGCCAGAAATTGAGGATGATTGGCATAACTTTAGTGCTTTAAATCTTCCCGAGCACCACCCTGCAAGAGATATGCAGGATACTTTTTTTATTGAAAAGAACCCTGATTATTTATTAAGAACCCATACTAGTTCAGTTCAGGTTAGATACATGGAAAATAATAAACCGCCTATCAGAACTATTTCTCCTGGAAGAGTTTATCGAAATGAAGCAATTTCAGCACGTTCCCATTGTTTTTTTCATCAGATAGAAGGTTTGTGTATTGATAAAGACGTAAGTTTTGCGGACCTAAAACAAACTTTAGAATACTTTACAACTCAACTTTTTGGTAAATCAAAAATTAGACTTAGACCTTCTTATTTCCCGTTTACAGAGCCGAGCGCAGAAGTAGATGTTTACTGGGGTCTTAATAATGAAACAGACTATAAAATGACGAAAGGAACAGGTTGGTTAGAAATTATGGGTTGTGGAATGGTTGACCCTAATGTTTTGGAGAATTGTAATATTGATCCTAAAGAATACTCAGGATTCGCTTTTGGTCTTGGAATAGATCGAATAGCTCTTTTGCTACATCAAATAGATGATATTAGACTATTAAGCGAAAATGATGTAAGGTTCTTAGAACAATTTAAATCTTCATTTTAAGAAATTATATTGCTTAGTTCTTTAAATATTTTTCTAGCACTTCTTTTTTCATAGAGTATTTTATAGACTGCATCTATAATTGGTGTTTTGGCTTTTTTGTTAGATTCCTGGTTTAATAAGTAAGCTTTTTTAGTTGCAATATAACCCTCAGCCACCATCTTCATTTCCAATTGTGCAGCTCTAACAGTATATCCTTTACCAATCATGTTTCCAAACATTCTATTTCTTGAAAACGAAGAATATCCGGTAACTAACAAATCCCCTAAATATGCTGAATTATTTATATTCCTTTTTATTTTATGTCTTTTAGAAATAAATCTTTTCATCTCCTTTATTGAATTGCTTACTAAAACGCTTTGGTAATTATCTCCGTATCCTAAACCATTTGAAATACCAACGGCTAAAGCAAATATGTTTTTAAGCATACTTGCATATTCAATCCCAATTACATCATCAGATGCTTTCACATTTATGTACTTACATTTAAATTTTGCTGAAATTAGTTTACATAAACTAAGGTTTGAAGATCCGATTGTCAGGTATGATAATTTTTCCAATGCAACTTCCTCTGCGTGACAAGGTCCACCAATAACAAGAAAATTATCTATAGAAACATTGTAGTGTTTTTGCATGTGTTCACCAAATAAAAGATTTGTCTCGGGAACTAAACCCTTCAAAGCACACATTATAATTTTATCAGAAATATCAACCTCAATTTTTTTCATTTCTTTGTTAACATATTCAGACGGCACAGCAATAATGATTACATCGGAATTGCCAACTACATCATTTATGTTCTCAGAAATTTTTATTTTTTTTAGTTTGAGCTCTACAGAGCTTAAATAGTTTGGATTATGAGAGTTTTTAGATATAAAATCAATATTATCTTTATTTCTTATATACCAATTAATTTCATCATTATTTTCTGAAAGTATTTTTATTAATGCAGTTCCCCAGCTGCCACTTCCAATAACTCCAAATTTTAATTTAGTTTTTTTCATTGATATAATTCATTGGTATTAATATAATCCATAACATTTTTAGAAATTAGATCTTTAGGCTTAGCTTTTTTTGAAACTATATTTCTAATATTTGTTGAACTTAAGTCAATTCTTGGACCTCCAATATACATAGCATTTTCATTAATTATATGCTGACTTTCTTTGAGGTTTCCTTTTCTTGGATAAATGAAAATCTTATAATTTTTTAGAATTTTTTTATAATCTTTCCATGTGTCAAAAATTTTGTAATTGTCTTCACCAATGATTAAGCTAAATTCTATTTCCGGTAATTTATTTGAAATAAATTCCAAAGTATCAATGGTATAGTTTGGCTTCTTAAGAGTAACTTCTAAATCACTTGGAATTATATTATCGTATTTTTTAGTAGCAATATCAACCATATTGAATCTATGCATAAAGTTTGATATTTTATTGTCTTGTTTTATCGGGTTTTCAGGTGTAACCACTAGCCAAACCTCATCGTTTAATTTTTCTTCAATAATATATTCTGCAATTTTTAGGTGACCATTGTGAATAGGGTCAAAAGTTCCAAAAAATAAACCAACCTTTTTTTTATTCATGGATGAAATTATTTACTAGTTTGAAAACTTCTTTGTAGCTTTTTTCAAGAATATCGTTTTCAACAACATAATCAAATTTATCAGCTAATAAAATTTCATCTTTAGCTTTATCAATTCTAATTTTAATATTTGAATCAGTCTCAGAATTTCTATTCTTAAGTCTCTTTTCAAGTTCATCTAAACTTGGAGGTTTTATGAAAATAGCTAATGATTTGTCCTCAAACTTTCTTTTGATATTTAAACCACCTATTACATCTATATCAAAGATTAAATTTTTTTCTTTTGCATTTTCAAGTTCTGAAAATAATGTACCATAAAACACTCCCTTGTAGACTTCCTCCCATTCAAGAAATTCATCATTATTAACCCTTCTCAAGAATTCCTCTTTTGAAATAAAAAAATAATTTTCACCATCTTTTTCATTTTTTCTTGGCTCTCTTGATGTTGCTGAAATTGAAAAACTCAATCCTAAATTTTTCTCATTAAGTAGTTTATTTACAATTGTAGTTTTTCCCGATCCTGAAGGTGCCGCTATGACTATAAATTTTGATCTTTTCATCAAAGAATATTTAAAATGTTTTCTTTAATTTTCTCTAAATTTTCCTTCATTTCAATAACATGCTTTTGAAGAACAGCATCGTTAGCTTTTGACCCCAGAGTATTTATCTCTCTGCCAATTTCTTGACAGATAAAACCAAGTTTTTTACCAATTGGATCTTTTGATTTAATTGATTCATCAAAAAGAATTAAATGACTTTTTAGTCTTATTATTTCTTCATTTATATCAAATTTTTCCATGTAGTATATCATTTCTTGCTCAAATCTGTTATTGTCAATTTCGAGCTTGATTTTATCAAGTTCTGCAATTAGTTTTTTTCTTTTTTTTGAAATCCTTTCTTTTTCAATCTTTTTAATTTGATTTAGTGAATTCTTGATTTTACCAATTTTATCTTTAATATCCTTCTCAGTTTCTAAGCCTTCTTTTTTTCTAAAAGTATCAACTTTACTTATAAGAGAATATATTTTATTCAACAGAGATTTACTTTGTGTGTTATTTAATTCTACGGATTTTGATTCATAGCTATTTGGCAAGCTCATAGCTATTTTTAAATAATTTGCAGCTCCACTACTATCAATTCTTTTTAATTCTTTAATATATTTTTTAATAATTTCTTTGTTAATACTTACATCTTCCTTACTTAATTTACCTTCTGTACTTACGTTAATTTCAATTTTACCACGATGAAGTTTATCGGTTAATTTTTTTCTCAAATCATTTTCATACAGCTTAAGAACTTGAGGAATTCTAATTGACAAATCTATATTTTTACTATTAACAGACTTTATCTCAACAAGAAATTTTGTTGTGTTAATTACGAAGGATTCACTGGCATAGCCAGTCATTGACTTAATCATTTCTAATGATATATTAAGCAAATATATGAATAGATTTTAAGTAATCTGGGTAGATCTTTTAGAAACCAAATATACACCTGCAAAAACCATGATAACTGAACTTATATCAGCTATAGTTAATTTATCTGCGCCTCTATATATTGCAAATAAAATTCCTATTACAGGCTGGAGGTATATAAACATACCGACAGTTGAAGCTTTTAAATTTTTCAAAGCATAAAGATTCAGTAAATAAACCAAAAATGTAGTACAAAAGACGACGTAGGAGATTTTGATCAAAGAATTGCTTGAAATTTCCGTCCAATTAATTTCTGTAAACTCCGATAATCCAAAAGGCATATTTATAATTATCGAAAAAAGAAATAACCATTTCATTATAGTTATCATACTATATTTTTTTGTCAATGGTTTGACTAAAACAAAATATATTGCATAAGAAAGACTATTAATAAAAAAATAAAAATTTCCTAGATTGATGTTTGGGGCATTTGCTATTGATTTTTCATTTAAAAGAATTAAGGTTAATGTTCCAATAAATCCTATAAATACTCCCAAATATTTAATTTTTGTGATTTTTTCTTTTAATAAAAAAACTGAAATTATAAATATAAAAATCGGAGCAAGTGTTGTAATAATAGCACTATTTATTGGCGTCGAATTATACAAACCGTTTAGAGCAGTAATCATGTTTAAACCCATTCCAAAAAACGCACATGTTATTATTAGTTTAAAATCTTTAAAATCTATTTTTTCATTTTTAAAAAAGAGAGAAATAACCCAAAAACATATTGCCGCTCCAAGTACTCGGCAATACAATAATGCATTTGGAGATAACACATCAGGCATTAGTTCTTTTGCTATTGTATGATTGAATCCAAAAATTGAAGTAGCTACTAATGCCGCAAAAAGTGCCGGGATTCTTTTATCCATTAAAATTGATTGAATTCTAAAGATAATCTATACATTTGTTTGGAGCTAATAAGCAATCATTTAATTTAAAGAATCATGAAGTTTAACACCAAAACTATACACGGAGGGCAAAAGATTGATCCCGCATTTAATTCTGTTATGCAGCCGATTTATCAAACATCAACTTATGCACAACAAAGCCCTGGAGTTAATAAAGGTTTTGAATATTCTAGAACCCATAACCCTACAAGAACCGCCTTACAAAATTCATTTGCAAGTCTGGAAAATGCAAAATATGGAGTTGCATTTTCTTCCGGTTTAGCAGCGATTGATGCGATTATAAAATTACTTAGCCCTGGTGATGAAGTAATAAGTACGAACGACTTATATGGAGGTACATTTCGTTTATTTACCAAAATTTTTGAAAAATACGGAGTAAAATTTCATTTTACATCTTTACACAATACTGCTGACGTGGAATCATTAATAAATGAAAATACAAAAGTTATTTGGGCTGAAACCCCAACAAACCCGATGATAAATGTTTTTGATATTGAGGCGCTTTCAAATATTAGCAAGTCTAACAATTTGCTTTTTGTTGTTGATAATACTTTTGCATCACCTTATTTACAAAATCCTTTAAATTTAGGCGCTGACATAGTAATGCATTCTGCTACTAAATATTTAGCCGGTCATAGTGATGTTGTATTAGGTGCTCTAATGTTAAATGATGATGAAATTGCTGAAAAATTATATTTTGTTCAAAATGCAAGTGGTGCAGTTCCTGGACCTCAAGATTGTTTTTTGACCCTCAGGGGAATTAAAACATTACATGTAAGGATGCAGAGACATTGTGAAAATGCGCATAAAGTTGCACATTTTTTAAATGACCATGAAATGGTTGAGAAAGTTTACTGGCCAGGTTTAGAATCTCATAAAAATCATAAAGTTGCAAAAAAACAAATGTCTGATTTCGGAGGTATGCTCTCGTTTAGAATTAAAGATTTTAGCAAAGAGCAAACAATAAAATTTCTTGAAAAACTTCACTTATTTACCTTAGCTGAATCTCTTGGTGGAGTCGAGTCATTATGCGGACACCCTGCAACAATGACACACGCCAGTATTCCAAAAGAAGAACGAGAAAAATCTGGTGTTACTGACTCTTTGATAAGATTAAGTGTTGGAATTGAAGATGTTGATGATTTAATCAATGATCTTCAAAATGCGTTTTTATAAAATTGTTAATTATTCTCTCTTTTTTTGGTAAAACAAAAATTTTAAATGCCTAATTTTATTTAAAATTAAATTTCCCCCTGATTAGGGCACAGAAAATTATTAATTATGAAAAGAAAGATTGACGCTTTTTTAAATATTGTTCGTAAGAGAGACGGACATCAACCCGAATTTATGCAAGCGGTTGAAGAAGTAGCTGAAACGGTAATTCCATATATAATAGAAAATGACATTTATCATGGAAAAAATATATTAATGAGAATGTGTGAACCTGAAAGAGCTGTAGCATTCAGAGTTTCATGGGTAGATGATAAAGGAGAAATTTGGGTAAACAGAGGTTATAGAATTCAAATGAATTCTGCTATTGGGCCTTTTAAAGGAGGCCTTAGATTTCACCCATCTGTAAATATGAGTATACTAAAATTTTTGGCTTTTGAACAGGTTTTTAAAAATAGTTTAACAACTCTACCAATGGGTGGTGGTAAAGGAGGAAGTGATTTTGACCCAAAAGGAAGAAGTGAAAATGAAATTATGAGGTTTTGTCAGGCTTTCATGACTGAATTATATAGACATATAGGCCCAAATACTGATGTGCCTGCAGGGGATATTGGAGTTGGTGGAAGAGAAATCGGCTATATGTATGGTCAATACAGAAAACTTGCTAATGAATTTACTGGTGTGCTCACAGGAAAAGGCATGTCATGGGGTGGCTCATTGATTAGACCTGAGGCAACTGGATATGGCACTGTTTATTTTGTTCAGGATATGTTAGCTCAAAAAAATGACGGAATAAAAGGGAAAAAGGTTGTTATTTCTGGATCAGGAAATGTAGCTCAATATGCTGCTGAGAAAGTATTGCATTTTGGAGGAAAAGTATTAACAATGTCTGATTCATCGGGATTTATTTATGACTCATCTGGAATAGATGAAGAAAAATTAAAATTCATAATGTATCTAAAAAACATTCAACGAGGAAGAATTAGTGAATATGTAAAAAAATATCCCAAAGCAGTTTTCAAAAAAGGAAAAACTCCTTGGTCTGTTAAGTGTGACATTGCATTACCCTGTGCTACTCAGAATGAATTAGATGGAAAAGATGCAAAAATTCTTGTATCCAATGGATGTAAGTGTGTAAGTGAAGGAGCTAATATGCCATCAACTAAAGAGGCTATTGAAATTTTTCTAAAAGCAAAAATTTTATTTGCACCTGGTAAAGCTGCAAACGCAGGAGGTGTGGCAACCTCAGGACTGGAAATGACCCAAAATTCTCTTAGATATAATTGGACAAGGGAAGAGGTTGATCAAAAGCTTCGTGAAATCATGTTAAACATACACAACTCTTGTATTGAGCATGGAAAACAGAAAAATGGATATGTTAATTATGTCAAAGGAGCAAATATTGCTGGATTTGTAAAAGTTGCTGACGCCATGCTGGCTCAAGGAGTAATCTAATTTTTTATAATATATATATTATACTGGTATATTTGTCGTTTATTAGAAGTAGTTGCTAGTATCTTATGTTAAAAATTCGTTTTTTTTCGTTTTTAATTCTAACTGTTAGTTTATTTTATGGTCAACAAAATAAGCTATCAATAGAAACTGAAACATCAATTTATTCAAATTGGAACACATATTTTTCTTATAATTTAATTTCATCAATTGATAATGGTGAATCAGTAATCTATTTTGCATCATATAATTCAATTTTTTCCTATGACACCTCATCTAATCAAATTGAAAAATTTGACACACTAAACGAATTATCAGGAGACGAAATTTCAGCTTTTTATTACTCTGAAATTAATAATAATATAGTTATCGGTTATAGTAGTGGATTTCTTCAAATAATAGATTTAAATTCAAATTCAATAATTAATATTTATGATATTTTAAATAAGCCAACGATACCCCCTAATAAAAAAACTATTAATGATTTCTTTCAAAGTGGGGATCAATTATTAATATCAACGGGATACGGCGTATCGATTTATAATTTAAACGGATATGAGTTTGGCGACACTTATTATATTGGAGATTTTGCAACACAAATTAACGTAACAAGTACTGTTATACATGAAAATTTTATTTATGCATCTAGTCCAGATTTGGGAATATTAAGAGCAAATATTAACTCCAATCTTATAGATTTTAATAATTGGCAGACCATTTATTTTGGAGACATACAAGAATTATTTTACGATGGGGAAAATATTTTTTTCTATACTGACAATAGTATAATGAGAATTAATGATGAGGAAATAACAAGTATATTAACATTGGAAAATCAAATTATTAATATTAATTCATCAGATTCAAAATTTATAATTATTACTGATGAAAAATGCTTAATTTATAATGATCAACTAACACAGCTAGTTTATGAAATTGATTCAGAAACTTACTTGTCAGGATTTAATGAAGGTATTATAAAGGACAATTATATTTATATCGCTACAAACGAAAAGGGGGTTTTAATCATAAATAACAATAGCGGAGATTTTTCATATTTAAAACCTGATGGACCTTTAGAAAATGATATTTTTTCAGTTGAAACATTAAATAATAAAACTTGGGTTTCTTATGGCAACTATACAGAGTACTTTAACCCATATCCTTTAAAATTTAGTGGTTTGAGTAATTATGATGAAAATTTGAATTCTTGGTTCAACATCAGTAAAGATAGTATTCCAGAATCGGCTGTAAATCTTAATAACATTTCAATTAACCCTTTTAATAATGATAATGTTTTTATAAGTTCTTTTGAAGGAGGTATCTTAGAAATTGAAGATTTGAATATTATTGAATTCTATGATAATAATAATAGTGGATTAGAATCTTTATCCATCAATGATCCATTATATGAGAGCGTAAGAATTTCAGATTTAGAATTTGATCAAAATGGAGTTTTATGGATTTTAAATTCAAGAATAGACAGTCCGCTAAAATCTTTTAACTTGGATAATAACAGTTGGAATAGTTATGATTTTACTGAGATTATCAATGATGGATTTCAGGATGAACTTGGGTTTAATGATATTGAAGTAGATGATTATGGAAACAAATGGATAGCAGGGCTAAGATCTGGATTAATTGGATTTAATAATGAATCCGGAACAAACCAATTAAGAAAAGTATTTAGTCAAGATCAATCAAATATGCCTTCTTCATATGTAAAGTCTATAGCAGTTGATAATAATAACCATCTTTGGATTGGTACAATTCAGGGTTTAAGGGTTCTATATAATACATCTAATTTTTTTGACACTTCAGTTGTTACAACACAACAAATTGTAATTTTAGAAGACGGCATTCCTAGGGAACTTTTAGAGCAACAATACATTTCTGATATTGAAGTAGATGGTGCAAATAATAAGTGGGTAGCAACAATTGGCTCAGGAGTATTTTATTTCTCACCAAATGGTCAACAAACAATTCACCATTTCACAAAAGAAAACTCACCACTACCGTCAAATAATATTAATGATATTAGTATAAACTATTCAAATGGAAAGGTATACTTTGCGACTGACAATGGTTTAGTAAGTTATAATACAGGAAGTACTTCTAGCTCTGAAAATTTTTCTAACACATATGTTTATCCTAATCCTGTTCGGCCAGAGTTTAACACTGAATTTGAAAAGGTTAAAATTACTGGTTTGACTCAGAATGTAAATATTAAGATAACCGATATTGAAGGAAATTTGGTAGCCGAAGCTCAATCAAACATCAACTCTAGGTACAGAAATTTTAACTTAGAAATTGATGGTGGAACAGCATTTTGGAATGGAAAAAATTTGAGAAATAGACTTGTTTCTTCTGGCGTTTATATTATTATGCTTTCAGATTTAGACTCGTATGAAACTAAGGTTTTAAAATTAATGATTGTTCGCTAATGATTATTTCTTCAAGTGCAATTGTATTAAGTAAACTGAAGTATAGGGATAATGACTTAATCATTAAATTATTCGTTAGAGAATTAGGCCTAACATCATTTATCGTTAGGGGTGGTTCTAAAAAGAATAAAACAAATTATTTTCAACAGCTTTCATTAT
>Ga0208130_1000921_pt1 | contig 14550 bp, 18 predicted proteins | sample ETNtaG_31_FD_185771 | JGI IMG/M metagenome (GOLD analysis project Ga0208130, IMG submission 185771) | Marine microbial and viral communities from oxygen minimum zone, Eastern Pacific Ocean - ETNP201310SV78 (SPAdes) (version 2) | ecosystem: Environmental > Aquatic > Marine > Oceanic ...
GGAACTGTAGGTGCAGCTTTAGAGGCTGCAGGTTTAGATTACCCATCCATAGCTATTTCAGCTGCTGCATTCCATCAACCGGGCTCCAAAGACCATATGGAACCGAACTATACAACTGCTGCTAAAGTAGTTTTGGATATATTGAAAAACTATAAGCTGGAAACCATTGATCCTTCTCTTGTATTAAATATCAATACACCAAATATTGAATTCTCAGCTGACCTCGAATATAAATTTACCACTATAGGGTCTTGGGGCTTCAGGAATCCTCCTCACATTATCGAAGACGATGAAGGCACAAAAACTTATTGGACAACTCACAGAGATTTGTATCCTGATAATGATGAGCAATCTGATATTTTTACTTTGGAGAAAAATATGGTGTCCATTTCTCCTATTTACCCAAATTTCTCTGTAAAAGAAGTTTTAAATGGAAGTTTTACTATAGAAAAGAGATGAGTTTAGATAAAGACATTGTGCAAGGGCAGGGTATGACCTCTTTGCGAACAAGACAGAGACTAATAGAGAGATTAACCGAGAAGGGTATTTCAGATGTAAGAGTCCTAGAAGCAATGCGTGATAGTCCACGGCATCTTTTTTTAGATGAGGCTCTTTCCTCCAGAGCTTATGAAGATTTAGCTTTACCAATAGGTTATCAGCAAACGATTTCGCAACCATATATAGTTGCCAGGATGACAGAATGCCTTTTATCTGACGACCGCCTCTCAGAAGCTCCTCTTCAGAATACACTTGAAATAGGAACTGGTTGTGGTTATCAAACTTATCTCCTCTCTATTTTTTCCAAGCAAGTAACTTCCTTAGAAAGGATAGAACCCCTGCAAGAAAAGGCAAAAAAGATACTTAAAGAATTGAAGGTTAAGAATGTAAATTTTAAGTTAGATGACGGAAATAACTTAGATGAGCAAGAATATGATGCGATTTTATCAGCCGCAGCTCCTTTAGAGGTTCCAATTAGTCTTAAAGAACGACTTACAGTAGGCGGCAAATTAATTCTGCCTGTTGGGGATAACAATTCTCAGGTCTTGACTTTTGTTAAGAGAATTTCAAAAACTGAATTTATGGAAGAAAAGCTGGAGGATGTTTTGTTTGTTCCTTTGCTCAGAGGAGTAGTTTCATAGATATAAAGAATAATAGATTAACCTTATTTCTAAAAGGTATGGCCATGGGTATAGCCGAGGTTATACCCGGTATATCTGGAGGAACTCTAGCTCTTATCTTGGGTGTTTACGAAAGGCTAATCAAGGCCATCCATTCATTTAATATTTCTTTGATAAGTTTATTAATGCATAGAAGATTTAAAGACGCTTGGGCTTATGTAGATGGCAATTATATTCTAGTACTCTTTATAGGCATGCTTGTCTCAATCTTTACCCTTTCATCATTAATTTTATTTTTCATGGAGGTTTACCCAACTGCGTTTAAATCTTTTTTATCTTCTGTTTTACTCTTTTCTGCATTCTTGGAACCTCTGAAACCTAAAATCTCTAAATCATTTTTTATAGGGATAATTTTGTCTCTGTTCATTTGTAGTTTCCTATATTTTCTTCCAGAAAGGGCATTAACCAATATTAATCCGTTATATTTATTTTTTTCCGGATTTATTGCCATCTCAGCTTTAGTCGTACCTGGTATTTCTGGAAGTTTCATCCTTCTTTTAATGGGTTCCTATCAATCAATTCTAATGGCTGTCAGAGATTTGGACTTGGTAACACTCTTCATATTCCTAGGAGGAGCTTTACTTGGTTTACTGAGTATCGTTAGATTGATAAAACTTTTATATGACCAACAAAAGGAATTTTTATTAGCAGTATTTTTTGGATTAATAATTTTTTGTATACCCTTACTATGGATGAATGGATACAGTCATGATGCTGACTTGAATTTAATCTCTTTATCGACTGGAAGCTTGATTGGGATTTCGCTAGTTTTTATTTTAAAAAAATTTGGAAAATCCTAGCGTTCGATCATATCAAACTTTCCTTTAACCTCTTTCCAATCTTCTGAATCTGGCAAGGGATCTTTTTGCTCAACTATATTTGGCCATTGTGTGCATAATTCAGCATTCAGTTCTATATATTCTATTTGGTCTTCTGGCACTTCATCTTCTGAATATATGGCTTCTATCGGGCATTCAGGTTCGCATAATGCGCAATCAATGCACTCATCAGGATTTATAACTAGCATATTTGGCCCCTCGTAGAAACAGTCTACAGGACATACTTCAACACAGTCTGTAAGCTTGCATTTGACACAAGCATCTCCAACAATGAAAGCCATATCTTACATTTTACCAGTTAACCAATATTTCAGTAACCATCATCTAGACAAAGGTATGATTTCTGTTCTAATAGTTACTAATATTATTTTGTAAATTGGACTTAAAAAACTTAGAAACTCTTAGCGCTAATTTAGGAGCGTTACTGCAGAAGAAAAAGATGTTTATCACTGCAGCGGAGTCTTGTACTGGAGGATTGTTGTCTCAATCTATCGTTTCTGTTCCCGGAAGTTCTGCATGGTTTGGAAATAGTTTTATCACATACTCAAATATCTCTAAACACAAAGTTTTAGGTGTTTCTAAAGAAACTCTCAAGTCATTTGGAGCGGTTAGTGAAGAAGTAGTCAGAGAAATGGTTATTGGAGCCATAAATGAGAGTAAAGCTAATCTCGGAATAGCTATAAGTGGTATAGCAGGACCTGGAGGCGGTTCTGCTGAAAGACCTGTTGGAACAGTTTGCTTAGCCTGGAAACTTAATAAAGACTTAGAAAAGCAAGAAACTTTTCTATTTGAAGGAAATAGGAACGAAGTAAGATATCAGACTGTTGTAAAAGCTTTGGAGGAAGCAATAGTCTTAATGAATTAAATTTTTAAATAATACTGTTTATTTATACAGTATTTTGTATAATGCGATAATATTTTAACGGAGAAGTATTATGGCTCAAAAAAAGGTGACAGATATAAAAGAAGTAGATAAAACAAAACAGCTAGACAGCGCTTTAGGTCAAATTGAGAGACAGTTTGGTTCTGGTACTGTTATGCGTATGGGAGAGAAGAGGCATGAAAAAATACCCGCAATTCCAACTGGCTCTCTAGGTCTCGATATAGCCCTAGGTATTGGAGGTCTGCCCAGAGGAAGAATTGTAGAGATTTACGGTCCTGAATCTTCCGGTAAAACAACGCTTACTCTCGAGGTAATAGCTCAATGCCAAAAGTTGGGAGGCACTGCCGCATTCATTGATGCAGAGCATGCTTTAGATCCTATTTATGCAGAAAAGCTTGGTGTTAATGTTGACGAATTATTAGTTTCTCAACCTGATACTGGTGAGCAAGCATTAGAAGTTGCTGACATCATGGTTGCTTCAGGTGGTATCGACATATTGGTTATTGATTCAGTTGCAGCTTTAGTTCCTAAAGCAGAAATTGAAGGTGAAATGGGTGACCATCATGTTGGATTGCAAGCGAGACTAATGTCTCAAGCTCTAAGAAAGATAACTGGAAATGTTCAAAAATCTGATACTTTGGTCATTTTTATTAATCAAATAAGACACAAGATCGGTGTTATGTTTGGAAGTCCTGAAACAACAGCAGGCGGAAATGCTCTTAAATTCTACTCCTCAGTGAGAATGGATATAAGAAGAATTGGCACTGTTAAGGATGGTGATGAGGCTGTTGGAAATGAAACAAGAGTTAAGGTCGTAAAAAATAAAGTTTCTCCACCATTTAAACAGGCCGAGTTTCAAATACTCTACAATAAAGGTATCAATAGATTAGGTGAACTTATAGATAAAGGCGCTGATTTAGATATTATTGAGAAAGCTGGAGCGTGGTATAGCTATAACGGTGAAAAAATTGGCCAGGGTAAGGCTAACTCTATTGAATTCTTGGAACAAAATCCTAAGTTATTAAAGGCTATAGAGAAGCAGGTTATAGACGCAATCAATAAAGAAGACTAATTTCTCTTTCTCATAAGGCCTATTTTGTTATAGGATTTCAATGTGGCGACTGATAGGGTCGCCACTTTCACGAAAAAATAGGAGAGATTATGGGAAACGCATATATAGTAGGTGCGGTAAGGACACCAGGCGGAAGAAAGAATGGAAAGTTAAGTCAGTGGCATCCAACTGATTTAGGAGCTTTAGTTTTGGATGAAATCGTTCAAAGAACAGGAGTTAAGCCCGAACTAATAGACGATGTAATTTTTGGATGTGTAAGCCAATCTGGAGCACAGTCAGGAAACGTAGCAAGAAATGCCGTTCTAGCTTCTTCATTGCCTGAATCAGTTCCTGGTACTACTGTTGATAGGCAATGTGGATCGTCGCAACAAGCAATTCATTTCGCAGCACAAGCTGTAATGTCTGAAACTCAAGATATTGTCATAGCGGGTGGAGTTGAGGTAATGAGCCAAGTTCCAATCGGCGCTGCTGTCATTGATAGTTTTAAGGCTGGTCATGGACAACCATATGGAGGAAAGGGAACAAGTGAAAGATATCCTGGAGTACAATTCAGCCAATTTACCGGTGCAGAAATGATGGCAGAGAGATGGAATATGTCCAGAGAGGAGCTTGATTCTTTTGCTCTAGCTAGTCATCAAAAAGCAGTCAACGCTACTGAAGGCGGTTATTTTGATAGAGAAATAGTCCCAGTAGAAGGAGATCTACCTAATGGCGATAAAGAAATGGTCACTGTAGATGAGGGTATAAGATTCGATGCAAGTGCTGAGAGCTTGTCCGGTTTAAATACTTTATCAGAAGATGGCGTATTGACGGCAGGTACATCGAGTCAGATCTGTGATGGAGCTGCAGCTGTTATGCTAGTTAATGATGCAGGGCTTGAAAAACTAGGCATAAAACCAAGAGCTAAAGTAGTAGCACTTGCACTTGCCGGTGATGATCCTGTCATTATGCTTACAGGTCCTATCCCAGCTTCAAAAACTGTTTTGGAAAAAGCCTCTATGTCAATCGAGGATGTAGATCTTTATGAGGTAAATGAGGCATTTGCTCCAGTTCCTTTAGCTTGGGCTAAGGAGCTTAACGCTGATCTTGATAAACTGAATGTGAATGGTGGAGCAATGGCACTTGGCCACCCTCTAGGAGGGACAGGTGCTAAACTGATGACAACATTGTTACACGAACTGGAGAGACGTGAAGCAAGATTTGGTCTTCAGGCAATATGCGAAGGGGGAGGCACCGCTAACGCAATGATAATCGAGAGACTTAATTAGTTTTTACAGTCGATATAAGGTTTTGATGAGAGACTAGTTGTGGTTTCTCATCTTGCCTTTTCTTTATTTCAATCTCACCAGTTTCTAGTGTTCTCTCACCAATAATTATTGTTAAAGGTATTCCTGTAACTTCCATATCGGTAAACTTCACTCCTGGTCTTTTTTCTCTATCATCCCACAAGACATCTATATCATTTTCTTTAAGTAAGTTATAAATTTCAGAACTCTTTTCTTTTATTTCGTCTTTTTTCTTGGGATTAACTTCAACCAAAGCAACTTCGAAGGGTGCCAGGGCCTTAGGCCAAATTATCCCTTTTTCGTCATGATTTTGTTCTATTGCTGCTGCAACTATCCTTGATGCACCAATACCATAACATCCCATTTCAGGATGGATATCATTATTTTCTCCTTGTATCCTCAGATTGAGTATTTCTGAATACTTTCTTCCTAGTTTAAAGATATGGCCAACTTCTATACCCTTTTTTAGTTTAAGAAGACCTTTACCATCAGGACTCGGCTTACCTTCAAGAGAGTAGGGATCTTGACCGTCTTGTAGTTCAGTTAGTAATTCAGCATTTATTGCATATTCACTCTTATCGCTAAAAGCTAAAAGATCTTCCCCTGAATCTGCAAGAACATGGAATTCCTCAGAATCAGAACCTCCAATCGCGCCACTATCAGCTTTAACTATTCGGTAATCTAATCCTAAACTATCAAAAATCTTTATGTAGGCTTCTTTCATTAGAGAATAACTTTGATCTAAACTTTCTTTATCTAAATCAAATGAATAGGCATCTTTCATCAAGAATTCTCTTGATCTCATTACACCAAATCTCGGTCTTATCTCATCTCTAAATTTAGTTTGAATTTGATATAACGTTACTGGGAGTTGTTTATAACTGGTCAAAAGATTCTTGCATAAGTCAGTAATTATCTCTTCATGGGTTGGTCCTAAACAGAATTTATTTTCATGTCTATCAAGGAATACCAGTAGTTCTTGACCATATTGATCTATTCTTCCAGATTCTTCCCATAATGAAGCAGGTTGAACCATAGGCATTAAGATTTCTTGGGCTCCTGCTATATTCATCTCCTTTCGGATGATATTTTCTACCTTTTGTAATACTTTTTTTCCTATAGGTAGCCAATTGTATATCCCTGAAGAGACCTGTCTTACAAGACCTGCTCTAATCATCAACTGATGACTTATTATTTCTGCATCTGCAGGATTTTCTCTCTGAGTTCCTAATATTAAATGTGAAGCTTTCATAAAATATGTCCCTTAATACTAACATATAGCTAGTTTTAAGAATCTATATAATTAAAATTGGTATAATTGTCGTGCGGTATGATCATAATCCTTTTTTACTGAGTAATCTTTTATGCCAACATATATTTTTAAGAATACAAAAACTGATGAGATTTTTGAGCAACAAATGAGAATCTCAGAACTAGATGATTTTAAAAGCAATAATCCAGATCTAGTTCAAATGCCTACAGCTCCCTCTTTTAGATTGAAGGGTACAGGTTGGTATGAAACTGACTTTAAAACTGGTAACAAGAAGAACATTGCTAAAAGCGATAATGAAAGTCAGTCATCTAAAACTACAAAAGAAAAAAAAGATACTTCGAAAAAAGAAGTCTCTTCTTAATATACACATGAAAAGAACACATAAATGTAATCAAGTTACCGAGGACCTAATAGGTCAAGAGATTTCTGTAACTGGCTGGATTCATAGAAGAAGGGATCATGGTGGTGTAATTTTCTTTGATTTAAGGGATGAAGATGGTCTTGTTCAGGTTGTTTATAACCCTGAATCAGAAAATACTTTCTCATTGGCTGAAACTTGCAGAAATGAATACGTAATACTCTCTAAAGGCTTGGTTAGAGAGAGACCCGAAGGCACTGAAAATAGTAATTTAGTAACTGGCAAAGTGGAAATAGTTGCTTCTGAATTAGAAGTTTTAAACGCTTCCTTGCCAATTCCTTTTCAGTTAGATGAATATACTTCAGTTGGTGAAGAAACTCGTTTGAAATATAGATTTCTTGATTTAAGAAGACCTGAAATGCAACAAAATCTTAGACTGAGATCTAAAGTTTCGTCTGTCTTTAGAAGTTTTTTGGATAAGCAGGATTTTGTAGAAATTGAGACGCCTTTATTAACAAAAGCTACTCCTGAAGGAGCAAGAGACTACCTAGTGCCCAGTAGAACATTTCCAGGTCAGTTTTTTGCACTTCCTCAGTCACCTCAACTTTTCAAACAAACACTTATGGCTTCAGGTTTCGAAAAGTATTTTCAATTTGCAAAATGTTTTAGGGACGAAGATCTGCGCGCTGATAGACAACCTGAATTTACTCAACTGGACATAGAGTTGTCATTTGCAGACTCAGAAGAAGTGATTGCGTTAATTACTGAGATGATTAAACAAGTCTTCAAAGAAACCTTGTCGGTTGATTTAGGAGATTTTCCTAAAATTCCTTATCAAGAAGCTATATCAAAATATGGAATTGATAAACCTGACTTAAGAAATCCACTTGAATTAATTGAAGTAAAAGACCTATTTCTTGATTGTGATTTTAAAGTCTTTAATGAGCCTGCAAATGATTCAAACTCAAGAATTGCTGCTTTGCGAGTCCCTAATGGAAAGCTTTTAACAAGAAAGCAAATTGATGATTATACTGACTTTGTAGGTAATTATGGTGCAAAGGGATTAGCTTACATACGTGTAGAAGATCCATCTAAAGGCAAAGATGGTTTACAGTCTCCAATTATAAAATTTATTGAAGACTCAATCATTGATTCTCTTTTAAAGGTTCTAGACGTTAAAGAAGGTGATATTATTTTCTTCGGGGCCGGTAAAAATAATGTAGTTAATGATTCATTAGCCGCCTTGAGAGACTTGGTTGCTAAAGACCTTGATCTTTTGACATGTGAATGGGCACCTTGCTGGGTTGTAGATTTCCCAATGTTTGAAAAAAATAAATCTGGAGAATTAACACCACTTCATCATCCCTTTACGGCACCTAGTTGTTCCATAGAAGAGCTAAAAAAAGATCCATTATCAGCATTAACTGAAGCTTACGATGTGGTTTTGAATGGGACCGAGTTGGGTGGAGGTTCAGTCAGAATCCATGACAAAGAAATGCAAAAAGCAGTATTGGAGCTCTTGAATATAGAAGATCAAGAAGCCGAAGAGAAGTTTGGTTTTCTTATATCTGCTCTTCAACACGGTTGTCCTCCTCATGCAGGACTTGCCATCGGTTTCGATAGGATGATTATGCTTATGACGGATTCAGAATCAATAAGAGATGTCATAGCCTTTCCGAAGACCCAAACTGCTTCATGCCTTTTAACTGATGCACCTGGGGAAGCAGCTAAAGATCAATTAGAAGAACTTCATATAAGATTTCATGGGATAGATAAGGAGGTTTAAAGTGGCTGGTCATTCAAAATGGGCGAATATTAAGCATCGTAAAGGCAGACAAGATGCAAAAAGAGGAAAGATTTTCTCAGTTCTTATTAGAGAACTAACCGTTGCCGCTAAGCTTGGTGGAGGTGTTCCTGATGATAACCCAAGATTAAGAACAGCAGTTGATAAAGCTCTTTCTGCAAATATGACAAAAGACACAATTGAAAGGGCTATCCAAAGGGGAGCAGGTGGTTTAGAGGGAGAAAATCTTGAGGAAGTTAGTTTTGAAGGTTACGGTCCAGGTGGCATAGCCATAATGGTCGAATCCATGACGGATAATAATAATCGAACAGTTGCCGAAGTTAGACATGCTTTTACGAAGTCTGGAGGCAACTTAGGAACTAACGGATCTGTCTCTTATTTATTTGAAAAGAAAGGGATTATTACTGTTTCTTCAGAAAATGATGCAGATGAAGTGATGGAAATATCGATCGAGGCGGGTGCTGAAGATATAGAAATCAATGAAGATGAATCCGTAACTGTTAGTTCAACACCTGAAGATTTTGAAAATATAAAAAAAGCTTTATCCGATAAAGAGATAAAGATAGATGATTCGGAGATCTCTTTAGTACCTGAAACTACAGTTCAGGCTGATTTAGATACTTCACTTAAGGTATTTAAGTTACTAGAAATGCTCGAGGATTTAGATGATACACAGAACGTAACCTCTAATATAGAGTTTGCGGAAGGTATGCTGGATCAACTGGACTGATATGACAAATTCAAGAAATAAAGGAGCTTCTTTCGAAAGGGAAGTAGCTAATTTACTTACTAATGATTTAGGATTAAAAAATAATATTAGAAGGATACTCGAACAAACCAGGGAAAAGCACTTACCTGACTTGATACTTGGTAGATGGTACTTGGAATGTAAACGATATGGGTCAGGTGCAGAACCTCTAGAAGCTTGGTGGAAGCAAGTATTAGATGCTACTCAAAACAAAGGTATCCCAGCCCTAGTTTATAAATTTGATAGGCGTCCCATAAAGGTAAGAGTTCCACTTGGTGCAATCAACCCTGAACTTCATTTAGATTCTCCATTTACAGCAGATTTATTATGGGATGACTTTATATTTTTATTAAAAGAGCTTTACTCTGAAGACATAGCCGATCATGAAGATGTTGAATAATGCAAGACTATAACTTAAAGGTATATTACGAAGATACAGATGCTCAAGGTGTTGTTTATTACGCAAATTACCTAAAATTTTTTGAAAGAGCTAGAACCGAATATTTACGAGCTGTAGGTTACGAGCAAATGGAGTTAATGGGGGCTGGCATTATCTTTGTTGTAAGAGGCGTTGAAATGAAACTTCATAAGCCTGCCAGGTTAGATGACAATATTATCGTTAGGACTCAATTAGTAAAATTAGGAAAAGTTAGCTTCGATTTCAAACAAACTGCTTTTGTCGAGGATATAACTATAGCTGAAGCAAATATAAAATGTGGTAGCCTGGATCCTGATACTTTTAAACCCTCTTCTTTACCCGAGTATTTACATAAGGGAATGAAAAAATTACTCTAAGGTTATGGAACTCTCAATATTAGAATTATTCTTAAACGCAAGCATAGTAGTTAAATCTGTAATTATTCTTCTTTTATTGGCTTCTATCATTTCTTGGATGGTAATTTTTGAGCGATGGTTATATATAAATAAGGTAAGCCAAGAATTTTTAGCATTTGAAAGTAGATTTTGGTCTGATTCAGGATTAGAAGCATTATTAGCTGAGAGTCAAGAAGAGGGCCACCAAACAATAGGTTCAGAATACTTATTTCAAATTGGTTTTTTAGACTATAAAAGACTCAAGAATGAAAATATTGATTCTGAGACTATTATGTCCAGTGTACAAAGAAATATGCGAGCCGCCTTGGCAAAAGAGCAAGCTTTACTGGAAAAACATTTACCATTTCTCGCCACTGTTGCTTCGGTAAGTCCTTATATAGGCCTATTTGGAACTGTATGGGGCATTATGAATTCTTTTAGAGGTTTGGCAGGATCATCTCAGGCAACTTTATCTGCTGTAGCGCCTGGAATATCTGAAGCTCTAATAGCAACCGCTATAGGTTTATTTGCTGCGATTCCAGCTTTGATTGCCTACAACAAATTTATCTCTGAATCAGATAGTTTAGTATCTAGTATGGAGGGCTTTAAAGAAGAATTCTCAGCCGTTCTTCATAGAGACATACAGACAAAATAGAAGTGAAAAGAAGAAATTTAATTTCAGACATCAACGTAGTTCCTTACATCGATGTTATGTTGGTTTTGCTTGTTATTTTTATGATTTCTGCACCTTTAATGGTTCAAGGCATACAGGTTAACCTTCCAGAAGCTTCCTCCGAAGCCTTGCCTGTTAAAAACCAAGAACCACTTATTGTATCTATCACTCAAGAGGGAACTTTATTCTTAGAAACCGACTCTACTAAAGGTAAGCCTCTGAGTCTTTTAGAAATAAGTGACTTAACTTCCAAGATATTTGAAGCTAGCCCAGGACTACAAGTTGTAATAAGAGGTGATGGAGAAGTTAAATATGAGAAAGTAATGACTTTAATGGCCACACTACAAATTGCTGGAGCAAGTGATATAGGCTTAATTTCAGTGCCAATTTCACAGAAATGATCAATTATTTTGCACCGTTATGTTTATCATTAATAATCCACTTTGGAATAGTTCTTTCCTTTTCAGATTTCTTCAATATTAATTTTGATCAATTTAATATTCAGTCCAGCAAGCCCATTTCTGCTTATATTATTTTTGAAGAAAAAAAGAAAATAAGAAAGAATCCAATCAAACTTAGCGAAGATAACCAAAAAACGGAAAAGAAAGTTGAAAAACAAGATATAGAAATTTCAAGCTCAGCATCTATTTTAGAAGAGATTCAACAACTAGAGAAAACAAGGTTAGTCGATGTAAAAGAGATAGATAAGAACCTTCTACGGACGGATGTAGAAAAATACTCTTACTTGATACAAAGACAAGTAAGGGAAAATTGGAAAAGGCCTAAAAATATCAACCAAAGCTTAAAGACCGAGATACAGATCAATCTTGTTCCTACAGGAGAGATACTCTCGGCTTCTGTTATAAAAAGTAGTGGTAATAAAGCTTTTGATGAATCAGCTATGTCTGCAATTCTCAAAGTTAAATCTTTTGAGGGTTTAACTATGCAAATGCAATTATTTGATCAACATTTTAGAAAATTTACTTTGGTTTTTACTCCCGAATAGCATCAATCTATCAAATGAATTTTAAAAAATTATTTTTAATTACATACTTAATTATTTTCTTTCCGAGTGTATCTTCTCAATTAAGAATAGAAATAAAAGGTGGTATAGAGGAGTCGATAAGTATTGCGGTTGTACCAATGCAATGGAATTTAGAAATTCCACAAGAAATATTTATTCATGAAGTCGTTAAATCCGATCTAGAGTCATTTGGGGAGTTTAATGTACTACCACCAAGGAATATGTTGAGCCTTCCAACTACAAAAGAGGAAGTTTTTTATCAAGATTGGAGATTGCTAGGGTCTGATTATTTAGTAATAGGAAATATTGAATCCACAGAGATAGATCAGGAAATAAGAGTCTCTTACACAATATTTGACGTAGTTAAAGAGAGAGTGATTCATCGAGGTTCAGTATTGGGCCCTTTAAGCACTCTAAGAAAAATGGGACATAAAATCAGTGATAAAATTTATGCTCGAATACAAGGTATACCTGGAATATTCTCTACTAAGATAGCGTATATAGACAAACCCTCTAAGAGCGACCCCAATTACAATTTGATGATTTCTGATATAGATGGTAAAAACAGCTTATCTCTATTCTCTTCACCACAACCTCTGATGTCTCCAAGCTGGTCACCCGATATGAAAAGTATTTCTTATGTTTCATTTGAAGAAGGGACTTCGCGCATATTTATTCAAAAACTCTCTAATGCTGAAAGAAGAGGCCTAAAGTTAGAAAAAGGCATCAACAGTTCGCCAAACTGGGCTCCTGATGGAAAAAAGATCTCAGCAGTCTTGTCTAAATCTGGTAACCCAGATATCTTTATTTACGACTTAGAACTTTCCACTTGGTTACAGGTAACAAATCATTTTGGTATTGATACTGAGCCTGACTGGTCACCAAATTCTAGGAATATATTATTCACATCTAATAGATCAGGATCTCCACAACTATATGAAGTAAACACAAGAACAAAAAGGATTAAAAGACTAACTTTTGAAGGAACATACAATGCCAGAGGGAGATATCTTCCTAATGGCAAAGGTATAATCTTTGTGCACAGACAAAATGGAGTATTTCATATAGCCACACAAAACCTTCGGACTGGAAAGATAAGAATCCTAACTGATACCCGATTAGATGAATCACCTACAGTTTCTCCAAATGGAAATGTTGTTCTTTATGCAACAAAAGATGGAGATAAAGATATTTTGGCAGGTATAACCCTAGATGGTAAAACAAAGTTTGTAATGCCTTCGCTAAAAGGTGAGGCTAGAGAGCCTTCGTGGTCTCCTTTAATAGATTAGAATAAAAATAAAAGTATAATAAGCAGTAGGAGGCTTAAATGAACATCTTTCAAAAATTTTACTTAACATTTCTAGTTATATTCCTTGCTTCATGTAGTTCTGTTTCAACAGATAGAACAAATGATGCTACAGCTATTTCAGCTTCTGCTACAGGTGCTTACTCTGATGGCGGAATCACTTCTAACAATGTACTTTATTTTGCTTATGATAGGTCTGATATCAACTCTGCAGGTAGGGCCAAAATTCGTAACCTTGCTAAGATGATTAAAGATAATGACTTGAGTGTAAGAGTTGAAGGTCATTGTGATGAGAGAGGAACAAGAGAATATAATTTAGCTCTAGGAGAACAAAGAGCAAAGACTGTAGCTGAGTTGTTAATTATAAATGGAGTTTCTTCAAGTAAAATATCTACTGTAAGTTACGGAGAAGAAAAACCAGCTGCATCTGGCTCTAATGAAAATTCTTGGTCAAAAAATAGAAGAGCATTAGTTAAAACATTTTAATTAAATTTGAAAAGCTTTCTTCTAGGTCTCGGAATTCTCTTTTCTTCATTATTTTTTTCTAATGAAAATGAGAGTTTCGAATTGCTGTATGAAAAGATAGAACGGCTGGAAGAAGAAATTAGAGAATTAAGGAATTTATTAGAGGAGAATTCCATTCTTGTTGATAGATCTCTAGAGCTCCAGCAACAGAGATACTTAGATTTGGATGGACGAATCCTTGAATTATCAAATCTTTCCTCAGAGCTCGCACCTTCTATTGAAAGTGATCAAGAGATGGTATTTATTAGTGAAGAAAGGGACTTATTCAAGTCGGCATTAACTTTATTCGAGGAGTCAAGATTTGCCGAAGCCTTGGAGCTCTTCTCTAATATTATTATTTCTTTTCCAGAGGGTTCATTTACTGCTGATGCTTACTTTTGGTCAGGTGAGTTATATTTGGCTCAAGAAATGTATGAAGATGCCAAACTAAGTTTTCAAAGTGTTGTTGACCAATTTCCTGAACATACAAGAACACCCGATTCATTATTTAAATTAGGAGAAATTTTTAGATTTGAAGGAGAGTTAAGAACTTCAGAAGAATTTTATCAAAAGGTTTTAGATTCTTATCCACAATCTGGCGCAGCTCAATTGGCAAAAAAATCTAAAGAAAACCTAAAAGAAGAGTCGAATTTAGTTGAGTAAACCTTTAAAATACGATTTTTTTTTCGGGCCGTTAGCTCAGTCGGTAGAGCAGTTCGCTTTTAACGAATTGGTCCTGCGTTCGAGTCGCAGACGGCCCACCAACCAAAAATGAATATACTTTTAATT
>Ga0208130_1000925_pt1 | contig 14520 bp, 12 predicted proteins | sample ETNtaG_31_FD_185771 | JGI IMG/M metagenome (GOLD analysis project Ga0208130, IMG submission 185771) | Marine microbial and viral communities from oxygen minimum zone, Eastern Pacific Ocean - ETNP201310SV78 (SPAdes) (version 2) | ecosystem: Environmental > Aquatic > Marine > Oceanic ...
ACAGGGTAAGAAAATTACCAACGAGGAGCTCCTTGCTTTGGATTGTGATTTTCTCATTCCTGCTGCATTAGGTAGTGCGATTAACGAATCAAATGTAGATACACTAAGCTGTAAAGTAGTTGTAGAAGCGGCTAATGGTCCAGTTACTGGTGATGCGGCAAGAAGTTTACATAAGCGAAATATTCCAGTGATTCCAGATATTCTAACCAATGCTGGAGGTGTTACTGTATCCTACTTTGAATGGGTTCAAAATTTGCAGCAATTCAAATGGACTGAGGATGAGGTAAACAAAAAACTTGAGGACAAGATGGTGCGTGCATTTGACGAAGTATACTCTATGAAAAAAGAAAGGGACGTTCCCATGCGAATAGCATCATTTATGGTCTCGATTGATAGAGTTCATAGCGCATATAATTTGAGAGAAGGATAAACCTAGCAAGTTTTTAGTTTATTGTCATATTTTCTAGCCTACACTTTAAAGGATAATTGAGGAGATCATGGAACTAATACATCCAATATTTAAATGGCTACACGTAATAGCAGGCATTATGTGGATAGGGCTACTATACTTTTTCAACTTTGTTAATACGGCGTTTGCTCCAACCATGGACGGTGAGACGAAAAAAAAGGTTGTACCTGAATTAATGCCTAGAACTCTTTACTGGTTTAGAATGGGTGCAGCCTGGACATGGGGAACGGGTGTTGTCTTGCTTTACGTTATTTATTGGGCCGGAGGTATGATGCCCGAAGATTTTACTTCAAATGAGATAACCGGCGAACCAGCAAATATGTCCATACATGTACTTTTACTATTTACCTTTGTAGCTGTGTTCCTTTATGATGCTATTTATAAAAGTCCGTTAGCATCTAATGTAAGAGCGGTAACCATAGTTAGCTTCTTACTTATTGGAGCATATGTTTTCGCAATGCAAAAATTGGGAGGCTTTGGATACAGGGCTGTAAATATTCACCTTGGTGCTCTGTTTGGAACAAACATGGCTTTCAATGTTTGGTTTCGTATTTGGCCTGCTCAACAAAAAATAATCAATGCCATTAAAAATGGAGAGGCACCTGATGCAGATCTTCTGGCGCTAGCAGGTTTAAGATCAAAACATAACACCTATATGTCCGTTCCTCTTGTTTGGACAATGCATAATCAACACCATGTAACTGCACCTACTTTTCTAGGCATACCTGATGAGTTTTCTTGGTTATTGCCTATGATAATGGTAATCATTGGGTGGCATATTGTATTTCAGCTTTATAAAAAGTCTGCAAAAATAGCTGGTTTCTAGCTGAAACTTTCACTAAAAACTTTAAAAGCCCCCTATACTCTTAGGGGGCTTTTTTTTATTTAAGAAACCAATAGTGGAAATAGACTCTAAATTCCCCAAACATTGGAGAAGATATTTAATTCAAAGTTCTTATGCTGCTGCCACTGTTTTTTTCATTACAATAACTTTATCTAACAGTCCGGTAATTATAGCCAGCATTGGCGCAACTGCGTTTATTGTTTTTGCAATGCCAAATAATATTGCTGCTGAACCAAAGCGTATTATCGGAGGACATTTTCTAGGCTTTTTTATTGGTTCATGCTTTGCAGTTTTCCCATTCATGGATGTGGTATTTTTTAAAGCACTGTGGTTTTCGTTGTCAGTTGGCATAACCATCTTGTTTATGGTTGTTCTAGACCTTGAGCACCCACCAGCTGCTGGGACAGCCTTGGGGATGACGCTGATTGCCTATAGTTCGACCTCGGTAGTGACTATTTTTATCAGCGTTCTTTTCCTTGCAATAGTCGGTCATTTATCAAAACCATATTTGAAGGATCTAGTTTGAGTCGTGGTCTTGCAATAGCGCTTTTGATCTTGACTGGTATTATATGGAGTACGGGAGGCTTTCTTATTAAGTTGATTCTATGGCCCCCATTAGTAATAGCAGGATTGAGAAGTGGATTTACTGCAATCATTATTTTTCTCTACAGAAGGCCAAAAAATTTTCGATTTGGGAAAAACACATGGGCTGGAGCCATTTGCTATGCATTGATGGTAATATGTTTCGTTGTTGCAAATAAACTTACTAGCTCAGGTAATGTCATTTTAATTCAATATGCTGCTCCAGTTTACGTAGCACTATTTGGCTACTATATCCTCGGTGAGCGATCTACAAAAATAGATTGGATTGCAATTATAATTATTTTGATCGGTCTGGTCTGTTTTTTTTTGGAAGAATTAAGTTTTCAACAGTTTTGGGGCAATGCTTTAGCTTTACTATCTGGTGCAGGCTTTGCAGGATTAACGCTCTATATGCGAAAACAAAAGAATGATAATCCTATCGATTCAGTTTTAGTCGGCAATATCATAACCTTTTTAGTATGCTCTCCTTTTTATCCTAATGGAGTGACATATGAGCCTGTTAATTGGGTATATATAATTTTTCTTGGTTTCTTTCAACTAGGTCTGGCGTATGTACTTTATAGTATTGCTATAAAACACGTTTCAGCTTTGGATGCAATCATCTACCCCGTAATAGAACCAATATTAAATCCTATTCTTGCGCTTATCTTTATAGGGGAAACTATGACGAGCACGGCCAAATTGGGAGGTCTTTTGGTTATCCTAGGAGTGGTTGGGCGAGGGGTTTTAAAAGAATACTTTAATGTAAAAGAAAACCCCTCCTAAGAGGGGTTTTCCTGATTTATATATTATAGGTTTTGAAGGGTGTTTTTTATTTCATCATAATCTGGTTCGACACCTGGATTAGGTGATGCCTCCCAAGCATATTTGATGACACCGCCTTGAACAATATAAACTGCTCTATTTGCGCAGCTGTAACCTTCAATACCACCAAGGCCCTCGAAGACAACATCGTAGCTTTTTATGACCTTTCTATCTAGATCAGATAAGAGGTCAAACTCCAGATTATATTGTTTTGAAAATCCACCATTTGCCCAAGGCGAATCAACGCTGATACCTAAAACGGTTGCATTAAGGCCATTAAAAGCATTTAGATTATCTTGGAGTGTGCACATTTCAGTATCGCATACTCCTGTAAAAGCACCCGGATAAAAAGCCAATACCACTAATTTATCATTATAATCGGATAATGAGATATCTTCCTTCGCTGTATTTTTTAGGGTGAACTCTGGTGCCGTATCATTAACATTTAGCATGTATGAATCCTTTTGATTTTAGTTTGTAAACATATCTAAAGTTAGTCTGATATAATTAAATATTTAATATGTTTTGTACTAGTAATAGTAACTATTACTATTTAAATTCTTTTATGAGATATAGTCGTCAAAGAAACATTATAAAAGACATTGTCTTTTCAACAAACTCACATCCTAATGCAGACTGGGTATATCATGAGGCAAAAAATTTTATTCCGTCTATTAGCTTGGGAACTGTCTATAGAAATTTAAAGCAGCTATCTAAAATGGGAATCATTAAGACCATTTACGATGGCTCTGTTGCCAGATTCGACTGGAATACACATCCCCATAACCACTTAAAGTGCATTGAGTGTGGGAGAATCACCGATATTGAAATTGACGAAACAAATAATTTTGCTAAGAAAATTTTAGATAACCATAGTTTCGATGTTCATGATATTGAGGTGACCTTTATAGGTACCTGTAAAGAACATAAAAATAACAAATAAACAGAAAAGGAGTAAAAAAATGGCTTTAGTTGATAAAAAAGTTAAGCCTTTTAAATTAAATGCGTTTAAACCAGGAGCAGAAGACTTTATAACCGTTTCCAGTGATGATATATCTGGGAAATGGTCAGTCTTCTTTTTCTACCCAGCTGATTTCACTTTTGTTTGTCCTACTGAACTTGGAGACCTTGCTGATCATTATGATGAATTTCAGAATCTTGGAGTTGATATATATGCAGTATCAACAGATACTCATTGGACACATAAAGCTTGGCATAAGTCTTCAGATGTGGTATCAAAGGTACAATATACAATGATAAGCGATGATCAGTTTAAACTATCAAAGCAATTCAAAGTACTCAGGAAAGGAGAGGGTCGTTCTGATAGAGGTACATTCATTGTTGATCCCAACGGTGTCATTCAGGCCTATGAAATAACCTCCGAAGGCATTGGCAGAGATGCGCAGGATCTACTTAGGAAGGTAAAGGCAGCGCAATATGTTCATGATAACCCCGATGAGGTATGCCCCGCTAAGTGGCAAGAAGGCGATGACACGCTTACACCATCACTTGATCTATCAGGTAAGATCTAATTTGAGGAATTAGAAGCGAATGAAATTAACATCCGATATAAAGGATTCGCTTGGTAGTTACATGAAAAATTTGGAGGACGATATAAAAATCGTCCTCCAAAAGGGCAATCACCCAAAAAGACAAGATTTGGTTACCTTCTTGGCTGATGTTTGTGACGTATCAAATAAACTCCATTTCGAGGAAAGCGACCTAGATTACAATTCTAGAAGTCCGATTACATTTGCTTTATTCAAAAATGAAATAGACTCAGGTATTCAGTTCACAGGAATTCCTGGTGGGCATGAGTTTAATTCGTTTATTCTAGCTATTCTTCAATTAGGAGGTTCAGATCTTAAACTTGACTCTGGTCTTAAGTCTATGGTAGGTGAGATAAAAGATAAATTAAAATTTGAAATATTTATTAGCCTCGATTGTCATATCTGTCCAGACGTTGTGCAGGCTTTGAATAAATTTGCAATTTTAAATGATAACATATCTAGCGAAATGATTGATGGAGGTCTGTTTAAAGAGGAGGTTGAAGAAAGAAATATCCAAGGTGTTCCCACAATTTTTTTAAATAATGAGTTTTTCTCTTCTGGTAGAACAGATACTTCTAAGATTATAAATAAGCTAAAAACAATTTATCCAAACATTGGCAGTAAAACTGAAACAAGTTTACCAATTCAGGATACCGTTGTCATTGGTGGAGGTCCAGCAGGAATTAGTTCAGCGATCTATCTCGCAAGAAAAGGTCTGAAAGTTGCACTAGTATCAGAAAATATAGGTGGGCAGGTAAAAGAAACTCTGGGAATTGAAAATTATATTTCTGTTATTGAAACTACAGGAGAGAAACTCACTGGAGATATGCATTCCCATCTAAGAGAGTATGATGTAACCATAAAAGAGCATTTCAAGGTAGATGAAATTACGAAAGGGAAAATAAAATCAATTAGGTTATCCTCAGGGGAGGTCATTAGAACGAAAACAATTATTATTGCAACAGGCGCTAAATGGAGAGAGTTGGGTGTCCCTGGTGAAAAGGAAAATCTTGGAAATGGAGTTGCATATTGCCCACATTGCGACGGTCCATTTTTTAAAGGAAAAGATGTAGCAGTAGTTGGAGGGGGAAATTCGGGTATTGAGGCGGCTCTAGACCTTGCTGGAATAGTAAATAAGGTTACGGTTTTTGAATTCATGCCAGATCTTAAGGCTGATAACATTTTAGTTGAAAAAGCTCAAGAAAAAGAAAATATAGAAATATTGACAAACGTTGAGACAAGTCAAATAATATCTGATTCAGGAAAAGTAAGTGGTTTGGAGTACATTGAAAGAGACTCAAGTGAAAAAAAGATAGTTGATTTAAAAGGGGTATTTGTACAGATAGGTTTAGTACCCAATAGTCAGTTTCTTAAGGGTACGGTTGATTTAAACGATTTCGGAGAGATTATTGTAAACCACTTAGGAGAAACGTCTGAAGAAGGAATATATGCTTGCGGTGATGTTACAACTATACCATATAAGCAAATCATCATATCGATGGGTGAAGGTGCTAAAACCGCATTAAGTGTTTCAGACTATTTAATGAAATCTGATGACTTTAGTATCACATCCAAAAAGGATGAATTGGTAGAAGCATAGTTCTATAATATTTTCTTTCATTGATGGTAGTAAACGTTATACTTTGAAAGAGGAGATTAAGTTAACTATGAAAATTTACATAAGTGCGGACATGGAAGGTATTACCGGTGTTACTCACTGGGACGAGGTCGAGCACGAGAAACCATCAGCCTATAATCAATTTCAAGAGAGAATGACCAATGAGGTCCTTGCAGCATGTAATGGTGCTAATGATGTGGGTGCCAAAGAAATTTGGGTCAAGGATGCGCACTATTCCGGACGAAATATTCTAGCAGAAAATTTACCTGCTAACGTAAGACTGATTCGAGGATGGAGCGGCCACCCTTATTCGATGGTCCAAGAACTGGATGAAAGTTTTGATGCATTATTGATGGTTGGATATCATTCCATGGCAGGGCGAGGGGGTAATCCTTTGGCGCACACTATGTCTTCAGCAAAAATAGATAGTATCTACATTAATGATCAACAAGCCTCTGAGTTTCTCCTGCACGGGAATATTGCAGCAAAGCTTGGTGTACCTCTAGCATTTGTCTCTGGAGATGCTGGTCTCTGTGAGGAGGTGTTGGGTGTCTCTCCCAATACGACTACACATGCGACCATGGTAGGGGTAGGTGATTCTACCATAAGTATCCAGCCTGAAGAGTCCAGAGTTATAATTAGAAAAAAAGTAGCTGAGGCATTAAAAGGAAATTTGCAGAACTGTACCTGGAAACACCCAGAATCATTTCTATTACGCATTCGATTTATAAAACAACAGGTGGCATACAGGGCATCGCACTATGAAGGTGCCAAACTAATTGATGCAAAGACAGTTCAGTATGAAACATCTGACTACGATGATATAATGCGATTCATCTTATTCACCATATGAAACACTTTCCATTTAAACCAACAGAACAAGTCTTGCTAAATATCATGGGTTCTGATGAAAAATATCCTGTTAATCATGTGTATTGCGTAGGCAGGAACTACGCTGCACATGCTAAGGAAATGGGGGCAGATGAAAGGAAGCCACCCTTTATCTTTACAAAACCAACCTGGACTCTGACAGCAACTGATGTGAAATATCCTAACGGGACTAATGACTTACAACATGAGGTTGAGCTTGTCATTGCTATCGGTGAGAGCTTATCAATTTTTGGTTTTGCTGTTGGAGTTGACCTAACTCGAAGAGATGTTCAAGGTTTAGCTAAGGAACAGGGTAAGCCTTGGTTTAGTGGGAAAAACTTTCTTGGTAGTGCACCTATTTCCGATATAGTACCAATTAATAAGTCAGATGATCTATCCAATCTGAAACTAACACTGAATGTGAATGGAGAACTTAAACAGTCTGGAAATTGTTCAGAAATGATCTGGTCTCCAAAGGAGATACTGTGTGAGATGTCAGCAGACATCCCTTTATCCCAAGGTGATCTAATTTTTACAGGCACACCATCGGGTGTTGGTGTGATACATCCTGGAGATGTGATTGAAGCTTCAATTTCTAATATCGCAGGATTATCATTTAAGATCATTTGATCCATGAGATATCTGATACTAGTTTTATTTATCTCTTATATAATAGCACAAGACATGCAGGTAAAATATGTAGTTGCGTATACAGTCGATATTGATTGGGGAGGAGAAATTGAAACCGTTTCAGAAATTACAGCCGCACCTGGCTACGGAAAGTTTCATGGTGAGTTGAACCCTAAGAGATGGATTTTTCGGATATTTGGTGGTCAAAGAGGATTTATAAAGGTTCCTGGAACAGAAAACTTTTTAGGATATAATGCAAAACGAAAAAGGTATTGGGTCACTCCTCCTGGTGAAGATCCTCTGTTTGCTGATATGAATTGGGGTGATGAATCAGATGAAGAAACAGAAGAAAAAGAAGATACGGAAGAAGTTTCCGTAACAATTAAAACAGAGGAGGAAGGTTCTAGCGCACCTGTCTATGGAAAGGAATACTGGTTTATCAAAATTGCTAATGATATTTTTAAAGACGATGATGCTTCTCCTAGAATAGAAAGAACATTGAATGAAAGTATTGAGGAGATCAACGGATTTAGGACAAAAAAATGGACAACTACTATATCCACAAAAAATAATAAAATGATTATTGAAGAGTGGGTAGTAGATGAACTACCTCTCAGAGATTCACTTTATGCATACATCTCATCAACATCAGAAGAAAATAATGAGTTAATTAATTTTATTGATAGTGTAAAATTTTCTTCTCAAGATTTCATTCTCGGAGTTGACTCTTCTTATACTATAAAAAAATCAGATGAGATCATAGTAATGGCTAAATTGGGCATTGACTCTAATAATGGTTGGGTTCAATCCGCACTTTTTGAAATCAGGGAGCTTTATGCATTGTCATTTGACCCATTAACTTTTACAATACCTGAAGATTTTGAGCGGATAGAGATAGAAAGCGATGAAAAGGATTAAAACTCAGTAATATTTTTAAGTTCAGTAGATTTATTCAATTTTTAATAAAAGGTAATATGAGACTAGTATGAAACTAAATATTGATAATATTTCAAAAACCTATCCCAATGGTGTTCAAGCATTGAAAAATGTTACCATAGAGATTGGTAATGGAATCTTTGGATTACTTGGTCCAAATGGAGCAGGGAAATCCACTCTAATGAGGACTATCGCCGCTTTACAGGATGCAGACAGTGGTACCATCATGCTTGGTGATGTAGATGTGGAAAAAGATAAACAGGGACTGCGAGAGATGCTGGGTTATTTACCACAGGAGTTTGGTGTATATCCTAAAGTCTCCGCAATTGACCTGTTGGATCACATGGCTGTGATGAAGGGAATCACAGATGCTAAGAGGAGAAAAGAGCAGGTAGACTCCTTGCTCTATCAGGTGAATTTGTGGGAATCTAAAGACCAAAAACTTGGGACATTCTCTGGTGGGATGAAACAAAGATTTGGTATTGCACAGGCATTATTAGGCGATCCAAAGATAATCATTGTCGACGAGCCAACCGCTGGGTTAGATCCAATGCAGCGTAATCGATTCCACAATCTTCTAAGCGAAATTGGGGAAAATGTGGTGGTTATTTTATCAACACATATTGTTGATGATGTAAGCGACCTCTGTAATGACATGGCCATCATATTGAATGGAGAATTAAAGCTTGCTGGTAAGCCATTGGAACTAATTAAAAAGCTTGATGAAAAAGTTTGGCAAGGATTGGTTGAAAAAGATGTTGCTGAGAGTTTGAAAGATGATGAAAGACTCATATCCTCAAGACTATACATGGGGAAAGTTAAAGTACGCCTATTATCAAATGTTGAACCAATGAACGGTTTTACACTCAATGAGCCAGAGATTGAGGATCTATACTTTGCAACCATAAATAATTTTGAGATCTAGGGATAAGATATATGTTGATAAACATACTACGCTTTGAGGTTAAATCAGGCCTAAAAAAGATATCGTTCTGGGTTTATTGTCTCATATTTTTTAGCATTTCCTTTTTGATCGTAAATATTTTGGGAGGTGCAATAATTGGTGCAAGTGCTGTAATGGACAATACTAAATGGAATGCGCCTTACGCAATAGCTGGTTTTCAGTCATTTTTTACGATTGTTGGTACAATAATATGTTCGGCTATTTTTGGTAATGCTGCTTACAGAGATTTTGAGACTAACATGCATCCATTGTTTTTCACAAAACCAATTAAACCTTCCTCATATTATATTGGAAGATTTGGCGGCGCACTTGTTCTGAATATTATGGTACAAATGGCAGCATCTATTGGATTATTTATAGGTTTTTTAATGCCATATCTTGATCAAGAGGGTATTGGGCCATTTCGATTTGATGCTTATTTACAGCCATTTTTAGCTTTTGTGATTCCCAATGTATTCTTCATTGGCAGTATCATTTTTGCACTTGCAATACTCACAAGAAGAATGTTGCCAACTTATTTGGGTGCAATTGTCCTATTTTTTGGATACATCATTGCTGGTTCGCTTCTTTCTGACATTGATACACGATGGCTTGCTGCACTAATAGATCCATTTGGTGACAATGCGGTCTCGGATGCAACTCGCTATTGGACACCTGCTGAAAAGAATACACTCCTCATCCCAGTTAACAACTGGTTGCTGTTGAACCGTGTCATCTGGATTTCTATGGGTGTGCTTTTTCTTTTTGTAGGAATGAAAAGATTTGAATTTTCTCATGTAGTTGGAAAATCAAAGAAAAAGAAATCATTAGATAAAAGCGAAAAAGATCCAGTTTATACAAAATCAGTTCCTTATAAACCAACGTTTAACCAAGTAACGCTTTTAAAACAGTTTAGGGCTAAAGTCATTTTGGAGGTTAGAAGGGCCTTCCTTGATCCTTATTTTAAAGGAATATTATTTACAGCAATTTGTTTTTTGATAATGAATGAATGGGCTGGAGATAGCGTCAATGGTATTGAGATATTACCTGTAACCTATCGAGTTCTTGGTTCCTTGACGGGTAGCTTTGATCTGTTCATGCTTATTTTAATTATTTTTTATTCTGGCCAAATCATATGGAAAGAAAGAGAGCTAAACGCTGATAGTATTATGGATGCACATCCAGTTCCGAACTGGATACCAATGCTTTCAAAATTGATTGCATTGATACTGATCCCTGGGATGATGTTGTTTGTCTTGATGTTGGTTGGCCTTGGGATACAAACCTGGAAAGGGTTTTATGATTATGAAATCCATCTGTACTTAAAGCGTCTATTTCTTTTGGACTGGACTGGTTTTATCTTGCTTTGTGTATTGGCTTTCACGGTCCAGACAATTGTCAGCAATAAATATCTTGGCCATTTTATTATTATTTTATATTTCCTTTTTGGGATGTTTAAAGGAATGTTAGGTTTTAACCATACTCTTTATTACTATGGATCTGGGTCGGGTGCAACCTACTCAGATATGAATGGATTTGCGCCTTATGTCTCTAAGGTGTTTTGGTACAAACTATATTGGGGTTCTTGTGCTGTTCTATTTGCTTTTTTGTCAAACCTTTTCTGGAAAAGAGGCTTGGTTGGAAACATTAGATCTCGAATTCATCAGGCTAAGATTCGCTTATCATCATCCCTTAGTTATGGTATCATAACCTTCATTATTATCTTTTTTGGATCCGGTGGATATATTTTCTACAACACCAATATTTTAAATGATTTTTATCCCCCAAAACACTGGGAGAAACAATCAGCAGAATTTGAAAAAGCATATAAAAAATATGAAGGTAGGCCACAACCCAAAATAACCAGTGTCGATTGCAGCGTTGATCTCTTTCCAATGGAGAATCGTGTTGAGTTTAGTGGAACTTATGAGTTGAAAAATAAGCATGATGTTTACATTGACACTATCTTTTGCGCTCAAAAGGATTGGATGTTTGATAAGTACGAATGGAACAGGTCTAACGAACTTGTTTTTTACGATAGCACACTTGGTTGGAAGATGTATGCATTTGATCCACCTATTCAGCCAGGGGATGAGTTTATCTTAGAATTTTCAGGCGAAAGAAAAAGAAAGGGATTTAACAATGGTGGTGTAGATCTACTCGTTGTTGAGAATGGGACTATGATACAGAGTAGTTCACTCTTCCCTAGTTTTGGTTACAACGGCGGACGTGAGTTAACCCAGAAACTGGTGCGAAAAAAATACGATCTTGATGAGAGGAAAAAACTTCCAAACTATGATGATCTAAAGGGAAATCAAAACGCATTACTTGGTGACGATGCTGACTGGGTCCATTTCGAGGCTGTCATGAGTACAGATCTAGATCAGATAGCAATGGCACCAGGGTACTTACAGAAGGAGTGGGAGCAAGAAGATAGGCGATATTTTCATTATAAGATGGATGATAAAATATTCAACTTTTTCACTTTTGTTTCTGCAAGGTATGAGATCTTTAAAGAAGAGCACAGTGGTATCAGTCTTGAAATATATCATCATCCTAAACATACCTATAATCTTGAGACGATGATGGATGCGATGAAAAAATCTATCGATTACTATGGTTCGATCTATGGACCATATCCTTACAGACAATGCAGGATTTTAGAGTTCCCAAGATATCGATCTTTTGCACAGTCATTCCCAAATACTATACCTTTTTCTGAGGCAATTGGATTTATAATGGATGTTGATCCTGATGACCCAGATAACCTTGACATGCCATTTTGGGTAACCGCCCATGAAATGGGACACCAGTGGTGGCCCCATCAAGTGTCGGGAGGGAGTGTCAAAGGTGCAAACTTTATGAGCGAAGGTCTATCTGAATATTCTGCTGTATCCTTGCTAGCAAGAGAAAGAGGAGACAAGCAACTCAGGAAGTTTTTAAAGTATGAACTCGATCAATATCTTGATGGTAGAGCATTTGATTCAAAAGAGCCTCCCATTATATCAACAGAAGGTAATGAACAATATATTGTATATAATAAGGCTGGACACACTCTTTATGCAATGTCAGAAATCATTGGGATAGATACATTCAACAGAGCTCTAGGAAAATTCATTAATCGGTATAGATATAAGTATGATCCATATCCAAATATAGGTCAATTTATTTTTACCTTAAGAGAAGAGACCCCAGAAGATTTACAATACCTAATAACTGACACATTCGAAAAGATTACCTTGTACGAGAATAAGGCAAAGTCAGCAAAAGCCATTGCAAATTCTGATGGAACCTATAATCTACATCTTGAAGTAGAGGCGAAGAAGGTTTACTCAGATAGTTTAGGAGTGCAGACAACTGCAACACTAAATGATTGGCTAGAAATTGGCGTGATTGCAGAAAAAATAATTGATGGAAATAAACAAGAAATCCCCATCTATGTACAAAAGGTACTTATTACGGATAGCCTATCGACTTTTGATATTCAGTTGGAAGAGAAGCCATTCAAAGCTGGTATTGATCCATTATATAAATTTGTGGATAGAGACTCAAAAGATAATTTGATGAAAGTATCTTTTGATTTATCTGAAAATAAAATCTAGAGTAATTAAATTGTTTAAAAAGAGTTTTTCACCAAGATTCCTTGGTTTTCTTTTAATTATAATCTTCATTAGTTGTTCATCAAGAATACCTAAAATTGATTATTCCCCGAAAGGGAACTATCAGTTAGATCGATATAGATACGAAGTTGACTTAACCAAGATTACTGATGATAGAGCAATGGTAACTCTAAGATGTACAGGGCTCAATCAAGATGAAGTGATCTTTCACTTTCCAAAAACAATTCCAGGAACCTATAAGGAACTGGACTATGGAGAAATGATAGATAGTATCATTGCAAGAGATGAGAATGGTAAAAAACTTCCATCAGCGAAAATCAGTAAAAACACATTTCGAATATCTAATGCAATGAATCTTTCAAAAATAAACTATTGGGTGAATGATTCATGGGACCATCCAAAGGCTATGTCAAGAATATGGCCCATGGGAGGAACCAATATTGAAGATTCCTTGAATTTTGTGGTAAATGCTTCTGGATGGTTTGGGTTTTTTGATGGCTTGGAATCTCCTCCACTAGAGGTGTCCTTTATCATTCCAGAGGGGATGAGTTCATTTTCTGCACTCCCCTTAATAGAATCTGAAGGGCAAAAAATAAAATTCAGAGCAAGGGACTATCACCATTTAATTGACTGTCCCATCATGATATCTTCCCCAGATACGGCGACGTTCATGGTTGCTAATACAAAGGTTTTCATTGAATCATACCATGCAAATGGCCAAAAAGGTTTTGCTGATGTGATAAAAAAAGAGATACAACCTTCGATGGAAGCAGTTTCTAGTTTTATTGATACACTTCCGGTAAGTGAATACCATTTCATCTTGTATCTTAGAGATGGTAAAGCGCTTATGGAAACTATGAGATCAAAAGATGTAGGACTTTTAAAAAAAATAAGTACAGCCTGGTCAAATAGATCTTTAATGGGTAGTGGCGCACTGGAGCATGGAAACTCTTCTTTCTATGTATTATCAGATTTTGGAGATACCTCGTTCACCTCAATGATCAAACGTGTTGCGCTCCATGAATTTATGCATATCATTACACCTTTAAATCTTCACAGTGAACAAATAGGAGACTTTGACTACGTGGATCCAAAGATGTCCAAACATCTTTGGCTGTATGAGGGGATAACTGAATATTTTGCAAACCTAATTCTTGTTCGTTCAGACTTAATTACCGAAAGAGAATTTTTTAGCGATAGAATGAAAAGTAAAATTTCAAGAGCAAAACGTTACCCTGAAAAGAAAATTTCTTTTACAGAAATGAGTAAAAACGTTTTTGATAAAGAATATGGTAGTCATTATTGGCAGGTATATGAAAGAGGTGCATTGATTGGTCTTCTACTTGATATTGAGATTATTAGATTAACGGAAGGAGACAAGACCCTTAAAGATGTGGTGCTGGAGTTGTCTAAACGGTATGGCCCCTCAAAATCATTTGATGAGGATAATTTTTTTGATGAGTTTACTTCCTTAGTTCATCCTGATCTTCGAAAATGGTTCTCTGATTATGTTGAGGGCACTGTACCTCTAGATTTAGAGGGAGGCCTTTCACAGATTGGCGTAGAATATTCGGAGAAGGGGAAGCATAATGTACCAAAAAGAATATTGACTGATTATGGTACAAAAACACGG
>Ga0208130_1000927_pt1 | contig 14488 bp, 12 predicted proteins | sample ETNtaG_31_FD_185771 | JGI IMG/M metagenome (GOLD analysis project Ga0208130, IMG submission 185771) | Marine microbial and viral communities from oxygen minimum zone, Eastern Pacific Ocean - ETNP201310SV78 (SPAdes) (version 2) | ecosystem: Environmental > Aquatic > Marine > Oceanic ...
TTCGGGCCTTTAGCTCAGTTGGTTAGAGCAGCGGACTCATAATCCGTTTGTCCGGGGTTCAAGTCCCTGAAGGCCCACAAAAAAACCCCTACTTTTCGTAGGGGTTTTTATTATTTGAAACAAAAAAAATTTTTACTTCAATGTTTCAATAGAAGTTGCAAGATTAATACACTTAGTAGTAACCCCGCCAAAATCATGAGATGATATAGCAATATCAATTCTACAATAACCAACTTGTAAATCAGGATGATGATTTAACTTTTCAGCTAGTGGTGCAATTTTAGTGACAAATTCTATTCCATCCATATACGTATCAAATTCAAAAGATTTAGTTAACTTACCATCTTGATAATCCCAGCCATAAGTGGAAATCGACTTTTTTATTTCATCTGGATGAAGTAGCATGTTTAAGATTTAGAATATTTAATGTGTTCTAGCTTTAAAAACGTAATTTGATTTTGTAAAGCATAGTACCCACCAAATAGCACAAAGCTAAACAACATATTACTAGTCAGTGTGGATCTAAAAAATGGTATTGCAGATACATAGCAGGTTACTAATCCTTCAAATGTCATAGGATACATAGTACCACCAAGCCATACTCCAAAATTTGATACCACAAAAAATACGACTCCTACACCTATTGAGCTGCTTAAAACTTTTGAAATAGTAATAGAATTTTTAAAGATTTGTATGCTGATAAGAGCTATTAGTATGTAGGCAAGATAATTGAAAGGTGATGAAAATAAAATAAACTCACTATAAAACTCTGAATATCTTCCCCAATTATTAATATATAAATCACTTAGCCATAAAGCGCCAACAGAAATTGCAATAGCTTGAAATTTATTTTTGAAATGTACTGCTGCAAATAAAATCATTGCAAACACAGGAACAAAATTTTCTGTGTGTGGAATTAAACGTGATCCTGCAATGAGTAAAACTACCACAGCTGAAAATAAAATTTGTAATTTATTGTTTGTCAATTTATTAATCCTTTCAATCTTGAAACAAAATTTAAACTTAAATGACAATCAAATGCAAAGATGAATATTTAATACTTTAAATTTTAGAGTGTGTCATATAAATTGTGACTGAATTTAATCAACAAAAATTAAGAAAAACTATGACATCAAATACCTTGCTAATCAAAAATGGACTACTTGTAAGTTCACAAAAAATAGAAAAAAAAGACATTTTAATTAAAAATGGACTAATTGAATTAATCAGTGAAAATATTAATATTGAATGTGATAAAATAATTGATGCAGAAGGTTTATACGTAATGCCTGGTGGTATTGATCCGCAGGTGCATTTTAGAGAACCTGGACTTACACATAAAGAAACAATTGAAACTGGTTCAAGAGCTGCAGTTGCAGGTGGAATTACTACTTTTTTTGAAATGCCAAATACAAAACCAGCTACAATTACAAAACAACTTTTAAATGAAAAATTTGAAATTGCTAGTAAAACTAGTGTAGCAAACTATAGTTTTTTCTTTGGAGCTACACCTGATAATTTTGAAGAAATTGAAGCTATGGAAGGTAATTGTGGATTAAAAATTTTCATGGGAAGTTCAACAGGAGATTTGTTAGTAGATAGTGATGAAGCATTAGACTCTATATTTAAAGTATGTAAAAAAATTATTGCAGTACATGCAGAAGATGAAGTGATTTTAAAACGTTCAGCAGAAATAGTTAAAGGTACAAAACCCACTGATCATCCGGATATGCGTCCAGTTGAGGCTGCTGTTACAGCCACGCAAAAAGCAATCAATTGTGCCTTAAAATACAATAAAAGATTACATGTATTACACTTAAGTACAGCTGAAGAGGTTGAAATTTTAAGAAGGTACAAACACACAGGTCTTATTACTGCTGAAACCACGCCTCAACATCTATTACTTCATGCACCTGATATATATGAAGAAATAGGAACCTTTGGACAAATGAATCCACCTATTAGAGAAAAATATCATAGTGAGGGTTTATGGGAAGGTCTGTTAGATGGAACAATTAATTGTATTGCAACAGATCATGCTCCACATACAATTGAAGAAAAAAACTTGCCTTTTGATCAAGCTCCTGCAGGAATGCCTGGTGTTGAAACATCATTGCCTTTAATGTTAAATCATAGCCAAACATCAACTATTGATATCAAAGATATTGTCAAATGGATGTGTGAAAATCCTGCAACTCTTTATAAAATTAAAAATAAAGGCTACTTAAAAGAAAATTTTGACGCAGATATTACTATTGTAGATATGAATAAAGAAAAAGTAGTTGATGGAAAAAACATGCAATCAAAATGTGGCTGGAGTGCGTTTGATGGTAAAACGCTTAAAGGCTGGCCTGTGACAACTATAGTCAATGGCAATGTGGTATTTGACAATGAACAAATTATTGATAAAATAAAAGGTAAAAAGATTTTATTTGATGAATAAAAAAATCTCAAGAAAAAAGTTTATTAAAGATATATCTGTTTTTTCAATTGGAATGTTAGCGTTTTCTAATATGTTATTTGCTGCAGAAAAAGGCCTTTCAAAAGTTTTAAATATTTTACCTATCCAAAATGATCCAAAAGGAATTCTCAATTTAATTAAAGGCTTCAATTATAAAATCATTTCTAAAAAAGGTCAAACAATGTCAGATGGACTTACTGTTCCAGATCACGCTGATGGTATGGCCTCTTTCAAGGGTGATGATGGTAAAATTATCTTGGTAAGAAATCATGAAATTGGACACTTTAAAACAATAGAAAAATTATTGGATAAAAATCCAATGCAAAAAAATAAAAAATTCATTAACAAATTTTCAAAATATATGTATGATAGTGGTAAAGATAATAGTCCATGTGGAGGTGGAACTACTACGCTAGTCTATAACCCTAAAACACAAAAAGTTGAAACTGAATATTTAAGTCTAGCTGGTACTTTGGTCAATTGTGGGGGTGGCATTACTCCTTGGGGGAGCTGGATATCCTGTGAAGAAACTGTTGCAACTAAAGATAAAAATTTAACTAAAAATCATGGCTATAATTTTGAAGTTGTGCCTACTGAAAAAATTAAATTAAATAAAGCTATACCATTAAAAGAGATGGGTAGATTTAGACATGAAGCAATTGCAATTGATCCCCGTACTAGTATTGCATATCAAACTGAAGATAGAGATGATGGGCTTATTTATAAATTTATTCCAAATGTCAAAACTAAGTATGCTAAGGGTGGAAAACTACAAGCGCTTATAATTAAAGGTGATATAAGCAATGATACTAGAAATTGGGAAAAAGTGAACTACAAAAAAAATATAAAATATAATATTGATTGGTTAGATCTTGATTCAATTGATAATCCAAAAGATGATATGAGATATAGAGCTGCAAAAAAAGGTGCGGCAATCTTTGCGCGACCTGAAGGCATGTGGTATGATAATGACTATATATATTTTACTTGTACCACAGGAGGAATAAAAAAGATTGGGCAAGTGTGGAAAATAAATTTAACTAATCAAACATTAGAAATGATGTTTGAATCATATAGTAGTGATGTAATGAAAAAATGTGATAATATGACAATTGCTCCTTGGGGTGACGTTATAATTTGTGAAGATGGAAAAGGTAAAGATAGGTTAATTGGCTTAAAGCAGGATGGATCAACATATATTATTGCTGAAAATTTCTTAAATAATGCTGAATTTGCCGGGGTGAATTTTGCACCTGATGGAAAAACACTATTTGTAAATATTTATAGTCCAACAATGACTATAGCAATCACAGGACCTTGGGAGGAGTTAGTGTAATGAAAAAATATTTTTTATATATTTTAATTTTAAGCTTATATGGTTGTGTATCTCTTGAAATTAACAAAACAATAGATACATCTTCATCAAAATCAACAAAAATTGATATATCTGATAAAGTTAAATTACCAAATGATATAAGGTGGGTAACAAATTCAAATGAGTATAAGATACTATGTGAGCAAACCTATAAAAATGCATGGAATAATATGTCTGAAGAGTTAAAAAAAGCATCAAGTCAATCTGCAATTATTATGGATTTAGATGAAACTGTATTGGATAATTCAGATTATCAAGTTGGGTTGACAGAAAAAAATGAATCATATAATCCTGAGAGCTGGTCAGTTTGGGTCAATCTTGAAGAAGCAAAATTAGTCCCTGGAGCTAAAGCATTTATTGATAGTGTAAGAACTACGAAAACTAAATTAATTTTTTTAAGCAATAGAATGGCAAAAAATGAATTACCTACAAAGAATAATATGATAAAATTAGGCATATATGAAGATGATGATATATTTTTACTTCGAATCGATAAGCCTGACAAAAAACATGTTAGAAGAGCAGAAGTATTAAATGGTACAGGTAGATTTGTTGATATTGGTGCTATGAAAGTATTAGGATATTTTGGTGATGCAAGACATGATTTCCCAGATCCTGATCAGTACTATAGATTTGGTCAAAACATGTATATGTTCCCAAATCCAATGTATGGAAAATGGTAATTATCGTTTGAATTTTTGAATTCTTTGTTTAGTTTTAATCTCAATTTTTGTTAGGAATTTGGTGAGAATCCAAAACTGTCGCGCAACTGTATTTCTAATTTTTTAGATAAGTCAGATACTAACTATATGGTATATTTCGCGGTTGAATATATTATATCATAATCGAACCGAAAAAAGGAAATAAATGAAAAAGTTATATCTATTGATTTTAGCATCTATGTTTTTATATACTTGCGAAAATCCAACAAGTTCTGAATCAAGCGAAAACACATCCTGGGTGTTTGTTGCAAATGAAGGTAACTATGGTGCATCTAATGGTACTGTATCTATGATTGATGACCAAGGTAATTTGTATGAAACAGAATCACTTGGTGATGTTGTCCAAGCTGTAGAAGTCTACGAAGATAAATTAATTGTACTTGTCAATAATAGTCATATGATGAAAATTTTTGATATAACTGATGAAGGTTTGAGCATGCCTGGTATAGAAGTATCAACTGAAAATTCTAGCCCAAGAGAAATGGTGATTGTTAATGATAAAGTATATTTTACAAACTGGAATTCACAGGATGTTAAGATTTTTAATTTATTCAATTATACATTTGAAACATCAATTTCGATAAATGGTCTACCTGAAGATATTGAATATGATGGTGAATATTTATGGGTTACAGTTCCACACAGTGATTTTTACTTTAGTACAGGAAATATGGTTCACAAAATTGATATAGCTACAAATGCTATTGTAGAAAGTATCGAAGTTGGGTCTGGACCACAGCAAATTGCATTTGACAATGGCGAAGTATTTATTTCACGAACTTTTTATGATGAGAGCTTTAATACATTTCATGGAGCAACAAAAATAGGTGCTGAAACTACTATTTTAAATTATGGAGCAGGAACTGCATGTGGGGGCTCTATCTTAAAACATCAGAATTCAGTTTTTAGATCATTTGAAGGAGGAATATCTCCAATGAATGAAGATTTAACTCTAGATTCTGATAATAAAATTGGAGACTATGAACAAAGTTTAGTATACCATGTTGAAGAAATAAACGGTAACATATGGTTTGGCTTAACTAACTATTCTGATTATAACCAAATTAAAGTAATTGATTCTAATGGTGAAGAAATTGCATCTTATGATGCTGGCTTATTACCAGGTGATTTTACATTTTGGCAAAAATAATTTAAAGTATTTTATATTCAATTTTTAAAAACCCCGATCAGTTTATGATTGGGGTTTTTTTTAATTTGATATAAATTATAATATGATTTATAGTTTTTTAAATGAAATAATAAATTTATTTGTTGAAATATCACCTTATCTAATACTGGGATTTTTAGTTTCTGGGTTTCTATATATTTTTACATCAAAGGAAATGGTAGCAAACAATTTAGGAAAACCAGGCTTTGCCTCTGTTTCAAAAGCATCACTTTTTGGGGTGCCAATGCCCTTATGTTCATGTGGAGTCATTCCTGTAGCTACGTCCATGAATAAAAGAGGTGCATCAAAAGGTGCGACGTTATCATTTTTAATTTCAACTCCACAAACAGGAATAGATAGTATCTTGCTAACTTTAAATCAAATGGGGCTTCAGTTTGCAATTATTAGGCCTATTGTAGCACTTATAACAGGAGTTATAGGAGGCTTAATTGGAGAACAGCTGACTCAAAATGAAAAAAAAGAAGTTGTAAAACAAAATCAAACTGATACAAAAAAAACTTATGTTGATGGAATCAAATATGCTTTTATAACCTTACCTGCTGACATTATTAAACCTCTTATGAAAGGAATTATAATATCGGGTTTAATTGCAATATTGATTCCAAATGATTTTTTTGCTAGTTATAATTTTACAGGATTATCAGCAATGCTTATTATTGCGATTGCCTCAGTTCCTATTTATGTGTGCGCAACAGCATCTGTTCCAGTTGCGATGTCTTTAATGGCAAAAGGGCTTGAACCTGGTGCAGCGTTTGTTTTTTTAATGGCAGGTCCAGCAACTAATGCTGCAACCATCTCTGTCATATTAAACTCCTTAGGTAAAAAAATAGTTATTAGTTATGTAAGTGTAATTTTTATTAGTAGCATTTTATTTGGTTCGCTTATCAATCTATTTTTAGATACTAATACTATTCCAATGAATATGGGTCATCATCATCATAATTCATTATGGAATATATTCTCAGATTTATCTGTTTCTGCAATGTTGATAATAATCGTTTATTATTTATTTAGTAAAATAAAGAGGAAATCTAATACTATTGATAATATAAATATTGATAACTCATATTTAATTCAGGGCATGACCTGCAACCACTGCAAACAAACTGCAACAGAGGCTATAGAAAGTTGTAATGGGGTTAAAAAAGTCGATATTGATTTAGATTCAGGAATAGCTAATGTGCACGGAAATGAAATAAGTGATGATGAAATAATTTCTGCAATCAAAAGTGTTGGCTTTTCTATTAAAAAACACTCATAAAATTCTTTTCTATATCCTAAAAATTTCATATTTTCAGTCGATACCTAAATGTCGTATTAATTAATTTGCTCGTGAATCCCTTACACATCTATGCAAATTAATGAGAAATTGATTTTTAATAACAGGAGGAAACATGTTAAATCGTATACTTTTAGTATTCTTATTCAGCTTTGGTATATCTTCAGCTTTATTTATATCTGAGGTTGCAGAAGGATCTAGTAATAACAAATATATAGAAATTTATAACTCAAGCGATCAAGCTGTTAGCTTAGATGATGTATCTTTATCAAGCTGTTCAAATGGATGTGATGTGGAAGGTGAGTGGGACTACCCTAACAATGTAACATTTGAAGGTGCTACTATTGCTGCAGGAGATGTTTATGTTGTATGTCATGGTTCAGCTGATGCTTTTATTCAAGATGAATGTGATCAAACATTTACTTACCTTAGTAATGGTGATGATGTTTTTGCATTAACATATCTTGATGGTGTAATCATTGATATGGTAGGTGATGTAGGTGATGATCCAGGTGATGGCTGGGAAGTGTGCGGCGTTGCAGATGGAACTAAAGATCATACTTTAGTAAGAAAATCATCTGTTGTTGCTGGAAATGAAGGAGCATGGACAGAATCAGCTGGTACAGATGCTGATGATTGTGAGTGGATTGTTTTAGATCAAAATGATTGGACAATGTTAGGTTTTCATGAAATGGATGCTATGTCTAATGAATATATAGTTGAAGCTGGAGGTTTCTATTATTCTCCAACAAATTTAACAATCAGTGTAGGCGAAACTGTAACATGGGATAATGTTGCTGGCTTTCACGATGTAGTTGCATATGATGGATCATTTGAGCTTCCAGCATGTTCAGCTCCATGTATTATTGGTAGCATTACTTTTGATACCCCAGGTGTATACGAATATTATTGTAGTGTTGGAAATCACGAACAACAAGGTATGGTAGGAACTATTATTGTAGATGATATCATTGTTCTTGATTGTGAAGATGAAGCTGCTTGTAATTTCATGGAACCAGGTGAATGTGTTTACCCAGAAGAAAATTTTGATTGCGATGGAAACTGTACAGTTGATACAGATTGTAATGGCGTTTGCGGTGGTGACGCGGTAGTTGATGAATGTGGTGAATGTGGTGGAAATGGTGCTTCTTGTGCTGAACTTGTTAATCTTTTCTACTCTGAATGGGCTGAAGGATCAAGTAATAATAAATATTTAGAAATTTATAACCCAAGCAATGAAACAGTAAGTCTTGGTGCATATGCAATGGGTACAGTAGGTAATGCTCCTGATGTGCCAGGTCAATATGAATATTGGAATACATTTGATGATGGCGCTGAAGTTGAAGGAGGAGATGTCTTTGTTATATGTCATCCTGATGCTGATCCTATCATTCAAGAACAATGCGATCAAACATTTACATACTTAAGTAATGGTGATGATGGTAATTGTTTAGTCTTTGGTTCAGAAGATAATTATACAATACTTGATTGTATTGGAGACTGGGAAGCAGACCCAGGTTCTGGTTGGGACGTGGCTGGTGTCACAGCTGCAACTGCAAACCATACTATTGTAAGAAAGTCAAATGTTGAAATAGGTGCTGGTTATTCTTGGGTAGATTCAGCTGGAACAAATGAAGATGACTCTCAATGGATTGTTTATGAACAAAACAATTGGGATGGTGTTGGTGAACATATTACAGGAGTTGTAGTTTGTGAAGATGAAGCTGCATGTAACTTTGGTGAAGAAGCAGCTTGTCAATACGCAGAAGAAAACTATGATTGTGATGGTAATTGTACTGCTGAAATAGATGAATGTGGTGAATGTGGTGGTGATGGTAGCTCATGTGCACCGGCTGCCAATTTATTCTTTTCTGAGTATGCAGAAGGTTCTAGTAATAACAAATATTTGGAAATATTTAATGCTGATGATGAAGTAGTTGATTTAAGTGCCTATTCATTATCAAGCTGTTCAAACGGTTGTGATGAACCAGGTTCATGGGATTATCCAGATAATGTAACATTTGAAGAAGGTGATGGAATTTTAGCTCCTGGTGAAGTATATGTGGTATGTAACCCATCAGCTGATGAATATATATTAAATGAGTGTGACCAAACATTTACTTACCTTAGTAATGGTGATGATGTTTTTGCATTAACACAAGTTTCTACAGGTAACGTATTAGATGTCATTGGTCTAGTTGGTGAAGATCCTGGAGCAGGTTGGGATGTGGCTGGTGTTGAAGATGCTACAAAAGATCATACCCTAGTTAGAAAATCATCGGTTACTTCTGGAAATCCATTATGGTTAGATAATCCTGATACAGGTGAGCAAGGCTCAGCTGGTGATGATGCAGAAGATTCTGAATGGATCGTTCTAGACATTGATACATGGGATAATCTTGGTTTCCATGATATGGATGGTGAAGATGAAGGATGTACATTAAATGGTGATGTAAATAGTGATGGCATTTTAAATGTACTTGATGTTGTGCAAATTGTATCTGCAATTGTAGATAGTGCAACAGATGGTTTAGAGTGTGCAGATATGAATGGTGATGATATAGTAAATGTATTAGATATCGTTCAAATTGTAAGCACTATTACAGGTAATAGATCTTATGATGCTGATTCAGCTACACTAGATATAAGTGATAATATGTTAACTTTAAAATCTAATGGATACATTGGTGGTGTACAGTTAACATTAAAGCATAATCAAAATTTTGAATTAAATCTTTCTAATGATTGTATGGTTTCAGATTATAAAAATTATGGAACTTACTCTATAGTTTTGATTGTAGAACCTAATAGTGAAACACTATTTACTACAAATTCAAAATTTGAAATATCAGATGTTATAGTAGCTAATTCTAATGAAGAGGTTAAGGTATTTATGATGAATGATTTTTCATTAAACAATGCTTATCCTAACCCATTCAATCCAAGTACATCATTTAGTATTGATATTCCAAATTCTGGATATCTTACTGTTAAAGTTTTTAATGTGTCTGGACAATTAGTTGATGTATTATCAAGTGGTTTTGTTAATACAGATAGATACAATTTTACGTGGGATGCAAATAACATGGCAGCAGGTGTCTATGTTATAAATGCTGAATTTGAAGGCAAAAGCATTTCCCATAACGTATCATTAATAAAATAAATATCAAAATTTCCCATGAGGTTATTGTTATATAGCCTCATGGGAACATGAAAGGTTAAATATGAAAAAAGGAATAATCTTTATATCTACATTAATTATGTTCTCAACAGTGTTTTCGTCTACTGAATTTGAATTAGGCACTGTAGATCAAAATAATGGAACAATTGAAATCTTAATTACTACTTCTTCAGATTTTATGGGTTTTCAATTAGATGTAAATGGAGTTGAGTTAACTGGTGGCAGCGGAGGTATAGCAGAACAGTATGGTTTTGATGTTTATGCTTCTGGAAATACAGCTCTAGGATTTAGCCTTGATGGAAATGTTATCCCATCTGGAAGTACAGGTATTTTAACAATTTTAGATGGAACTGTTAATAATGATGTGTGTTTACCATTTGTTCAAGATGTCGGACCTGAAGATGATACTCCAATTTTATCAGATGCTAGTGGTAATGCACTTGATAATTTAAGTATAGGCTCAGGAAACTGTGATGCTTTAAGTATTGATAACAATATAACTTTTTCTCTTTTAGAAACTTATCCTAATCCATTTAATCCAGAATTAAATATTGATATAACTATTGAAAAGTCTGGTATACTTGATGTTTCAATATATAATCTTAATGGTCAAATAATTGAAAATATCTACAACGATTATGCACAAGCAAATCAGATGTATAATCTAAAATGGAATGCTTCATCTAACCTTAGCTCAGGAATTTATATAGTTAAAGCAATTACTCCAAACGATCAATTTTCCAGTATTGTAAACTTGCTAAAATAATCATATGAAAAGATTGTATGTTGTACGGCATGCTGATTCATCATGGGATAATAAGTTGCTTTCTGACTTTGATAGACCTTTAAGTAAACAAGGTAGAATTGATGCAAGAAAAATTGCTGACCATTTTGTTTCCCAAAATTATAAATTAAATTCAATAGTGCATAGTAGCGCGCTGAGAACTTCACAAACTGCTGATTTATTATATAAGATAATTAATGTAGAGAAGAAAATTAATTTGTATCATGAAAAATCATTATACGATGCAAATAATACAACTGTAATAAATGTAATTAATAAATATCTTTCTAACTTTAATAATCTTATGTTCGTTGGTCATAATCCCAGTGTAACACAGTTTGTCAATTATATTTCAAATGCGACAATAGACCATGTTCCAAGTGGTGGAATGGCAGTGATTGATTTTCAAGAAAATATTTTAGATGAATTGACTGGTGAGTTAATTGATTTCATTTACCCTAAAAAATTAAAACATACTTGATTATTTATTGTTAAATTATTGTGCTATGAAAATTAATATATTAATATTTATAATTTTATTGTTTACATCCTGTCAAAATACACAGCCTCAAAAGATTGAATTTGATAATTCTGTTTGCTTAGAGTTTGTAAATCAAAGCGGTTATCCGCAAGAGATATGTGACTGTGTTAAAAATGATGTAGAAAAAATTTCAAATATCAATGAAATTACTTATGAAAACATTGAAAAACTGGTTGATGATTGTGTTCAATCCAACTTTGGAATGGGATTTTAATATCCCATATCCATCATTCCATCATTATCTGAATCAATCCCTCTAAATATACCTGGCTTATTATCAGATTTGATACCTAGTTGATATTTTAAGGTAAGTTTAAAAGCTCTTCCTGAACGCATGTTAGATACATCTGATAATTCATATGCTTGTTCATAACTGAACATAGAATCTTGAATTTGTCCATTGGCAGTACCAGTATTATAAAAATATGAAGGGACCGGTTTGGTTCTATTCATTTGAAATCCTCCACTATCAAATAAATTATCAATTGTAAATGAAAGTATTAATTTATTGTCCATAAGTTTTTTAGAAAAACCAAGATTTGCCCATGCTGTCCCTTTATCACCAAACATGGTACCGCTTGGTACTTTAGTTTTTGTCCAAAAAAGATCAAATTCAAAATCAAATAATTTTATATATTCTTCGGGTAATTTAATTTTAGTAAAAATATTAAAACGTTCACTTTGTTCATTTAATTCATAATCATCTGGATTATTATCATCTTTCTGATTAGTGCTAGTATATCCTACTCCTATAGTTTGGTCCTTAACCATTGTGAAAAAATTAATACCTGAAGTATAAGCATTATCTACATTTTTAAATGTTAATATATCAAAATAGCCATAGCTATCATCATCATACCAATCAATTAAGTTACTTACTTCATTATAAAAAATATTTACATTGGCAAAACCCATAGGGATGGGTCTAGAATAATTAATCTCATACTGATTTGAATATTCTGGTTTCAAATAAGGATTTCCTATAAATACGAATCGTTCATTATATAAATTTTTTGGAAATGGCATAATTTGCCAAGATCCACCATCTCCACCACCAGGTCTATCTACTCTCTTACTAAATCCAAATGTTAAGCTCTGAGTATTAGAAAAATTATATTGTATATGTAAGCTGGGATAATATGCTGATCTATTGATAATATACGGAGAGTTTTCATATGCCTTATCAATAATCTCTTTTAATATACTATTATAAGTATAAAGATTTATTCCAACTGGCGAAGCAAATGTAATCTCCTTATCAATATATTCATATCGTAAGCTCGGTTTTATACTTAGTTTTTCCGTTAATTGATTTTCATATTCTATAAATAAAGCATGAATATCTCTTTTAAATTCAAATGTGTTAGTAACCATTGTAATCGTATTAGGATGATCAAAAGAAAACTTCATAAATTGAGAATCAAAATCTAGAATATTGGTATTATCAATCAATTGACCATCATAACCAAACTCTATCTTTTGATTAGATGAAAAAGGAGTTTTATAAATGAAATTTATCTCCATACCATTATTCAAATCAGAAGATTTAGTATCTGCATAATTACTATAGAGTAGTTTTTTGACCTCATGATTTTCTCCTTTATCAAAAGATAGAGAAAATTTTAATTCTTGATCTGGAACCTTATATTGTTTTTCTAATATCAATAAATACTCAAAATCAAAAGATGGAGAATGATTATCTTTTCCTGTTTCTGAAAAGACACCTTCAGACAAACCTTCAGGAGCTATAAATGTTTGAAGTGTAGAATCAACCTTTTCGAAACTTGAAATTTTGAACTCTGAGGTTAGTAATAAATTAAAATTAAAAAAATAATCAAGTCCAAATCTAAAATTAGAACTTGAACGATCTATATTATTATCATAATTATAAAATGAAGAATCAATTATATTTGGGCCATAAATTAAATGTCCTGTTCCAAAGCGAGTTGGAACTGTATCTATATAAGTAGTAATTGTATTACGATATCCATATTTATATATTTTCTTATTATTAAAACCAATGGATGAGAATAAGTTTAAAGGCCCCTTTTTATAATTACCAAATGCATTCAAACTATGTATTGCGTCCATGCTATGATACTGAGTATGACCACCATCTAATTTAATGTTTCCAGTAAAACCATCTGTTGAACCTTTTTTGAGAATGATATTGATAATGCCAGCCATTCCTTCAGGATCATACTTAGCTGAGGGTGATGTGATTACTTCTACTTTTTCAATTTGATCTCCAGATATATTAACAAGATCTACTCTATTTTTTCTTCCATCTACTAATATATTTACATTTGATTTTCCTCTTAGCTGTACCTCACCATCTTGATCTACAGTTACCATTGGTGTATTCTCTAATATATCTTCCGCTGAACCAGAAGATGCAATAATATCATTTTCAGGATTATATACTATCCTATCTGTTTCAAATTCATAGATTTCTTTTTTTTCTTTAATATCAACAGAGGCAGCTTCAATAAATTTATTTTGTAATTCTATTCTACCAATATCTATTCGATTATTTTTTTTAGAAATATTAATTTCTCCACTTACCCATGGCTGAACTCCCATAAAATTAATTTCTACAAAATATTTTCCTTTTCTTATTTCTTGAAATACAAAAAAACCTAACTCATCTGTTAATTGGCCTTCAATGATTTCATTAGATTCTTTTTTAAATAATGTAATAGACGCATATTCAATGGGAGATCCAGTATCACTGTTAAAAACAGCACCTGAAATAACGCCTGTTTCAGAAATTGAACGAGATGCTTTATCATTTTGTATAGGTTGAGCAACCAAAACGTTGAATAATAATATGATAAATAATAACAGCTTTATCTTTTTATCTATAAAGAACAAAATAAAATGATTTACTGACATGTTAAAATATGGCTACTAATAGCCCATATCCATCATACCGCCGCCATTAGATCCTCCACCA
>Ga0208130_1000931_pt1 | contig 14468 bp, 10 predicted proteins | sample ETNtaG_31_FD_185771 | JGI IMG/M metagenome (GOLD analysis project Ga0208130, IMG submission 185771) | Marine microbial and viral communities from oxygen minimum zone, Eastern Pacific Ocean - ETNP201310SV78 (SPAdes) (version 2) | ecosystem: Environmental > Aquatic > Marine > Oceanic ...
GCGAGAGAAAGTAATGCGTTTTTTTTAATAACAGCTCCAAACGACAATTTGGCGCGTTGGATGTACCTCCAAATGCGGAATGCAGTTCCAGGCTTTCGTTTGCGAGGTAATATAGAGCTGTCAAACCAAACAAGCATAAGATTGCGAGGCTCTATTGAGGAATGATAGACAAAGTTATAGTACTTACAGTTTAACTACCATCTTACCGAAATTTTTCCCCGAGAATAATGCTAGGAAAGCATCCACAGCGTTATCGATGCCCTCAAGTATCGTTTCTCGAACAACTAATTTCTCAGTTTTTACCCATGCTTCCATCTCCGACAAAAATTCTTGTCGCATGTCATTGTGATCGAAAACTATAAAACCATTAATTCGAATTTTTTTTCCAACGATCAGCATAAGATTATTGGGTCCGGGTTGAGGGTTTGCAGCGTTATATGTCCCGATCATCCCACAGGCTACGATTCTGCCAAAATGATTCATAACATTTAGCGCAGCTTGAAGATGCTCGCCACCAACGTTTTCGAAATAGACATCGACTCCATCAGGTGCCGCGTTAGTTAGGGCTTTTGTAAGATCGCCACAGGTCTTGTAGTTGATTACTTCATCGACACCACATTCATTTTTTAACCATTGCGCCTTTTCGTCACTTCCTACGGATCCAATGACCCTACAACCTATTTGTTTAGCGATTTGGCAAACATTGGCACCGACGGCTCCAGAGGCTGCTGAAACGAATACGGTCTCACCTTCTTTTGGCTCGCCAAACCGAAATAATCCAACATAGGCGGTCATTCCTGGCATTCCAAGTGTTCCTAGGTAAAGAGAAAGGCGATTCATATCAAAAGGGTCAAGTTTATTTACAGCATCGGCTTTTGCCACAAAACGATCTTGCCATGCCGCGTTATTTAACACTATGTCGCCAACTGCTAATCCACTGTCTCTTGACTCTATAACTTCTCCAACTGCGCCTCCATACATTGGCTCGTTGAGGGAATAAGGTTCGGCATATACACCTTCAGAACGCATTCGGCCTCGCATATAGGGATCAACAGACATGAAGTGATTTTTGACTAAGACTTCTCCTGCCGAAGGAGGGGTCAGTTCTACGGCAACTTTTTCGAAGTTGCTCTGATCAGGCAGCCCCTCGGGTCTTTTTATTAAGTGTATTTGTGATGCGTTATATTCATTCATAGGAATCTCTATTTGATTTCGTCTGTTGCTGCTGCTTCATTTCGGTTCTGGAAAAATATAATGAGAAGTAGGATTGTGGCACCTGCAATATGGAAATAAATTGGGAATGGTGTCCACATTAAAAGAGCAGCACTTGTAGCTAGCCCTCCTGCAATCATTATGTTGATTTTAGTTTCTAAGTGCCATTGAAGAAGTCCAGCCATAGCGTATAGTCCCAAACACGACCAGATGAAAACTTCTATCCGTTCTGGCCATGTGCCTGAAATTAAGGGGGAGTACGCGAATAGTACAGGGACTAGATATAATCCTTTAGCAACTTTCCAGCTAGTTAATCCTGTTGCGATTGGTCTTGTTCCCGCGATACCAGCTGCAGCAAAAGACGCAAGACACACGGGAGGTGTCACATTACTATCCTGAGATAGCCAAAAAATTATGAGATGTGCACTCAAAAGCATTCCAGTTAAGAGTTCTGGTTCTATCATTTCTTGACGAATGAGCTGTTTCATTTCCAAGGGCATTTCTTGTAAAGCGATTGCCGGGTCGCCGCCAAACAAACCAATTGTAGCAGCAACATTGCTAGGTAAGTCTCCAGCTTGTAATGCTTCGAGTAGTTGCGATTGGCTTATTAGATCAAAGATTAGTGGCGCGGAGAGTGTTGCGAGTACTATGTAAGAGGCAGTGACCGGCAACCCCATACCCAGAACAAGAGAGGCAAGTGCCACTAATACGAGGGTAACGAGTAAACTGCCTTGAGCCCATTCCACAATCATAAGTGAAAATGCGTTACCAACTCCCGTTGTCGTTACGACGTTTATTATAATACCCACGGCTACAAGGAGTAAGGCCGTCGATACCATGGTTTTGACTCCGTCAACAACCGCATCAAATACATCCCATAACTTCATCGGTTTTGGTGATATCCAAGAGGCCCCAATTACACTCAGTATTGCAAAAGCTGCTGAGGTGGTTGGCGTTCTTCCGGAGACTAAAAAACCAACCAGCACTATCATCGGGATTATAAAGTGCCAACCTTCCTTTAACACATCTGAAATATTTTCAGACTCTTCATTTCCGGTGGGCGTTAGTCTTAGTCGTTTTGCTTCGATTCGAACAAAATAGGATACGGTCAAGAAATATAAGATAGCTGGCAGAGCAGAGGCTGCAATTATTGTTAGATAAGAAATCTGCGTGTAGCTTGCAAGAACAAAGGCGCCTGCTCCCATTACTGGTGGCATTAGTGCTCCTCCTGTTGAGGCCGCTGCTACAACACCGGCAGAAAACTGGCCCTGAAAACCAGATTTTTTCATCATTGGAATCGTTATAACACCAGTCGAAACTGTATTCGCAACGGCTGATCCGGATACTGAACCCATTAATCCAGAACCAACAACAGCGACGAGACCGGCGCCGCCAGTAAATCTTCCTGCCAAGCATTGAGCTAATCGAACAATAAAGTCACCTGCTCCTGAGCGAAGGAGGAATGATCCAAAGATAATAAACATGAAAACGAAGGTAGAAGAGATTTGAGCAGTCAATCCAAACATACCCTCACTAGTAAAAAAACTTCGGTAAAGGACAGTTTCCAGGCTAAGTCCCGGAAACGCAAATACTCCGCTAATGTAACGGCCCAGGAATAAGATATAAGAAAGACTAATTAGAATTAGTACCGGCATAAACCAGCCAGTAGTCCTGCGAGTAAATTCGATTGCAAGCCCAACTGCAAGAAGAGCGAAGATGTAATCGCTCATGATGAACTCTGTCTCTCTGGCGTATAGAGCGTTTTCGAACAAAATTAAATATGACGAAGTTGCTACTGCAACCAGTGCTAAACCCACATTAACCCAAAACTTAATGGATGTATTTTCAACATCATCCGATTCATTGGCCATAAGTGCACAAATTGCACAAAAACCACCAAAATGAATTGCAGATAGCCAAAGTTCAGAGATGCTTGCAAAAACGTTACAGTAAATATGAAAGAGCGCGAATGCAAATGCTGCCCACCGAAGGTATACTGATTTCATAGACTTCGTCCTTCTATTCGCTCGATGGGAGTTGAGTTTTCCGCATCATTTAGTAACAAACGATCTGGTATTGTTAAACCTACTTCTCGATAGTATCGAAGTGCGCCTGCATGAAGCGGAGCTCCCAGACCATCAATAGCAATTTCAGGTCGCATGTCATTAGTAGCACCGTGTATTTCTTGAAGAGTTGCTAGATTTTCCCAAATTACTTTCGTGATTCTATAAACCACGTCCTCTGGGATATCCTCTCGGGTGACTAACACATTGGGTGATGCAACTGTGCGTACGGCCTCATTTTGGTTAGGGTATGTCCCCGGAGGAAAGTCATACCAATCCCATAAAGGATATTTGTTGTTCAATTTTTCCAACGATTCTTCTGTCCAGTTTAGGAGGGACATTCGGTCTCCCAACATAGCATAGGCCCGGGTGATTGCACTTACTGGTGCGCCGGCTGGGATATTCATCCCAACAATATTTCCATCTTGTATAGCGTTCGATGTAGGGCCATATCCCATATAGGCTAGATTGAACTTCTCTTGATAATCTATACCTAGCGTATCGAGTATGAAACGACCCGTTTGCTCCGCGCCAGAATTTCGGGCGCCTAATACGTATCGATGCCCGTCTAGAGAGTTCAAATCCGACATATTTTTGTTGGTCGTTAACTCTGTGAGTAAAACGAAATGCTCCACATTCTTCCAGAGAGCACTGACACTCCTAAGATGGGTTTGCGGACTACTCACAGGACCTTCTCCCGTCCATGACCATGCCCCAAAAGGACCCTGCAAGATTGCAAACTGTGCTTGGTTATCTCGCAATAATTTTAAATTTTCTAGAGAACCTGCTGAACTAATGGCAGTGAGTGAAATACCGTGTGAAGAGGCAAGTTGAGCATGTGTGATAGTTGCAATGGCGACACCTACCGGATAAAAAGTACCGCCTGTAGTAGCAGTTGTGAGTACATACGGTCTTGCTTGAGAAAGCTCTTCACTGCAAGAAGAAAACACTAATACAAGCAGGACCCAAGTGATCCATTTGTTCAATTCAGCACCTATTTAGACTTTTTCTTATCAGCACTTAGTGTGTCTCTAACGCGGCCGGATAAAGGCACTTCTTCATCCATCTTATGAACAAGAGCTATCGCTCCTGATAGCACAAATGCACCCATGGTCACCCCTAAAATCAACGCGATTCGCAAAAGCATATGAATATGGATGCCGGTGAAATATTCTCCAATCTCAGCGATGAGATTCACAAAAACCAGAGCTATCCCGAACGATATCCATACTGCATTTCTCATAGAGGAATAACCTACCTAAGATTTACTCTCAGAATTTAATCTCCTATTGGGAGAGTAACAATATTCCATTAATGTTACTACTGTCGTAGCTTGTGAAGACAAATATGTCATCTAATGCGTCAGCGTTGACCAATGCGGGCACTACATCACCATTGGTGACCTCGGTATTTAAATCAATCGATAAATCAGCATCAGATTCGAAGACCTGCTCGAATATAGGGTCTCTTGAAATTGCTACATCGCTGATGAGCTTCCGAAAGTCAATTTCGTACTCATCTCGATCTTTGCTGTAATTTAAGGATCCTAAAAAAGGAGAGTCTTCAGGTTCAGATTTAATCGTATTTAAGAATATCTGAACTTGGTTACGCTGAAGAACCAACACATCTTGCTCTTCCAATTTCCCGTCTAAATTCCCTATCTTACTCGGGATTGACTCCTCCGTTTGGCTTTCTCTAGCATCTCTAGCTAAGTCCTGAAAGGAGGTAGCAAGTCGAATTACCGATGGAAACCGCATGTTGATAGTTAGTTTCCTAGAAGGTCTTCTTGAAAATTTTTCGCCTTCATTTGGGTAAATGAAAGCTTCTACCGCGATGCTGCCAGATAAGGCAAGCCAAAGGAAAATGTCGCCTACGGAAACAGGCTCAACGCGCCATAACCATAAATCTTTGAGACCATCTCCGTCTTCATCATATAAAAATGTACTCAGCACGTTTCCGCCTGATCTGAGAACTTGGGCAGGTTCTTTAAAATCCATACCACTAGTTGTACCTCTAAAAAGTGATACCTTACCCCCTTCTCGAAGAACCAAATCATCAATATGGTCTCCATTAACGTCCTCCAACAATTCTTCATGAGTTAAAGCGAGAACTCCAGTAAGATTAGAGAAATCTAAATTATCGATATCAAACTCGCCAAGGCGCTCTTCGATTTCCGTTATGTCTACTGAGTAGGAAGGTGATGTTTTAAAGGGTTGGGGGTTCAGCTCATTGGCAATAAATACGTCAAGCTTTTCCTCTGTGCGTGAGATTAAATCATTCGACCCATCGTTGTTTACATCCCTTATCTCAATAAGTGGAATTCGAACTCCTTGACCTACTTGTCTTTCTAAATCATTGGTTTGCAATGAAGTCCTGATTCGATTATTTGTCGCAACAGTTATGGGACTATTAAAATCTTTTCGATCACTGGCGATGTAAAGACTCAAGCTGCCGGCGCCAGGAATTACTAGGTCTTCCAAGCCGTCACCATTGATATCGCGAGAGAAAAACACTCGATTGATACCTTTACTGAGAAACCCCGATAGCCCACTTTGAATTAGCTCAGGTTGCTGAATAGATTCTCCAATGGCTTGCCATGAATATACGTCAGTTCCATTGACTAAACCAAGTATTGAATTTTGACCATCAAGGCTGAAACCTGAGCTTAGATCCCAACCAACTGAAGAGTTTTCAAAATTGATTTCATCAAAAGCTTCTGTGAAGTTGAATCCATCTTCGCGTTGAAAATAAACTCGCAGACCCTGATCTGTAACAGAGACGATATCATTTAGATGATCCTCATTAACCATAGCGATGACTATTTGCTCTGTCGTCGCAGGGATAGTGAATGACTGATGTTTGTAATTTAATGCTTGCGCCCTCACGACTGAAATCTGAGAGTAAAACACTAGAATACATAGGACATAAAAAAATTGTCTCATGGTGATGAAACCAGTATTGTAGTGGAGACCCCATGCCGCAGTATGAGATCAGGCTTGCCGTCTTCGTTTAAGGGTAGCACCTCAAATTCGAAAACAGTCCGAGGCGACACATACTCCCAAAAAGGATCATCGCTAATTTGGAAGGTGCTATCAATTCGCTTTGCAGCTAGAGTACCGTTCTCGGTGACATACAAAGCGTCTTTATTACCGTCCCCATCCACATCATAACGCAAGGACATTTGCTCTGAGAGACCCCGAAAATTGGCTGCAGAAAAAGTTTCCTCCAATCGAGTGCTAGGACGGCGTTCGTATAATGTTTCTGACTCAGCTGAATTTAATGGGTAGATAAGCTGGGTTCTTTTAATAGCTGCATTTCTAATGGCGTCAACGACCGGAATAGAGTAAGAATTTACATTGAGGATCATTTCACTGCCAGGTTTGAGCGTTACAAAGTTTAATCTCGCATCATATCCGGAAAATCGCATTATTTGAGAAGGGTTGGATAATTCGAATGAGCCGTTTTTGTTAATATGAAATCGGGCATCCCACTCGTTTCCGTCCCCTATAAGGCGGTAGAGATCTTGAACCCCATCGTTATTAATATCTGCTAGCACAATAGTGCCCCGGGTATCTGTAGAGGCTTGCCAGTCAGGGTTTTCGTTAAAACCTGAGTCATTTTGATAATGAATATTGAGCTGCCCCTCTCCTTCATCGTTTACATTGAGGTAAATTAGATCTTTCAGACTGTCTCCTGTTAGCTCTGCTAGTAGGAGGGAAGGCATCCAATTATCGTCGCGTAACAAAGCTCTAGAGCTGGATGATTTAGTTTCCCATATTTCAACAAAGTCTTGAAATGGGGATGGACGCTCAATTGATAGTTCGACTTTAATCCCTTCTTTCGAATTGATCCCAATGTTGGCCTCAAAATCTGCCTCGCGATTGTTTCGCTGCGCTAACAAGAGGTTTTGATCGACCGTTGCTATGGTTGCATTAATGTCAAATTTGCCATCCCCGTTTCCCAGAAATACTCCGTAGCCGCCTTCTCCTGGCAGAATCAAATCGACATACCCATCGTTGTTAATATCTTCTATGTTGTTTAAAAAATGAAGACTATCTTTGTCGGGAATGGCGGCAATTAAATTCCAATCAATTAAGTGCTCGAGATTCCCAGCGTAACCATTAACAGCGGTCGAAAGGCTAAAAACGCCTGTACTTGCGAGGAGTATTATCTCCTTGCCTGGGTCCTCTCTTAGATCGGCGAACCCAGCACCAATAATTTCAGTTTTGATCTCGATACGTTGCGGATTTGCCGAAAATGTCCCATCAATCTGTTGATGATGAATCCAAAGTTCTCTCCCAATGACAGGATCGTAATGAGAGTAGATTAGATCTTTGTTTCCATCACCATTCATGTCTTCAGTGAAAAGCGCATCCCAATTATTTTCCCTGTTAAGCTCGTATGACACATAATTTTCCTGGGCAGAAATTACCCGTAGATAAAAAGACGTCATAAGGCATATAAAAATACATAATCTAGAGCAAAACATAAGTAAGTAAATCTCTGCTTTTTATTCCCGTATTTCGGTTAGTTCACCATAATCACTGGTTATATTGAAGATACCAAGGATGTCGTGGGAGCTTTCGTTTTCTATTTTGGAATAACTATAGACCGCAAAGAGCCAAAGGTCTAATAACGAGAAGTTCTTACTGGGCGGACTTAAGGAGGATGTAAAGTTAAATAATGGTGGCACGCTAATACGACTTATCCGTCTCTCTGGTTCCCAAAGTTTTAGGTAACGATTCTCAATCGCACCTCCACTATGCACAGTAATTTCAATTGTCTCGCCAAGATTGAAATCTTGATTTACCGTTGAGATAAAATCTTGTGCAGAATTTATGAACTCATCGTTGATAGCTAGGATTCTGTCATTTTTTCGCAAGTTTGCGGCGACAAGCGGGCTGTCAGGAAAAATCTCTACTATCTGGGCTGCAGCGAGTTGTTCCTGCTCTCTAACTTGAACAAGCTCTGTACGATAACTTGCTCTCGTGACAAACGGGTCTATACGATATAGCTCCCTTGATTCGGGAGTTTCTGGTATTGCTCTACCTGCAACAGGTACCTCAAAAACAGTGGTATTCCTTTGAATTCGAAAGCGATACGATTCAAGCGGGTCCTGATACTGGATAGCGAGAATGGTATCCGGATCATTGGTTGTCAGGTCATTGATAGAAAGGATTATGTCCCCAACTTGCACGCCAGAGGATTCTGCAGGGCCATTTGAAATAGTGGAGCGCACTCTTACCCCGGGTAGAGTCTCTAAATTGAATAACGAGTCACTCTCGTTGACTGAGACTTCCATTCCAAAATCCACAAGCAGGTTAGAATCTAAAGATTCAAAGAACGAGACTTCCTCTGCGGATAGTGTTATCTCGGGAACTAATTGGGCTGGTTCATAGGAGACGCATGAAGTCATCAGGATTAAAATAAAACTAAAATTTATTGCAGACGTCTTTCTTGTTTTTCTAATTAACCAAATGAATTTCATAAGTACTTAAAGTTTTCTTTGTTTGATAATAAGAAGGTTTATGCATAAAAAGATTATTGCTGTTGGTATAGGAATCAATAAGTTCATCTGTAATATTCTGTCATCTACTAAAACATCAGAGTATCCACGAACAAGACGACTCACCTCTGATAAGTAGGAGGTGTCTACTAGTGAGGGTAAAAATCTCGCATACAAGTAATCTGCATAAGCTCCAAGTGAAGGTTTGAATATATCGACAGCCAAGGTTACTCCTAGTGCTGTCATTAAGGCTTGGGTTGCTGTTTGTGCTATGGATGATGTCATCAAACCGAACCCTATCGCTGCGGGTAATGGAATTACAGCAAGGCGTAAACCTAGAAAAATTTCAGCAATAATTTCTTCTTCGCTAATGAGTTCAAAGCCGTCCTCAACTACCGGGCCATATTCCCAAAAAAAGCCGGTACTAAAATAGGCAGTGATCAGCAAGACAGTTAATGAGGTTACTGCTAGAAGATGGAGGTAGACGAATTTTGCCAGTATCAGTGTGGTTCGCCCGACCTTGCGAATCAATATGTGGCGCACGAATCCACTGTCTCGATCGTAGCTAAAGCTGTGTGCGGCAATACAAACCATTAGAAGAGCCAACATGGTAATTCCAGTATTTATGCTGTCTACAAAGTATCCATAAGCGTTAGACGCTATTACTTCATCAAAGCTGCCTCCACTTATCAAGTTGTTACGAGCGGAATTTCCTGTGTCGGCAACCCACGAAAAAAAGTTTTGGGTCAGTACAATTAAAGCGGGGAAGATCAAAGCAAGTTTGCTCACAAAAGTGTGTTTTGCAACAAAGATTTCAGATCTGAGAGCTGTCATGAATCCATTCATTTATCTGGCTCACTTGTTAACTTTTTGAATAATTTTGATAGAGAGCTTCGTCGGACAATTAATTCTTTTACGGGGACGTTGTTATTAACCAACCAACTATTTAAGTCAGCAGAATCCATGTCCGTGAGAGCGAGTTGGATACAACCATCTTCGTCAATTGATTGAAGTTCTAGTTTTGGATTGCTTTGAATTAGCTGAACCGCCGAAGTGGAATTACCTATGTGAAGTTGGACTAATAACTTTTCTTCAGATATTAATTGTTCGATTGCTCCGCTAGCTGAGATTTGGCCGTTATGTAGAATAGCTGCGTGACTGCAAATAGTCTCTAAATAGGGTAGCTGGTGGCTGGAGAGTATAAAGCTCGTATTCTCTTCCCTGTTTAAATTTTTAATTAAAGCTAGAACATCATCTACACCACCCGCATCTAATCCATTGAACGGTTCGTCAAGAACGATTAATTTCGGACTGCCAATTAATGCATGGGCAATAGAGGCCCGCCGTTTATTACCCAGCGAGAGATGTTTAATTTTGTAGTTAGAAAACTTTTCAACACCAAGAAGATTTTCTACGTCATTGGGTTTCCGTGTGGGTTTGTCGCAAAGAAGAACGGCGTGTTCCAGGCTCTGTCTTACGGTTAGATTTGGGTGAAGACTTGGTGTATCAAAAATGCCAACGACACCACCATTGGTTTCATGGATAGAGCTTGCAGGCTTATTTAATAGAGAGATCTGGCCTTTATCTGGGTTTTGCATGCCCAGCATGCACTCGATGGTCGTGGTTTTTCCTGAGCCGTTCAGACCGATTAAACCGAGCACTGAATCTTTGTTAACGCTTAAGTTGATGTTTCTAAGAACTTCATTGGGTCCATAGGATTTGCTTAAATCTCTTACAGAGACGATTTCTTCTTCACTTGAGCTATTCATTGGCTAACCAGAGCGACACTCAATCATAAAAATCCTCTTTTAGACAGCCTGAAACCTTGAAGGGTTACTCAATTTTTGTTCTTAAGTATGACAATATTTTAAACGTCATTATTCCACGAATAATTGATCCACTTGAACTTCTTCAACGGTTCCAAATTGTTCTAATTCGTTTTTATCAATAATCGAAAGATCGCCGACTATTGAGATTAGTTTTGGACGATTTTGTACGTGCTCTTGCTGAAAAGCTAACAACTCTTCTAAACTCGCGTCTTGTAATTGCTGGAAGCGTTCTCGCCTCGGGTCAGTTTCAAATCCAAGTCTTTCCCAGCTTCTAACTGCTCCAATAACTTCCCTAAAATTCAGCTTGGCTGTCCTATAACGATTGAGTAGGGAGTTTACTGACTCCTCAAATCTTTCCGAAGAACGGGGCATGTTGTCTATTAAGTCTAGAAAAGCGGTAAGCGCATCCACTGTTTTATCAGTTTGTGTTCCGATGACACCTAACATTAAATTTTCGGCATTCTCACGACTACCCTGCGAATATCGGGCCTGGGCTGAATAAGCAAGGGCCCGTGCCTCTCTGAGTTCTTGAAATACAACGCTTGACATACCACTGCCAAAATAATTCGTATAAATAGAAGAAAGAACAGAGTCATCAGGATTATATGTACCGTCTGCAAACTCTATTCGAACTTGGGCCTGGGCAGTCTGCTGGTCTACCACCTTAAGTTCAGTGTCTTCTATGTGTCTAGCAGTTCTTAATCTAAACTCTGGCGTTTCTTGGAGGTCATCCGCTATTGGATACGACCTTCGAAGCACTTCAACTAGATCCTCGAGGGGCATTGAACCTGTGTAGGCAATGGTTTGTCGATAGTTCAGTAAATTTGATGGAAGTGAGGTCAATTCATTCAAGTCTGTTTCCAGGATCTGTTGGGTTGTAAGCGCTTCGAGCAAAGGTGATTCTTCGCCATAGCGGTTGTACATATACAGAGCTTGAGCAATTGCAGGAGGCGAACTCTTCTGGTCGTTCCGAGATTTAATCAAAATTCCTTTTAACTGGTCTAAGGTTTCCTGCTCGGCAACAGGATTATTAATTAATTCCATCATTAGCGCTAACGAGTTTTCAAATTCATCATCCAATCCGGAAACGGTAAACGCCGAGGAATTTTCGCCTGCGCCAAATCTGAATTCTGAGCCCATTCGATACCATTCTTTCTTTAATTCTTCATTCGATAGTGTCGGAGTTCCTGCGACGTCTAAAAGCGTGGCAGAGAGTCCGAGTTTTTCGTTTTCTTCAGTGCCAACTTCAACACCAATGGAAAAGGTGAATAAGTCGTTTAGTGGGTTCGGAGCATAGTACAGGTCGACTCCTTCGGCGAATTCTATGACCCGATAGTCAGCGTCAGCCTCAACAAAGGCCGGTTCGATTTCGTCAAAAGGCATGGCTAGGATATTCGCTGCGAACTCTGATTGTCGCGTCGGATCAATGGTGACAGGGTCTATCTGTGGCTTCTCAACCGGAGGAATTACGTGCTGATCATCCACACGATAAACTGACACGTAGTCGTCTCCAAAATATTTATTTGCGACTGCGACGACATCGTCTTTCGTGAGTTGTTCCATCCTGTTAATTTCAGCAATGTGATAATCCCAGTCAGAACCCTCGATGAAAGATTGTCGCATGGTATCGACTCTCGCACGGTTGAATTCAAGGCCTGCTTTTTCATTCTTTTTGAAGTCATTAATAATCGCTGGGATGATCCAGTCTTCAAACTCACCGGCTTTAATTAGCTCGAGTTGGTCGAGCAAAAGCCGTTCGACTTCTTCCAAGGATTGGTCTGGCTTTGGCACACCATAAAGATTTTGAGACCCATAATCATTTAAGAAAAGGGGAGACGACCCTGCGCTTGAAACGAGCTGTTGTTGGGTCAAATTTAAATTAATTAAACCTGCTGTTCGATTGTCCAGAATCATATCTACAAGAACTAATGCTTCCTTGTCTTCGTGTCCATTCTCAGCAGTTCTGAATGCGATCGAAACCTGTTCTTCTCCAGGATACTGCACAGTGCGCCTTTCAGCACCTGCAATAGGCGGTTCTGACCATGGGCCAACCTCAGGTATGGGCTTTGGGCTCCAGTGACCAAATTTCTCGCTTATTAGCGCGATGGTCTCTTCGATATTGATATCACCGCTAATAAATATCCCCATGTTGTTTGGCACATAATATGTGTCAAAGTAGTTCTGTATATAAATTAAAGAAGGGTTCTTTAAATGTTCAACAGTGCCTATTGTAGGCTGTTGGCCATAGGGGTGTACCTTGTAAAGAAGTTCGTCGATTGCAGTACCAATTATCCGACCAGCGTTGTCCAAAGAGCGGTTCTTTTCTTCGTAGACAGTTTCAAGCTCTGTGTGAAACAGGCGAAAAACGGGATTTACGAATCGATCTGACTCAATTTCAGCCCATTGCTTTAGACGATTGGATGGCAGTCCTATTTTGTAAACAGTTTCCTCATACCAAGTGTGGGCATTCAGCCCGGTTCCGCCCATTGAGTTATAAATTTTATCTATTTCGTTGGGGACCGCATATTCCGCCGCGATTTGAGCCACTCTGTTGATTTCGCTATAAATCTCTGCCCTTCTTTCGTCATCAGTCGCAGAGAAATGCTCTTCGTAGAGGTTAACGATTTCGTCGAGGTAGGGCTTTTCTGCCTCATAGTCCAAAGTGCCAAGGTTCTGATTACCCTTGAACAGCAAGTGCTCAAGGTAGTGAGCGAGGCCGGTGCCATCAGCTGGGTCGTGTTTACTTCCAGCGCGTACCGCTATTTCCGCATAAAATCTTGGTTCTTCATGATTTTCCGTCAAGTAAACTTTTAGCCCGTTGTCTAATTCGTAGATTTGCGCGTCAAGCGGGTCGTCTGCATTGGGTTCATTTATTTTTGTATAGCCAAGGGTCTGACTAGCAGTCGTATCGAGTTCCGGTTGCGATGTATTGGAATCCCCGCATGAGACGAGACCACCAATTATTATGAGTGTTAGAACAAATCTTGCCTGCTGGCTTAATCTAGACTGCAAATTCATTTGTTTGAACCCCTTTTAGTACGTTACTGCTAATCATTGTACGATTATATGTCACGCCTGCCTATTGAGATCACTATCAATCTCAATTCGGTAAGTTGTCTGAGCTGATACGCATGTTTCTGATATTCATGTTTCCCGAAGCATCTTCGTTAGCTTCAAGCACCACGTCTACAGTGCCGGTTAAACTCTCGATAAGTTGGTCAAATTGAACCAATTCTGCCCCACTATATTCGCTTTGGACTCTTGTGTGAGCCCGATCAAGAGCCTGTAGTTTCGTTTCGTATGCGCTTTTCATGCTGCCATCCGCACTCACGAGTGAGCCGTAATTATTTTCCTCGGAGTAGAGTTCATCGAGCAAGACATTCAACATGGGTTGCGTCTCAGATTCCGGCAAAGTTCCCGAAGGATCAAGAAGGCTCGAGTAAACCGTTTTGGCGGCATTTCTGCTTGATCGAAGATTATATGCTCGAAGCAGATCCTGCTGATCTGTTGTGAGGCCAAACGAGAGGTTGTGAGTGATGGCATTTGGCCCAAAATAAGCAAGTGCCTGATCCTTGGAAAGATTGCCCTGCATGAGGAGGTCAATCATCTGATACCTCTCGTCGTGAAATGATGTCAAGGCTTCAAGAAACAACCCGCCTTCAGACGGACTGAGATTGGCAGCAGTAACATAATCGGTGTAGTTTGATGCGGTTCGTTCCTCGGCCAATTTTCGAGTCACGTCAGAATTAGAAAATATAGAAAAGGCCGCCTGACTGTTGCTTGTGCTCCTTGTTGAATCGATCTCCTTGGCAGCCTCTGCTCGGGCTCTTTCCAAAATTTGTTGATAGTCTGGGTCTA
>Ga0208130_1000935_pt1 | contig 14433 bp, 26 predicted proteins | sample ETNtaG_31_FD_185771 | JGI IMG/M metagenome (GOLD analysis project Ga0208130, IMG submission 185771) | Marine microbial and viral communities from oxygen minimum zone, Eastern Pacific Ocean - ETNP201310SV78 (SPAdes) (version 2) | ecosystem: Environmental > Aquatic > Marine > Oceanic ...
ACGACAGGAGCAAAACTAAGAGTTATTTCATTGGAATTTAATGGAATCCGCGTTTCCGCAAACAATACGAAGGGAAACGATAAACTCACAAAAACCCAAAGTAGAATGGCATACATCTTATAAAGCTCTAAAGTTTTTGCGCTTATTATATTTAAAAATGAGGCAAAAAAAACCCCAGCCAGTAAGCTGGGGTTCAATCAAAATAAATAAAACTTTTTTTATGCTTCTTCAGCACTTTCTTCTTCTGCAACCCGCGCTTTGTCGGCGGCTCCCTTTGCCGCAAGATCGCGGTCAACAAATTCAATTATCGCCATTGGCGCCATATCACCGTAACGAAACCCAGCCCGCAATACTCTAGTATAACCACCTTTGCGCTCAGTATAGCGTGGCCCAAGAATATCAAATAGCTTTGTTACATATTGATCTTCCTTTAGCTGCGAAGCTGCTAAGCGTCTTGCGTGCAAATCGCCTCGTTTGGCTAAAGTTATTAATTTCTCCACAATTGGACGCAATTCTTTTGCTTTTGGAAGTGTAGTTTTTATCTGCTCATGCTCTATCAACGAGCCAGCCATATTAGCAAATAAAGCTTTTCGGTGCTCATGAGTCCGGTTTAAGCGGCGATAGCCTTTAGAATGACGCATTTATATCTCCTATAATTTTTTCTTTGTCCGGCGGCTGGTGCGTGCCAGCCACTCTCCTTGGGGCTTTCGCCCTAATTTCCCCAGAAATCTGGGCATTTAGTAATTAGAAGTTATCCTCAAATTTCTTAGCAAGCTCTTCAATGTTGTCTGGGGGCCAATCTTCCACATCCATTCCAAGATGCAGCCCCATTCCGGACAATACTTCTTTAATTTCGTTAAGCGACTTTCGACCAAAGTTAGGTGTTCTGAGCATTTCAGCCTCAGTCTTTTGAATAAGATCGCCTATGTAAACTATATTGTCATTCTTCAAACAGTTTGCAGATCTAACAGAGAGCTCTAGCTCATCAACTTTCTTGAGAAGTAGAGGATTGAATTCCAACCCATCATCGTCATCGCCACTATCTGCAGACTCAGGTTCCTCAAAATTTACAAAGATCGAAAGTTGATCTTGCAAAATACGCGCTGCAAAGGCAAGCGCATCATCTGCCGAAATAGAACCGTCCGTTTCAACTTTCATCGTGAGTTTATCGTAATCTAAAACTTGGCCTTCCCTAGTAGGCTGGACATCGTAAGAAACTTTTTTAACGGGAGAGTAGATTGCATCAATCGGCATAAGACCAATAGGGGCATCCTCCGGTTTGTTTTTTTCAGCGGGAACGTAGCCTTTGCCTGTATTTACCGTTAATTCCATGTAAAGATCGGCTCCGTCATCCAAGTGACAGATCACGTGTTCTTTATTTAGCACTTCGATTCCCGCACTATCGGATATATCGGCTGCTGTTACTACAGCTGGCCCCTTAACATTAACAGACAAGCGCTTAGGCCCTTCAACTTCCATTCTTAAGTCTACGCCCTTTAAGTTCAGGACTATGTCTGTAACATCCTCTCTCACACCCGTTATAGATGAGAATTCATGAAGAACATTATCTATTTGAACGCTTGTTATGGCTGCACCCTGGAGACTACTCATCAATACACGACGAAGAGCATTTCCAAGGGTTAAACCAAAACCTCTTTCAAGAGGTTCGGCAATCATAGTAGCTTGTCTAAGCTGATCGTTTCCAGACTTTACTTCTAATTGTGCTGGTTTTATGAGCTCTGCCCAATTTTTGTGGATCATGAGTCCCTCCATTCTTGCGTTGATTCCATGACCGTAAAATCAAACGCGCCCGAGGTTAAAATGCTGAAAATGAATTTATAAAATAAATTCAAATTAAATTAAACGCGGCGCCTTTTTGGCGGCCGACAACCGTTGTGCGCAATTGGCGTAACATCCCTGATTGAAGTGATATTGAAACCAATCGCTGCTAATGCCCTAAGCGCACTTTCTCTTCCAGATCCAGGCCCCTGCACCTCAACCTCTAGAGTTTTAACACCGTGCTCTTGAGCTTTTTGGCCTGCGTCCTCTGCTGCCATTTGAGCTGCATAAGGTGTCGATTTACGAGAACCTTTAAAACCCATAGTACCAGCTGAAGACCAAGCTATAGCGTTTCCCTGAACATCAGAGATCAGTATTTTTGTGTTGTTAAAAGAAGAATTAACGTGAGCAACCCCAGCTGCAATATTTTTGATGACCTTCTTCTTAGTTCCACGACGTGTTTCGCGTGCCATTGATCGTCCTCCCTACTTCTTCTTGCCAGCAATAGCTTTTGCAGGACCCTTACGAGTTCTTGCATTAGTATGAGTGCGCTGACCACGAACAGGCAGGTTTCGGCGATGCCGAAGACCACGATAGCAGCCCAAATCCATAAGTCTTTTTATGTTCATTTGCACTTCGCGACGCAAATCGCCCTCAACAGTGAAGTTTGCATCTATGTGCTCGCGCATGGCGAGTATTTCCGCATCCGATAGCTCATTGATGCGTCTTGATTTATCAATCTTTACAGCGTCACATATTTCGTTAGCTATTGATGATCCAATTCCGTGAATATAAGTAAGAGCTATGGGTACCCGCTTACTTGTCGGGATATTTACACCGGCGATCCGTGCCATTTCTTTCCTTTCGTTGCGGTTCCGTAAAACCAGAACCTTTTTTCACAACGCGAAAACTTTAAAATTTGTTGTTCCCGCTACCACCTTACGAAGTGGATTTGTTATGTATACCAGATGATTCCTTGTAGGAATACGGGTGCCTATGAGCATTTTAGATCTACGTCAAGGCTTAAGTAGAAAAATATTTAATTTAACCCAATATGTTATTCATTGTTGATAACTTTTTTAAGGCTATCACGAACTTCATTCATGGATAACAGGCCATCGATAGAAACGAGGTTTCCTTTAGCAAAGTAATAACCCAAGAGCGGAGAAGTCTTCTTATAATACTCCATTAATCGCTGTTTTAAGCTTTCCTCATTATCGTCAGCTCGTCGCTTTACATCAGTACTACCGCAAGTGCTGCACTTTCCGTCCATAGGCCAAGGTTTCGTTTCATCATGATAGACCTGGCCACAACCACCGCACGTTGATCTTCCAGTTATTCTTTTTATCAATGCTTTATCATCAACTTGAATCTCAATAACGCTATCCAACTCGATATTACAGTCATTGAGCAAAGCACCTAAAGCATCAGCCTGAGCCAGTGTCCGCGGGAAACCGTCAAATATGAAACCAGCGCCTTTGTCCCCATCCAGCTTTTCTTTAATTAGACCTATTACAATGTCATCAGTGACCAAGTCGCCTCGCGACATTACTTCAGCAACGAGCTTACCCATTTCGGTTCCACTATCCTTTGCCTCACGAAGCATATCACCCGTTGACAACTGAACCATACCCAGAGACTCAACTAAAAATTGCGCTTGTGTCCCCTTACCTGCACCAGGAGGTCCTAGCAGTATGATATTCATTTACGGGCTGCCCCCCGGCGCCTTTTACTGCGTGATTTGCCCCTTAATTGAGATTTCTGAATCAGGCTTTCATATTGATGAGCCAATAAATGGCTTTGAACTTGTTGAATGGTATCCATAGTCACTGATACTACAATTAAGACTGATGTTCCTCCAAAGTAAAAAGGTATCGCAAACTGGCCTCTGAGGATCTCAGGAAGCAAACAAACTCCGCCAAGATATGCAGCTCCAAGCACCAGAACCCTATTTAAAACATATTCCAAATGTTCTGAAGTTTTTTTGCCTGGCCTTATTCCAGGAATAAACCCATTTTGATTTTTTAAATTCTCAGCAACATCATCAGGTTTAAAGGAAACGTTGAATGTGTAGAAATAAGCGAAGAATACAATCATCAAGGTAAAAAATGCCAAGTACAAAGGCTGACCAGGTCCAAAATATGCAAGTATGGTAGACATTATTGGTCCGGTCTGAGATCCGGAAAACGTACTAACGGTAGTTGGAAGTAGCAGCAAAGAACTGGCAAAAATTGCCGGTATCACACCAGCCGGATTTACCTTGATCGGCAAATGAGAATTCTGGCCCTCCATTACTTTCATACCAACTTGCCGTCTTGGATATTGAATCAAAACCTTTCGCAAGGCCCTCTCCATAAAAACCACAAAGGCGATGGTTGCAATTACCATTACAATCACGCCAATTATAACCGCAGGACTTAATGCTCCAGATCGGCCAGATGCAAAAAATTGAGCCAGCGCTGCTGGAACTTCAGCGATAATTCCAACGAAGATTATCAATGATATACCGTTACCTACTCCTCGAGCTGTGATCTGTTCCCCAAGCCACATCAAAAACATGGTGCCACCCACCAAAGTAATCAAACATGACAGCCTAAAAAAGAGACCGGGGTCAGTAACCAGGTCGCCACTTTCGAGGCTCACAGCAAGACCATATGCCTGCAAGGTTGCTAATGCGACAGTACCATAACGCGTATATTGATTTATTTTCTTTCTGCCCTGCTCTCCCTCTTTTTTCAACTGTTCCAAAGAGGGGACCATAGAGGTTAATAATTGAACTATAATTGACGCAGAGATATACGGCATAATTCCCAAAGCAAAGATACCCATCCGACCAAGGGCACCTCCAGTAAACATAGTCAGCATGCCACCGATGCCTGACTGCGCTTGCTCCATGAAGTCTCTTAAAGCAACACCATCTATCCCTGGGACTGGGATAAAGGTGCCCAACCGATACACAATCAATAAACCAAGTGTAAATAATATGCGACTACGAAGCTCAGTGGCCTTACCCAAAGCCGACCAACTTGTATTTGCTGCCATTTGCTCTACTGCAGATACCATTTATCTCTCACTGTTAAAAAACATAATCCTAATTAATTCTAGCAGCACTGTAAAAAGTGACCGATTTGCTAACCGGAAAGCTCAGCTTCGATTAGTTTGAAGTTTCCGACGTCAATGTCAAGCTGCCCCCTGCCTTCTTTACGGCGTCTATCGCTGATTTAGACGCCCCAGTAACAGCTATATTAATCTTGGATTTTATGTCGCCCTTAGAAAGAACTCGCACACCATCCAACTTTCGCCTTACCAATCCGGACTCTACAAGAACATCCTCAGTAATATCAGTTTTGGCGTTGAGCTTACCAGCCTCGATAAACTTTTCTATTATTCCAAGGTTAACAATGGCATATTTTTTTCTATTTGGCTTGTTGAAACCACGCTTAGGAAGCCTTTGATACAGGGGCATTTGCCCACCTTCATAGCCATTTATTGAAACGCCAGATCGAGATTTCTGCCCTTTAATTCCTCTACCAGCAGTTTTTCCTTTGCCAGAGCCTACACCTCTAGCGACGCGTTTCTTTTTCTTAACTGCGCCTTCATTATCTTTTAATTCATTAAGTTTCATGTCGCTTCTCCTTCCGCCGGAATTACCTCCCGGTTGCGACGAAAGAGGTAAACACAGCCTTCAATTAGTATTGAGTAAATTAATTTTTACCGATAATCCGAAAGTTGATATACATCTCTGGGTTACCTTAACTTCTTTCCTCTACAATCTCCACCAGGTGTGGTATCTTATTAACCATGCCTCGCACCGAGGGTGTATCCTCAAGCTCACGAGTTTTATGCATTTTGTTTAGACCCAAACCTATTAATGTTTGACGCTGTTTAGCTGGACGTCGGATTGGAGATCCGATTTGTTTTACAACTATTGTTTTAGCCATCTCACTTTTCCTCTATGCTTCAACAGCTTCTGGAGAAGAAGCTTCATCACGACGAAGAATATCTGCTACTTTCTTACCACGCCGCTGAGCTACCATCCTTGGCGAAGCCTCTTTCTTTAATCCGTCTAGAGTAGCTCGTATCATATTATAAGGATTCTGTGACCCAATCGATTTAGCGACAACATCCTGAATACCCAACATTTCAAATACAGCACGCATCGGACCACCGGCGATAATTCCTGTACCTGTTGGAGCAGTTCTCATAACCACTTTACCAGCACCATGCCTACCTTCCATATCATGGTGCAATGTTCTACCCTCTCGCAGTGGAACACGGATCATATTTCTTTTGGCCTGCTCAGTTGCTTTTCTTATGGCTTCTGGCACTTCCTTCGCCTTGCCCTTTCCAAAGCCAACTCGACCTTTTTGGTCACCTACAACTACCAAGGCTGCAAAACCAAAACGCTTACCACCCTTAACCGTTTTAGATACACGATTTATAGCCACAAGACGATCTGCAAACTCAGGAGCAGCTTCATCACGACGACCTTTACTATTTGGTTCCTTTGCCATATTTCAGAGTCTCCTTAAAATTTCAGGCCGCCCTCACGGGCAGCATCTGCTAGAGCTTTAATTCCACCATGGAACAAAAAACCACCACGGTCGAAGTAACATTCCACAACACCTGCTTTCTTGGCACGGTCTGCTAATAATTTTCCTACTTTTGAAGATGCATCTACGTTGTTTTTACCAACCACACCTAAGCTCTTCTCCAAAGATGACGCGGCGGCTAAAGTAACACCATTTACATCATCAATTAATTGAGCACTGATATTTTTATTACTCCTATGCACGGAAAGACGCACACGCCCTGCGTTAACCTTTCGTAACTTATTCCTTACGCGCAAGCGCCGTTTGAGAAAAAGTTGCCTTTTGGAATTTGCCATTTGTTTGCCCTACTTCTTCTTACCTTCTTTGCGGAAGATATATTCACCTTTGTAACGAATACCTTTGCCTTTATATGGCTCCGGTTTTCTCCATTCTCTAATATTAGCTGCTACTTGGCCCACGCGTTGAGCATCTATACCCTCAACCACGATCTCTGTTTGCTTCGGAGCCGTCACCGTCACATCTGACGGAGCTGCATAGTCCACATCGTGGGACAGGCCAAGATTGAGCTTGAGTACATTGCCTTGCATTTGAGCACGGTAACCAACTCCCTGAATTTCTAGCTCTTTCTTGAAACCTTCGCTTACGCCAGTAACACAATTTGCTACCATCGTACGGCTCATACCCCATTGTTGCCGCGCCCGCTTCGACTTACCGCGGGGGCTCACTACAACTTTTCCTTCTTCAACCGCTAGTGTTACATCATCCGAAGCGGTAAAACTTCTCACACCTTTAGGGCCTTTTACCTCTATAGTCTGCCCTGAAACCGCAGCACTTACCCCTGAAGGAAGCTCTACTGGCTTTTTTCCTATGCGCGACATCTCAAAATCTCCTTAAAATACCGTACAAAGAACTTCGCCACCAACATTATTGGCACGAGCGTTCGCGTCTGACATTATTCCTTTAGGCGTAGATACAATCGACACACCCAAACCTTGCCTAACTTGGGGAATATTCTTGACACCAAGATAAACTCTCCGACCAGGCTTCGAGACGCGCTTAATGTCCCTTATCACGGGCAAACCATCATAATACTTCAAACTTATTTCTAACATAGGATGCCCTAAAGTATCAGTCGTCTTCTCATAACCACGGATGTAACCTTCATCTAACAGAACATCCAACACCCAAGCCCTTACTTTAGAGGCTGGTGTAAGCACAGTAGACTTTCCTCTCATTTGAGAGTTTCTCATTCTAGTAAGCATATCACCAATAGGATCATTCATATCTATTCTCTCCTACCAACTTGACTTTACCATTCCAGGCATTTGCCCAGACGAACCTAATTCCCGCAGAGCGATACGAGAAACCTTCAATTTTCTGTAGTAAGCATGTGGTCTTCCGGTCAATTGACAACGGTTGTGCATACGATTAGCTGCTGAATTTCTCGGTAACTTAGCCAGTTTCAAACGCGCTTTGAATCGCTCCTCCATTGGAAGGCTTTCATCTTTAGCGATTTCTTTTAACTCGGCACGCTTCGCTGCATATCTATTAACCAACCGCGCTCTTTTCTTTTCGCGTTCAATCATTGCTTTTTTTGCCATTTAGAAAATCCTCTCGCGCTCAATTGCTAAATGGCATATTGAAATGCCCTAGCAAAGATTTGGCCTCTGCATCTGTCTCAGCAGTAGTGGTTATAACTACATCGAGGCCCCAGTCCTCATCAATTTTATCGAAATCAATTTCCGGAAATACAATATGCTCTTTTATCCCAAAAGCGTAGTTTCCCCTACCATCAAAAGACTTGCTTGAAACGCCACGAAAATCTCTTATTCTAGGCATTGCGACAGTAGTCAATCGATCCATGAATTCGTACATCCTTGCACCGCGCAGGGTCACTTTTGCACCCATCGGCATATCCTCACGTACTCGAAATCCAGCAATAGATTTTTTAGCTCGGGTGATTATAGCCTGCTGCCCCGCGATCAAAGTTAAATCGTTCTGCGCCGATTTAGCCTTTTTACTATCTTTAACAGCAGCGCGCCCGCATCCGATGTTTAATACAATTTTTTCCAGTTTCGGTATCATCATATCGTTCTTATAACCAAATTCTTCCTTCATAGCGGCCCGAATTTTGGTCTTATATTCGTCCTGCAATCGCGGTGTATAATTTGCTTTATCAAGCATCGATAACATCCCCCGTTGTCTTAGCCACGCGTACTTTTTTGCCACCCTCAACTTTGAAACCCACGCGGGTGGCTTTGCCGTTTTTATCCATTAAAGATAAGTTTGAAATATCAATAGGCATTGCTTTGGGCAAACGCCCACCTTGAGTGGTCTGTGTTTGTCGTTCGTGGCGAATTGCCATGTTAACGCCATCAACAATCGCCTTGCCAGTTTTAGGCACAAGCAAGGTTACTGTCCCTTTTTTGCCTTTATCTTTTCCGGCAAGAACAATGACCTCATCACCTTTTCTTAGTTTAGCAGCCATTATAACACCTCCGGTGCAAGTGATATTATTTTCATAAAATTTTTGGCACGTAATTCTCTTACTACGGGACCAAAAATTCGGGTACCGATTGGTTCACCACTATTGTTCAAAATTACTGCAGCGTTGCTATCAAATCGGATAGCTGTGCCGTCCTCGCGACGCACTTCTTTGGATGTTCTCACGACAACTGCTTTTCGTACATCACCCTTCTTAACTCGACCTCGTGGAATAGCTTCCTTAACGGATACCACAATCACGTCACCAACCGAGGCGTATTTTCGCTTAGAGCCACCTAGAACTTTGATGCACTGAACACGGCGAGCGCCTGAGTTATCAGCTACATCCAGATTAGTTTGCATCTGGATCATAAATTTTCTCCCGACCTATGAGGGGCTAATGCTTTTGCCTTTTCCCCAGGGTTTCGTTAAATCGTGAAAGCTCAACAACTAAGTTTCAAGCACTTCCCAACGTTTTGTTTTAGATTTCGGAGCACACTCCATTATGCGCACCGCATCACCCACTTTGAACGTATTATTTTCATCATGGGCTCTATACTTCTTGGACTTCCGGATCGTTTTTTGCATAACCGGATGCTTAAAACGACGCTCAACAGATACTGTAACGGTCTGAGCATTAGAATCGGAAGTCACAACACCTTGTAGTACTCTTTTTGGCATCTCTAACTCCCTATTCCTCAGAATCTGCTTGCTGATTTAAAATGGTTAAAACACGCGCCGTATCGCGTTTGACTGTTCTCATACGAGCAGTATTTTCAAGTTGGCCAGTTGCCTGTTGAAAACGCAGATTAAAAGACTCTTTTTTCAATGAAGCTAACTGCTCACGCAACTGATCTGGTGTTTTTTCACGTAACTCTTGGGCTTTCATAGCCGATCCTTTTTCATACACCAGTGAGCCCCAGGCGGGTCACTCATAATCTGGTGGACATTACCTAATTTATACGATTGCGATTCCGACAAATCACATTCGGATGAGGCGACATACAGTCTTATTTATTAAATGGCAACACCCATTGAAAAATTTATTATCGCTGTTAAAAAAAAACAGCTTCGTTTATACACATGCTATGAAGTCGATAACGCCATTATTCATAACGCAGTTGTACCTTTCCAACTTATCCAGTGTAGGTGAATTAGATATTTCAGAGCTAGAAGTATCTTGCCGCTCAATAGCAGAAGATGATCTAGCTGGCCAGCAATGGTGCGAAAATAATGGATATTCCGGGTATACAAGCTACGCCTCACTTTCAGACCTAACATGGCGGTTCCCAATTTTTAGTGAATTAAAAGATATTTTGGACAGTCACGTGGCAAACTTTGTAGAAAAGTTAGACTTTGACCTTGATGATCGAGATATTGTCTTGGAGGACATGTGGATCAACATCCTTGATGAGGGCGGTTCACACGGCTCGCATATTCACCCACATTCAGTAATTTCAGGCACGGCATATGTATCAATTCCAAATGAGGCTGGCGAAATACGGTTTGAGGATCCCAGATTACAATTTATGATGTCAGCACCACCACGAAAGAAAGACGCACGAACTGAATTAAGAACTTTTCATAGCCACCATCCAGTGGCAGGAGAAGTGCTTTTATGGGAGAGCTGGTTGAGACACGAAGTACGCCAAAATGGATCAAAAGGAAAAAGAGTATCGATTAGTTTCAACTATAAGTGGTCGGACTAATCAAAGATCTCTTTTAAATTGCTTCCGTGATTTTACTACACTGGCATTGGTAAAAAACCAACGTAATAAATTACCAATCTTCCCGAACAACAACTCTAGATTTAATGGGTAGTTTCATTGCAGCCAAACGCAAAGCTTCCCTTGCTATTTCATCGTTCACACCATCAATCTCAAACATAACTCGGCCAGGTTTCACTTTGGCAGCCCAAAAATCTACTGAACCTTTACCTTTACCCATCCTTACTTCAGTCGGTTTTGAGGTAACTGGTGTATCTGGGAAAATTCGAATCCAGACCCGACCTTGTCTCTTCATATGACGAGTCATAGCTCTACGGGCCGCCTCTATTTGTCGAGCAGTCACTCGTTCCGGCTGGAGTGCCTTAAGCCCATAAGTCCCAAAATTAAGGTCAGATCCGCCTTTGGCCTCACCTTTTATGCGACCCTTGTGCATTTTACGAAACTTTGTACGCTTTGGTTGCAACATTTCCTATCTCCTTACCGGCGGGTCGACGCACCGCGCGGTGCCGGTCCATCTTGAAGCTCTTGTGCACGTCGGTCTCGAGCCTGTGGATCATGTTCCATAATCTCACCTTTAAATATCCAAACCTTGATCCCAATTATACCATATGGCGTAGCAGCTTCTACATTGGCGTAATCAACGTCAGCTCTAAGTGTATGTAAAGGAACCCGACCCTCTCGGTACCATTCCGTTCTGGCTATCTCGGCTCCTCCAAGACGCCCAGCAACGTTAACCCGAATTCCTAAAGCGCCCATTCTCATCGCATTCTGAACTGCACGTTTCATTGCCCTTCGGAAAGAAACACGGCGTTCTAACTGCTGGGCAATACTTTCACCAACCAGTTGGGCGTCTAACTCAGGCTTTCGCACTTCTACGATATTGAGATGTAAATCGGAATCAGTCATGTTTGCTAATTTCTGACGTAAAGTCTCGATATCAGCACCTTTTTTTCCAATTATGACACCAGGTCGGGCTGTGTGAATTGTAACGCGACATTTCTTGTGAGGGCGCTCAATTATTACTCGAGCCACACCTGCCTGAGAACACTCTTCCCTAATAAAATCACGCATACGGAGGTCTTCCAAAAGTAAATCCCCATAATCCTTCGTATCTGCGTACCAACGACTGTCCCAAGTGCGATTTACTTGTAGCCGCATTCCTATTGGATTAACTTTCTGACCCATTAAGCCTGCTCCTCTAATTGACGCACTTTAATTGTTATTTCTGAGAAAGGTTTAATGATACGACCAAAACGACCACGAGCTCTTGGTCGACCACGTTTCATTGTCAAATTCTTCCCAACATATGCCTCAGAAACAATTAGTTCATCAACATCTAAATTATGGTTATTTTCAGCGTTAGCGATTGCTGACTGAAGACACTTTTTAACATCAGCCGCAATTCTTTTTTTGCTAAAGGTCAAATCGTTTAATGCCCTATCAACTTTCTTTCCACGGATCAGGCCAGCAAGTAAATTAAGCTTTTGGGGACTCGTCTTCAACATGCGCAATTTTGCCATTGCTTCATTATCTGCCACACGGCGAGGATTTTTTTCTTTTCCCATGGTCTTTACTTTCGTTTAGCTTTTTTGTCAGCACCGTGACCGTAATAAGTACGAGTTGGAGAGTATTCACCAAACTTTTGACCGATCATATCCTCAGAAACCGATACCGGAACATGCTTTCTACCGTTATAAACGCCAAATGTTAAACCGACGAATTGCGGAAGAATAGTGGATCTACGGGACCAAATTTTAATAACATCATTTCGACCGCTTTCGCGAGCTGCTTCAGCTTTTTTAAGCACATGAGCATCGACAAAGGGTCCCTTCCATAATGAACGTGACATCTATCAGCGCCCTTTCTTCTTTGCGTGCCGCGAGCGAATAATTAATTTCTGCGACGCTTTGTTTGTATTTCTCGTACGCTTGCCTTTAGTAGGTTTTCCCCATGGAGTCACGGGATGCCGACCCCCAGACGTACGACCTTCACCACCACCATGGGGGTGATCAATCGGATTCATAACAACGCCCCGGACAGAGGGACGAATGCCTTTATGACGCATTCTGCCTGCTTTACCGTAGTTCTGGTTCGAATTATCTGGATTAGAAACCGCTCCAATTGTTGCCATACACTCTTGCCGAACCATGCGTAGCTCACCAGACGAAAGCCGAATTTGTGCGTAGCCACCGTCACGACCAACAAATTGAGCATAAGTACCAGCCGCTCTCGCAATTTGACCGCCCTTTCCGGGCTTCAATTCGATATTATGAATGATAGTACCAATTGGCATACCTGAAAAAGGCATAGCATTACCGGGTTTTATATCTGCTTTTGAAGATGCGACTACTGTGTCGCCAACAGCAAGCCTTTGAGGGGCTAAAATGTAAGCCTGCTCACCATCCTTGTATTTAACCAAAGCTATAAAAGCCGTTCGGTTAGGGTCAAACTCGATCCGTTCAACCGTCGCCGGCACATCAAATTTAGTTCTTTTGAAATCAACTATTCTATAGAGCCTCTTAGCTCCACCACCACGTCGGCGAGATGTTATACGTCCGGTATTGTTCCGACCGCCAGATTTTGTCAGTCCCTCTGTAAGAGACTTAACTGGACGTCCTTTCCAAAGCTCCGAACGGTCAATCAGTACCAGCCCTCGCTGGCCCGGCGTCGTTGGTTTGTACGACTTTAGTGCCATGCTTTCTGTCTTCCGTTTGCTTGTACGGCAAAGTAATACTCTGCCAATGGTAAAGCCCCCCTGGGGTGGCCAATTTGAAGCAAATCAAAACGAATCTTGATTGCTTTAGCGAAGGACGTATAGCTACCTTTATAAAAAAGGTCTAGGGCTTTGAAACTTTTGTTTCATGTTTGTATTTAAACACCCTGCCAATACGCCCAAAAATCATTACTTAACTCGGTCAAAGACCGGTAGTTACGTCAATAGTATTTCCGTCCTCCAATGTTACAAAGGCCTTTTTTACATCCTTACGACGTCCAACGACGCCCCTAAAACGCTTTTTCTTTCCTTTTGTAATAGAGGTGTTCACAGCCTTAACTTTAACACCAAATAATGCTTCAACAGCTTCTTTAATTTGGGGTTTGTTACTATCAATAGAAACCTCAAACACGACCGCACCGTTTTCCGATGCCATAGTAGATTTTTCTGTAACTAAGGGCTTTCGGATAATATCATAATGTTCTGCTTTTACACTCATCTTAAACGAGCCTCCAATGCCTCTATACCAGCTTTGGTAATTACAAGTGTATCACGCTTCAAAATGTCGTAAACGTTAGCACCGATCGACGGCAACACATCCAGTCCCTCTATATTCTGAACTGCCTTGGCAAATGTGTCATTAACAGACGATCCGTCGATAACCAATGCGCGTTTCCATCCAAGGTTTTTAACTTGTTTAGCAAGATCAGCTGTCTTGCCCGAACTTTGGGCTTGGTCAATCACTACTATTGAACCGGACTTAGCCTTAGCCGACAATGCTAATTTAAGACCCAACCTTCTAACTTTCTTTGGCAAATCAAAAGCATGGCTCCGCGGAGTTGGACCCTTATAAATGCCACCTTTACGAAAAATAGGAGCACGTCGAGAACCATGTCGGGCTCCACCTGTACCCTTTTGACGATAAATTTTCTTTGTCGAGTAACTGACTTCTCGCCGGGTTTTTACCTTATGAGTACCAGCCTGAGCACCATTGCGCTGCCATCTAACGACCCTGTGTAAAATATCTGCTCTCGGCTCTAAACCAAAAACGTCATCCACCAACTCAACTGAACCAGCTTTTTTTCCATCCAATTTTATTACATCAATTTTCATGCCTCACCTCCCTCTGGCTGTGGTGCTTCATCGACTTTTGACCCCTCAGAGCGAAGAGCAGCAG
>Ga0208130_1000936_pt1 | contig 14432 bp, 16 predicted proteins | sample ETNtaG_31_FD_185771 | JGI IMG/M metagenome (GOLD analysis project Ga0208130, IMG submission 185771) | Marine microbial and viral communities from oxygen minimum zone, Eastern Pacific Ocean - ETNP201310SV78 (SPAdes) (version 2) | ecosystem: Environmental > Aquatic > Marine > Oceanic ...
TATATCGAACATATACTCCTATAAGAGAGAATTTTCAAAATGAAAATTTATGATATTGCCTTTATTGGGATGGGGGCTAGTGCTCTTGGAACCTATAAATTAAGGTATCACAATAAAGATAGCTCTATAATTGGTATTGATCAAAATTTCAATAATTCTAGAAATAATTTTTTTGCATTCTGGATGACAGACTGGATGGTTCCTTTTAAAGACATTATAAAAAATCAATGGAATACGTGGGAATTTTATCACCAGCATCAAAAATTAACCCATGAGAGTATAGACTCACCTTATTGTGTAATACGTTACCAAGATTGGAAAAAATTTTGCCTAGAAGAAAGTCACAATATTTCAATTAAAGAAAATCATGCTAGTAAAATTGAAGAAAGAGATAATTTTTTTGAAATCACTCTTGATAATGAGGAAAAAGTTTATTGTAAAAAAATTTATGATAGTCGTTCAGTAAATATAGAGAATAATAGGCTTAAACAACACTTTATTGGGAATATAATTACAGTAGATGGTGGACATCAAATTAAAAATGTTCGCCTAATGGATTTTCGTGTCAAACAAGATCAAGGGCTTCACTTTATTTATTTACTACCTTTAGATAGTAATCGTCTATTAGTAGAGTCTACTGTTTTCTCAAAGTTTTTATTAGATCCAAGTTGGTATCAAAATCAAATTTCGACTTATATCGATAAAAATCTTGATATAAAAAAATATGAAGTTACTGACTCTGAACAAGGTGTCCTGCCGATGTTTGAAGTTAATTCACAAAACAAAGATAATTATGTTCATATTGGAACTAAGGGAGGTGCTACAAAAATATCTTCAGGCTATGCATTTTCGTTTTTCCTAAAACAGTTAACTTCAAAGGATAAGGATTATCACTCGTATTGGGATAAATGGATGGATAAAATATTTGTAAATTACCTTGAAAATAATGACAAATCTGATGAAATTTTTATGAAAATGGCCGAGAAATTAAATGGAGAAGAATTTTGTTCTTTTATGATGGGTCACGCGAACTTTGTAACTAAATTAAAAATAATCTTTGCGATGCCTAAAATTGGTTTTATTAAAAGCTACTTAAGAACAGTTTTGAATTGAAATGTATGAATTAAGTATTTTATCTTTAATTTCTTTGTGCTTGGTTTCATTTATTGGCGTGCCTCATGGTTCTTTTGATGGTGCCGTCGCCGCTCTGTTAGGCTATCAATCTAAAAAAAGGTTTCTAACTTTTATTTTTTGGTACACGATAATCTCCATTGCAGTAATTTTTTTTTGGATACAGTTTTCCTTAATTGCATTATTTCTGTTTATTATTATGAGCATTATACATTTTGGTTTATGTGACTGGTCATTTTTAAAGATAAATCAGTTTAAATGGATTGTAACCCTTACGCACGGTATCAATATTGTTTTTGGAATAATTTTTTTTCATACTCCAGAGTCATTTCAAATTTTTACATTTTTATCAAATAAGAACTTTATATTTTTCGAACAATATTTGTTTGTAGTTTATTTCTTATTTGGAATTTTATTTTTGATATATTGCTATCTTTCTATCAATTTGAAGAAACTAAGGTGGGGAATTTTAGAGATGATTTCCTTACTTCTTATTATCTCTCAACTTGACCCTTTAACTGGTTTTGCTCTATATTTTTGTTTTATACATACAACTAAGCACGTTTATGCGATATTAAAAAATACAAATAAATATTTAGAAAATAAAAAGTTTGTCTTTGCCACAACTGCGGTTTTCACCATCATAACTTGGGTTGGAGGGTGTATCGCAATTATTTATTTGAATGATAATTTTTCTTTTTCCGAGTCTTTTATAAAAACTATTTTTATTGGTCTTGCGGCTTTAACACTACCACATATGACTTTAATAGATTTTTTTTACAGAAAAAAATTTAATTAAGAAAATTGGGTACTTTAAAGACAATATTTTCATCTTCTTTATAGTCGACCACTTCTGGTTTATAATTTTCTTTAACTCGATCAATAAATAAATTTAGTTGTTTTTCTGGAGCTGACGCACTAGCAGTCAGTCCTATCGATTCATATTGGTTTAATTTTTGATAATCGAAATTATCAATATTTTCAATTAATTCGCTGTAATCACAACCAAATCTCTTGGCAGTCTCAACAAGACGAATAGAATTTGAACTATTAAAGGCACCGATAACAAAAAAAGCATCTACATTTTTTGCAATTTCCTGAACAGAAATTTGACGATTTGAAGTGGCATAACAAATATCTGATTTCTTAGGTGCCAAAATTTGAGGAAACTTTTTTTCTAAAGCATCCACTATTTCTTGAGTATCAAATACAGAAAGAGTTGTTTGGGTGATATAAGCTATTTTTTGGTCTGAAGGAAAATATAATTTTTCAACATCGTTTAATTCTTGAACCAATGTTAATTTACTAATGTCTTGAAGTTGGCCTGCTGTTCCCTCAACTTCTGGGTGACCTTCATGGCCAATCATTATAATTTGATAGCCTTGTGTTTCTAATAAAATAATTTCTTTATGAATTTTGCTCACGAGCGGGCAAATAGCATCATAAAAAAGTAAGTTATAATTTTTGGCCTTCTCGATAACTCTTTTAGCGACACCATGAGCAGAGAAGATCACAGGTTGTTTTGTTTCTTGTGGTATTTCGTCTAAAGACTCAACAAAAATTACACCCTTCTCTTTTAAATTATTTACAACAAATTTATTGTGAACAATCTCATGGCGTACATAAACTGGAGCACCATATTTAATTAAACTTTTCTCAACAATTTCAACAGCTCGGTCAACGCCAGCACAAAATCCTCGATGTTTTGCTGTTATGATTTTTTTAAGCACAAAAGAAAATTACCATATAATTAGATGGAAGAAATTTATTTTATAACAAATAAAAGTTGTTGAGCTTCAATACTTTCACCTGCTTTAACACAAAGTCTTTCAACTGTGCCGGATTGGTCAGCGTAAATCACTGTTTCCATTTTCATAGCTTCAATAGTACAGAGCTTGGCACCTTTTTGTACTTTAATGCCTTCTGTTACGGCAACATCTACCAATAACCCTGGAATAGGAGCTGCTACATGTTCCAAATTACTTGGATCCGCTATTTCTTTAGCTAAATCATCGACAGCTATTGAGTTGTCTTTAATATCAACTGAACGAGGCTGTCCATTAAGCTCAAAATAAACGGTTCTGTATCCTTTTTCATTTGGCTCACTTAATGTGAAATATCTAATAATGAGAGTTTTTCCAGGTTCAATTGAAACATATATTTCTTCACCAGTGTTCATTCCAAAGAAATAGTTAGAGGTAGGAATAACACTAGTATTTCCGTACTTTTGTCGGTGCTTCATATACTCATCAAATACTTCAGGAAAGAAAATTTGAGACAAGGTATCTTTTTCAGAAATAGCATCAGAATATTTTTGCTCTAATTCTTTAGTTCTATTCTTGATATTTAACGATTTCAGCTTGGAACCAAATCGGTAATTAATTGGTTTTTTACCTTTAAGTATTTTTTTCTGAAGGGCTTTTGGGAAGCCTTTATAAGGTTGGCCTAATCGACCACTAAAGAATTCGATAACAGAGGCCGGGAAGCCAACATCTTTTTTAGGATCGAGGACATCTTCAATTTGGATATTATTTGCAAGCATATAAATTGCCATATCACCTACAACCTTTGAAATTGGGGTAACTTTAATAACATCTCCAAAAATTTTATTTACTTCAGCGTACATAGAGGCAAGTTCAGGCCACCTTGCATCAGTGATGCCCATAGACCTTGCTTGTTCTCTTAAGTTTGTATATTGACCCCCTGGCATTTGGTGAAGATAAACCTCAGACATACTGGTTCGAACTTTACTTTCAAAAGGCTGATATTGTTTTCTAACACCCTCCCAATAATTTGCCGCTGTTCTAACAACCGCAGATGAAATTTTTGGATCACGAGAATTACCATCTAATGACTCAACCATTGCACCAAAACTAGGTTGCGAAGTAAATCCTGACCATGAGTCAATAGCAACGTCCACGATGTCCACACCAGCATCAGATGCATTTAATAAAGTCGCCACACCGTTTCCACTTGTGTCGTGGGTATGAAAGTGAATTGGGATTTTGATGTTTTTCTTCAATTCTTTAAAAAGAATTTTAGCTGCCTTTGGCTTACAAAGACCTGCCATATCTTTAATTGCAAGAAAATGAACACCCATTTTTTCAAGTTTTTCAGCCATTTTTAAGTAATAATCGAGGGTATATTTTTTCTCAGATGACGAAGAAAGGTCACCTGAATAACAGATTGATGCCTCACAAATTTTTCCAGATTTTAAAACTTCATCAATTGAAACTTGCATATTCTCAATCCAGTTAAGGGCATCAAAAATTCTAAACACATCGATTCCGGACTTTGCAGATAATTGAATAAATCTTCTCAAAACGTTATCAGGGTAGTTGGTATACCCTAAGGCATTAGAACCACGGAATAACATTTGTAATAATGCTGATGGCATCTGTTCTCTTAACTTTTCCAATCGATCCCAAGGGTCTTCTTTTAAGAAACGAAGAGCAACATCAAAGGTGGCACCACCCCAACACTCAATAGAGAATAAATTTTTTAATCTCTCTTCATACAGATCAGTAATCCCCAACATATCTTGGGTTCTCATACGTGTTGCAATCAGAGACTGATGTGCATCTCTAAAGGTAGTATCTGTAATAAGTAATTTTTTTTCTTTTAGAACTGATTGAGCAACTGCTTGTGGACCCTTCTCATCTAATATTTGTTTAAAAGTCTTGCCAACGGCTTGTTGCGCTTTTTTTGATTTTGCTATGCCAAAATCAGATAATTTTGCAGGAGTTGTTTCGCGTAATTTAGGTCGATTAGCAACTTCAGTATTACCGTTAACAATTACTTCAGCTAAAAAGTTTAATGTTTTAGAGGCTCTGTCTTTTCTTCCTGAAAACTCAAATAAACTTTTTTCACTATCAATAAATTTTGTATGGTAATCAAACTTATCAAAGCCTGGATGGTTAATTAGTTTTAATAGAAACGGAATATTTGTTTTAACACCTCTGACTCTAAATTCACTCAGTGCTCTATCCATTCTTTGTTTAGCTTCAACAGGTGACTGACCTTTTGCAGATACCTTCACCAAAAGAGAGTCATAATAAGGAGTAATTACGGTGCCAGTTGAAGCAGTTCCCGCGTCCAATCGAATGCCATGGCCACTTGCAGAACGATAAACAGTAATTTTTCCATAATCTGGGGCAAAATCATTAGCTGCGTCTTCTGTAGTTACACGAGATTGGATAGCATGTCCTTTCATTTTAATATCTTTTTGTTCAGGAACACCACAAATGCCATCTCCAATTTTAGCACCTGAAGCCAAAAGAAATTGAGCTTTAACAATATCAATACCTGTGATTTCTTCGGTCACTGTATGCTCTACTTGAACTCGAGGATTTACCTCAATAAAAAAGAATTCTCGTGATTTAGCATCCATTAAAAATTCAACTGTTCCTGCACATGAGTAATCAACTTGTTTGCCAATACGAACGCCCGCTTGGCAAATTGCTTCTCGTTCTTTATTGCTTAGATAAGCAGCTGGTGCACGCTCAACCACTTTTTGATGCCTTCGTTGTAACGAACAATCTCTTTCAAATAAATGAACAATATTACCATGAGTATCGCCGATAATTTGAACTTCAACATGAAAAGCTTTTTCAATTAACTTCTCAAAAAAAACATCGTCTTTACCAAAAGCACTTTTCGCTTCACGTCGTGCTGTATTAATTTGATTTTCTAATTCATTTTCTTTGCGGATAACTCTCATACCTCTGCCACCACCACCCCATGAAGCTTTCAACATAATTGGGTAACCAATTTTTTTGGCAAGAGCTTTACATTTTTTAATATCCCGAGGAAGGGGTCCTGTAGAAGGAATGGTAGGGACCTTGGCTTTATCAGCTGTTTTTTTAGCCTCTACTTTATTTCCTAAGGAACGCATAATCTTCGAAGATGGTCCTACAAATAGAATGTTATGTTTTGCACACTCATCAGCAAACTCTGGATTTTCAGAAAGAAAACCATAGCCTGGGTGGATAGCATCACATCCTGAATTTAAGGCGATCTGAACAATTCCTTTATAGTCAAGATAAGCTTGAATAGGTCCTAAACCTGAACCTACTAAATAACTTTCATCTGTTTTAAAACGGTGTAAAGCAAAACGATCTTCATAAGAGTAAATAGAAACAGTTTTATATCCCAATTCAGTAGCGGCTCTTGAAATACGAATGGCTATTTCACTTCTATTTGCGATTAGAATTTTTTTAATATCTCTCATGATGGACAGTCCATCATTGTTTTACAGAAAATTTTTGATTTTTCCATAATTAACGTTCAAAAAATGTATGCATTCTTTTGATATTACGCATGTTTCACATTCAGGGTTTCTAGCTTTACAGGTATATCTACCATGAAGAATTAAAAGATGATGAGCGGTCTTTTTATACTGCTCGGGGACAATTTGCATTAGGTCTTTTTCAACAGCATCAGGTGTCTCGCCTAAACTGAGATTTAGTCTTCTCGATAGACGATAAACATGAGTGTCAACAGCAATGGTAGTATGCCCAAAAGCAACGCTCATCACGACATTGGCTGTTTTTCTCCCTACCCCAGGTAATTCGCACAACATATCAAAGTTTTCAGGTACTTTACTATTATGTTTCTCCACTAATATTTGGGAAAGAGCGATAACATTTTTTGCTTTAGAATTAAATAACCCTATACTTTTGACATAAGGAATAATTCCTTGAAGCCCTAATTTTAAAATTTTCTCTGGCGTATCATATTTTGCAAAAAGATCTTTAGTCGCTTTATTCACTTGGGCATCAGTTGACTGAGCAGATAGAACCACTGCTACTAATAAGGTATAATGATTGATATATTGAAGATCAGATTGGGGAGCCGGAATAGCTTTTGATAATTTGGAAAAAATTTGATTTATTGTTGATGTATTCACGATGAAAAGACGTTTAGACATTAAACCAAACAAAAGCTTAAATCACAAACAGATAATCCTTTTTTTAGCTATTACAGGTGGACTAATATTTTTTATTGGGGTCAGATTTGTCATTGTTGGAGCATGGCCTATTTTAATATTTGGAATTATTGAATTTTTAATTCTGGTATTCTGCTCTTACCTTTACTTTAATTTTGCAAAGAAAAAAGAGAGAATTATTCTTGATCAAGAAGAAATGAAAATTCAAAAGTTAAATGACCAAGAAATTGAAGATGATCAAAGCTATAATTTACATTGGAGTAGCCTAAAAAATAATAAAGATGATCTATCAATACATTATGCTGGTAAAAAAAATGCATTTGCTAGATTTTTAAGTCCGCAACGTCGATTAAAGTTAAAGAAAATTATTGAGCGCTATAAGTCTCGTTTATCTTAGAACATATCCTTATAAGTATAATAGCCACTTTTTTGCTTTGACAACCAAATTGCAGCTTCGATGGCACCATCTGCAAAAATCTCTCTATTAAAAGCCCTGTGGGTTAATTCAATACTTTCGTTTTCACCATGAAATATAATTGTGTGTTCTCCAGGAATATTTCCTCCACGAATAGATGAAAAACCAATCTCACCTTTTTTTCTTTCTTGTTGATCTTGCTGACGATTAAAATTGAATTGATCTTTAGAAAAATTTAATTCTTCTGCTATTTCTTCACCTAATTTAATTGCGGTACCGCTTGGAGCATCTTTCTTAAAGCGATGATGGGTCTCTATGATTTCAATATCAAAATCTTTCAGATAAGAAGCGGCTTTTCTTGCGAGGTTAAAAAATGAATTAACACCGAAGCTCATATTAGGGGCATAAAAAACTTTAGTTGATTTTCCGGTTTGTTTTAACAGGTTGAAATGCTGTTCTTCAAGACCAGTGGTTCCAACAACAAGACTGGTTTTACTTGCGACAGCACTTTCCGTAAAAGCAAATAGTGCTTTTGGAGATGTAAAATCAATAATTACATCGGCAACATCAAAAGAACTCTCTCTATTTGTTGCCACTTCATGGGACAAATGCATTTTATCTAAAAAATCTTGATCTATCTCAGAAATATCAAATACTCCAACAACTTCAGTATGCGAATTTGATAAGGCTGATCGAATAAGGTTTTGACCCATTCTGCCTTTAGCTCCAGCAATTGCGATTTTTGTGGTCATTATCATTATTTATAGAGAAAATAGCAGTTATAGAATAGTAAAAATTTTTAAAATAAAGATAATATAACAAATGATTAGATTAATAGTAATTTTGCTTATTTTATTAATTGCAAGTTTATTAATCTTTAACAAAAAATTTCGTGAAGCCTTTACCATATCAACTATACCGCTGATACTTTTAGTTTTGGGTCTAGTTGGTTATATGGCGTATTATATGGCTTCGACTAATTATTTTAGTTAGAGATCAATAATATTTTCAGCTATGAAATAATTTTTTGACCAAACTCAATCCAAGCACTAATACCTTCATCGAGTTCTAATATTTCACCGGCATATCCTTGACTTAAAATAATATTAGCTGCAACTTTAGATCTTTTTCCTGCGTGACAATGAATTAAGATAGTTTTATTTTGTGGATTAATCTCATTAATTTTTTCAGCACTAACTGTAGATAAAGGCACTAAAACACTGTTCTCAATGTGGGCTTGATCATATTCGTTTTGCTCTCTTACATCAATTACTAGTACCCCATTTTTAATCGATTGTGCCGCATCTGCGACACTTATTGATTTAAAGCTCATAGAAACTCCCTTGGGTCTTCCAATTATTGATATCACCCTTTTTACTTTTGAAAGCATATTTATAAATGGAAAACTTTTATTCAAAATATTTACTCAAGATCATTATATAATTTATATAATTAAAGAAAATTGATTATCAATCTATTTCTCTTCAATAGCGTAATTGAAACACATGGGATTACTAGTCAATGGTGTTTGGAAAGATAGGTGGTACGACACCAAAAAATCTGGAGGAAAATTTATCAGAACTGAAGCTCAATTTAGAAATTTTATTGATTACCATAGTGAATTTACTCCTGATAGCGGTCGATATCATCTTTATGTTTCTTTAGCTTGCCCCTGGGCACACCGCACACTTATTTACCGCGGCTTGAAAGATTTAAATGATCACATTTCTTGCAGTGTGGTTAATCCATACATGTTAGAAAACGGGTGGACTTTTGAGGAAAGTTTTCCTGGCACAACCTCAGATCACTTATTTTCAAAACAGTATTTATATCAAATATATTTAAAGGCTGATTCAAATTACTCGGGTCGTGTTACAGTGCCTGTTTTGTGGGATAAAAAAAATCAAACTATTGTCAGTAACGAGTCGTCTGAAATTATAAGAATGTTTAATTATTCTTTTAATGAACTCACTGGTAATAATTTGGATTTTTATCCAGAAAAATTTCAAGAAAAAATTGATAAAATTAACGATTTTACCTATCACAACATTAATAATGGGGTATACAAAGTTGGCTTTGCGACTAAACAGTCTGTATACGAAGAAGAATTAGATAGGCTATTCAATGCTCTTGACCAAGTAGAAGAAATGCTAGAGCAAAACACTTATTTGCTTGGAAGTGAAATGTTAGAATGTGATCTTCGCTTATTTCCAACTTTATTAAGATTTGACCCGGTTTATGTTGGGCATTTTAAATGTAATAAAAAAAGAATAATTGATTACCCAAATATTAATCGATATTTACAATCAATCAAATCAAACTCAAAAATTAAACCCACTATCAATATTGATCACATCAAAACTCATTATTATGGAAGCCATCCAACCATCAATCCAAACGGGATTATTCCAACAGGGCCAGATCTATATTAATTAATTTTTAAAGCGTGAGTGGCAACTTTTACAACTGCCATAAAGATTTTGTTGATGTTGTTGAAGGGCCTCTAAATCATTATTTTCAGCTGCAATTTTTGCTAAGGCAGCCCATTCGGCAGTATCATTTGCTATTTGATTAAATGCTTCTCTGTTGTCAATAATGTCATTACTTGCTTTAGTTTTTCCATCAAAGCTATCATCTGGAAAAAGAGTCGGATAAGTTTTCATTATAGACTCAATGTCCCCATAAATTTCAGCCAAACTTTCAATTTCACCATTTTTAAGTGATTGATTAGCAGCCCTCATAAGTTTATTGAAGTCTTGCATAGAGTCTTGTCTTTGATTAATAACATCACTAGCAAGCAAAGGGCTAATTAGCAACAAAAGGAGAGGTAAAAATTTATACACTATGCTTTAAACGCATATGTATAAAAAATAGATTAACGTTTATCAAAAAGGAAATTTTATAAAAAAATCTTCATAATTATCTTGCAATAAGATTTTACCATTTTCTAAGTAAATAAAATAATCTCCAATTTTTTTTGCAATCTCAAAGTCGTGCAGAGTCATAATAATTGTTTTTTCTTTTTTTTCTTTCATTAAAAGATCGATTAATAATTTTTCACTTTGTAAATCAAGACTTTGGTTGGGTTCATCTAAAAAAAGTTGAGATTGGTCGAAGCTCATAATTCTTGAGATAAATATTTTTTGTTTTTCCCCCTCCGACAAAGAGTTCATTTTTTGATTAGAAAGATTTAATAAATCAAATTTTTCAAACCATGTATTATTAATTTGGTGTTTTTTGATTTGTTTAAGAATTTGGTAATTATAAATTACAGAATTTTGAAGGATTAATGGTTTTTGAAAAAGCATGGGTACAGGCTTTGGCAAATTTGACTCAAAAAATCCAGATGAAGGTTTGATGATTTGATTTAGCAATCTTAATAAGGTGGATTTACCCGAACCATTTTTACCCATTATAATTGTCGTTTTACCTTCTTGAATATCTAAATTAATATTTTGCAAAATGGTTTTCTGTGAAATTTGATACTGTATATTTTTTAAATTAATCATCATTTTTGAAAAAATTTATTCCAAAGGAAATAATCAAAGAAATAGAAATCAATATTGCCCCTAAAGTGACACCTATTAGAATATTTCCTTTAGCTGTTTCCAATGCAATCATAGCCGTCATATTTCGGGTAACATGATCAATAGATCCGCCAACAATTGCAGCAGCACCATACTCACTTACTGCTCTACCAAAACCAATAAGCAGCGTTGTCAGATATATTCCTTTTTGGTTTGTAATAAGAAGAAATAAAATATCTTTTTGAGAAGCCCCATAAGAAATTAGTTCATCTCTTAATTGTGGATATTCACGCTCAATGTAATTAATTATTAAGGTGACCATTATTGGAAAAATAATAATAAATTGGGCGATAATCATTGCTGATGGTGTATACAAAAGCTCCATCCAACCCAAGGGCCCAGAACGACTAATAATTAAATAAACTATTAAACCTGCGCAAACAGGAGGGATCGATGTTAAAGACCCTAAAACACTAACAACATATTTTTTTAGAATAAATTTTTTGGTTGCTATTAAATATCCAAAAAAGATTGATAGTAAGAAAGCAAATAAAGTTGAAACAAAACTTACATGCAATGATATGCTTATTGCTTCAAAAACTTTAGATGTGTCTAGCATTTTTCAATAAAATTTTATCCATTTAATATTTTAGTTATATGTAAAAAATAATTTTTGACCCTCAATAGTATAGTTATTAATTAAGTTTTTGCCCCTACCCTTTAAAAGCCATTCAACAAACTTATTTGATTTTTCATATTCTACATGGGGATGTTTTTTAGGGCTCACCACAATAATTCCGTAGGGATTAAAAAGAGATTTATCATTTTCATATAATATTTCTAAATTATTTTTATTTTGAAAAGCAATCCAAGTGCCACGATCTGTTAATACATAAGCTTGCATTTCATTAGCAATATTGATTGTACTAGCCATTCCACTACCTGATTTTATATATGAACTATCTTTGGGTATGCCTAAACCAGATTCTTCCCAAAGAGATAACTCTTTTTTATGCGTTCCAGAATAATCATCTCTTGATATAAATTTATAATCTGGACTTGAGAGAACAATCATTACTTCTAAAATATTTTTTTTATCTTTAATTTTAGCTGGATCATTATTTGGGCCTAGTATCACAAAATCGTTGTACATTAAATCATATCTCTCAACACCAAAACCATCTTGGACAAATTTTAATTCATCAACTTTAGAATGGACTATTAAAACATCGCCGTCTCCTTTTCTTGCATTGGCAATTGCCGTCCCAGTTCCAACGGCGACAGCTCTCACATCAATGCCTGTGTCTAGGGAAAATTCCTCACTTAATAAATCTAATAAACCGGTATTAGCTGTACTCGTGGTAGATTGAACAATGATATAGTCTTTAGCGAAAGTATTGCTTACAAAAAGTGTGATTATTAGGAAGAATATTTTAGTTTTGATCATAACTACATTTTGAAATTGATAATAAGTATTGCTTATTAATTTTTAGTATTCCAATAAGATATTCTTATCATTAAATTTTAATCATTTATTAAGATATTTATTGTATTAATAAGACAAGCGATGGGAATATTAAATACGAGTCATTCATATGGGTTTATCAGTATTTTGTTCCATTGGCTGATGGCCATAATTCTTCTTGCTACATTTTTATTGGGATTAAATCTTAAAGATAATTTTCAAAATTATGACATGGTTTTAATGATTCATAATAGTCTAGGGATTTTAATTTTCATATTAGCAATTTTTAGAGTTTGTTGGAGATGGTTAAATATACGTCCTGAACCTCTTGCTTCAAAAAAAATTTTAATCAAATTAGCAACTTTGATTCATATTTTATTCTACATTGTATTTTTTGTGATGCCCATTACAGGCTATATGCTAACAAATCTTCAAGGTGATGTTGTCAGCTTTTTTGGTACTCAACTACCAGAATTGCTAGAAAGAAATAGAGATATGAAAAGAACTGTTCATTCAATACATGACATATTAGGAAATATACTTTTAGCTATGTTAACTTTACACATCATCGGTGCTTTGTATCACCACTATTGGTTAAAAGATAATACTTTAAAAAGAATAACCTTTTTTAATAAAGTTAAAGCCAATCAGGAATAGGAAGATTTTTTGATTTTAAAAAATCTTTATTAAACATCTTACTAAAATATTTATAAGCGTCATCACATAGGATGGTAACAATGTTTTTTCCTGGACCCATTTCTTTTGCCATTTGAATAGCTCCAGCAATGTTTACTCCACAACTTGTTCCTAAAAACAAACCTTCAGTTTTGATTAATTTATAAAGAAGCTCAAATGCATCTTTATCAGTGATATGATAAGCCATATCAATTAAGCATGCCTCTACATTTTTCGTAACTCTTGCTTGACCTATGCCTTCCGTCTCAGAGGGATCACCTGTCACTTCTAAAACCGAGTCTTTAAAATAACGATACATAGTGGCGCCCTGAGGGTCTGTACAAGCAATTTTGATATTAGGGTTTATTTCTTTTAATGCATCCATCAACTGACTTCCATATTGATCACCTGATGTTTCTCCTGCAATCAGCACATATCGCTTCATCTATTTATTATTATTTAAATTAATTTGTTGTTGTATTTTAAATGCAACCTCAATAGCTGCAAGCCCATCATAAGCTGATACAAGGGGTTGTTTTTGATTGAAAATTGAATCAATAAAATTATCTAATTCTAAAGTAAGCGCATTGTATGATTTAATTTTTGATTTACTATACAATATGTACTTTTTTTCATTTTCATTAACTATAACATACGGAGATTGTTTTTTAGGTTTGTTTTTCGCTAGAATGTATGTTTCTTGTGATGGATGTAAAAAATCTATGTTCATATATTTATTATTTTCAAAGATTCTCAACTTACGTAAATGTTTTTGAGAAATCCTGCTTGCAGTAAGATTAGCTACACAGCCATTGGCAAAATGAATTCGAGAGTTTGCCATATCAATTTTATTAGAGAGCACACAAACGCCAGATGCATCAATATTATTAATTTCAGATTTCACAAGATTTAATAGAATATCTATATCATGAATCATTAAATCAAGAACTACATCAACATCAGTTCCCCTAGTATTGAATGGTGACAACCTATGTGATTCTATAAATTTAGGATTAATATTATTTAAATTTAATTCAGATAATGCAGGATTAAATCGTTCAATATGCCCAACCTGTATTATTTTGTTGTATTCATTTGATATTTTAATTAAATCTTGGGCTTCCATGATATCATGCGTAATAGGCTTTTCTATTAGAACATGACAATCAGATAAAAGGGCTTGTTTGGCAACTGTATGGTGCGTGGAGGTAGGCGTACAAATAGATATTGCATCACATTCATTGATTAAATTTTCTAATAAATCATATGCCT
>Ga0208130_1000938_pt1 | contig 14426 bp, 12 predicted proteins | sample ETNtaG_31_FD_185771 | JGI IMG/M metagenome (GOLD analysis project Ga0208130, IMG submission 185771) | Marine microbial and viral communities from oxygen minimum zone, Eastern Pacific Ocean - ETNP201310SV78 (SPAdes) (version 2) | ecosystem: Environmental > Aquatic > Marine > Oceanic ...
AAAAGAACAACGATCCATGGAGCTATTTCAAGGAACTCTTTGTGGTGATCGGTGCCTAACGGAGCGAGCGCTTTTTGCCACTCTTCGTTCATTCGATTCTCAAGATAATTTATTTCTTCTTCTTTTTCCGCTGCTGCCCGTATTGCCTTTTTAACTTCAGGATTTTGAGTAGCGACAAACGTCCAAGGTTGCTTGTGCGCTCCTGATGGTGCGGTAGATGCTGTTTTGACTGCAAGTTCTATGAGTTCCTGTGGCACTGGGTCGGAACTAAACATGCGCACACTTCTTCTACTCTCCAGCTCTTCATAGAAGTCTGCGCCTCGGTTCGCCATTTCCTCTTCCGTGAGACGCACATGCTCATAAGTAACGAAAGGGTGTTGAGATTCAAGTTCTGGTGATGGATAGGGGTGTTCATATTTCTCTGCCATCTTTCTGTTGTAGCAGAGAAATTGTGAAATCCTGACCTCTAAGGTGCGTCTTGCCAGGAATTTATTCCGTTGTCTAAATGCCGCGCCGAGGACCGATAGCAAGCTTTTGAAACATACGGATCTACTTCTTTTGCGCGAAGTAAACAAAGTTCTGCTTTGAAAGCTTTAGCTTCAACTACTTCTGGGAGGTCTGAATCTAACAAAGCAAGCAAATCAACGACATGAAGTGCGAGCTGCACATCTCCTTGTTCAGCGATTTCTTTCGCACGAGACAAAACTTGTGCTGGTTCAGCAATAGCACTTAAAACCGCTTGAGCAGCATCTTGTGGAGCCGAAGGGTGCAAATTAGTTGGATTGCGATCCCACCAACCATTCTCTTCTCTGTAAAGATCGCGAACAATGTATTCAGGGCATCCGTAATTGGGTGTCATCCATGGCTGATTAAAGAGCTCTTCTGGATAGGTCATATCGGCGAGTATTTCTCGCTCGCTCATTCCTTTGTTAAGACGGTCAACGACTTCGTCGCGTAACCATCGAAGAGATTCTGCAGTTTTTTCTAAACGGTGACGTACTTCTTTTGATCCATTTATGATCGGACCAAATTCGGTGACTAAAACTTCTGCTTCGAGAGCAGCGAGACGATCTAAAGAGTCAGCCCATCGAATAGTGAATCTCTGAGTTCTAAGCGGAGTTCCAATATTTGGGATCGCGTCACCAGGCGTGCACGCCCCTCCGTAAACGATCCCATCATCAGGGAACCAAAGAGCAATAGCGTCATCTGTTTCAGAGGGCACCCATAACAGTTCAATTGTTCGCGAACCTTCAGTAAGTATCATCGAATCTGCGAAGGTCTCTGTCGGTTCAGTCATACGGAAAGAAGGCAACACCATCTCATAGGAGACGCCTTTCCTTCCCGGGAACTGAATGGAAGCCATACGAGCTTGATGAGTCAGCGTTTCTTTGTACCTGCTGTATCTACGTAAAATATTTTCATGAGCGACAAGACGCGGAGGGCTCTCCCCGCGTTCTTCACAGTGATTAAGCCACATATCAACTTCGCTGTTATATCCCATGTGTCCATGGCTGTAACAAATGGCATGTAGTGGAGATTCTGTGGCATTACGGAGATGTTCGATCATTCCTGGGGTAGTGAATTGTGTTCCAGCATCAACGAGGACAAGTCCGGCATCTGTTTCTGCGACAAGAGCGTTACCCATTCCAGGTAAAACGTAAAAGCCGTCACCGAGATCTGCTCCTACTGACTGTGCTGCTAAAACTCGATCTGTAGGTTGATTTGTAGCCATTATTCAATATTAGGAGGTGAAACGATGCTTTCGTTGCCAACTACTTCCATCGTGTTGTCGTATAACACGTGCTGGCGCTCCCACTACGACAGAGTTATCAGGGACGTTGCCTGTTACGACTGAGTTAGCTCCGACGACAACATGTTTCCCTATTGTTACTCCGGGGAGGATGACTGCTCCTGATCCGATCCAGCTTCCTTCGCCGATAGAGACTGCTTCTTCATGTGGTGTTTGCGTTCCTATCGGTTCTTCTAAATTCTCATATCCATGATTTTGGTCAGTTATATAGACATTCATTCCTGTGAACACGTCGTCACCTATTTCTATGGACCAATGTCCGATGATTGACGACCCACGACCTATAAGACATCTGTCCCCTATTTTCACTACAGGATTGGTGAGCATTTCCTGGTTGGGGCCCATACCCGCTGAGAGCGTGACGTAGGAGGAAATCATGGTGTCCTCTCCAATCCATATCCACTCTTCTCCGAACCCTGCACCGGTTGGCCAGCCGATCGCTGAACCCATTCCAAAACGCCCAAAGCGACGACCCTCTCTGCTCGTTGGTCCGATAATAGATATTCGATTCAAAGCAACAGAGAGTCGCCTGAACCAACTTCCTATAAGTGTCTGGATTCTTATTTTTATACCCATCGTTCACGGACCTTATCGGGTGTTCTACGGTAGGTCATGGCCGAAAGTGATCAAATTATCTCTGGTGGACCTAAATGTCGAATCCCGGCCTCCGAGATTTCTTGGAATTTTGGGCCATCAGGCGGCCCGGGCGGTCAGCACGCGAACCGTTCTAACACTCGGGTTGAAGCCACTTTAGATCTTGCTTCTGCGCAGGGCATTGAAGAAAATGTTCGAGAATTTTTAATTGCCAAACTGGGTTCCGTTATGAGAGTCACCGTGGATAAGCATCGCTCCCAGTTCAGAAACAGGGAATTAGCTTTAAGCCGCATTGAGTCTCAACTTCAAGGAGCTCTCGTTAAAGAAAAGACTCGTCGGCCAACGAAACCAAAGAAAAGCGCTGTTGAGCGAAGATTAAAAAATAAACGTAAACAAAGTGAACGTAAAACTAACAGAGGGCGTGTTTGGGAAGACTAGTTAGTAAGTAGTGATTCGGCATACCAAGAAGCAAACCTTGCAACGCTTGGCTCTAAATACGAATGTCTTCCTTGTTGAGCGAAGGGCGACTTCATTCCGGCATGTTGCTGTTCCAGCATGGGTATATCTTCTTCTAAGGCTGCTTCAAATCTTTCGTAATAAATTTCAGATTTTCTAGCAAAATCTTTGTCTTCAATAGTGTTCTGCGGGAAACAAACAGTCATCGCGCAATTGCTTCTGTCGGGAGTCTCTGGATATATCTCGTACATCCACATGGCATCAGATCCAAAGGCTGTCACAATATTTGGGAACATCCACGAATAACGAACCCCTGCACGTAACCGTCCGGTCAGGTTCCCCATGATCGGAAGTTCTTTACCTAATCCCTGCTCTTCGTCTAAAAGACCACCGGTTCCTTCAGTAGTTCCGAAGTGTGTGGCGAAAGCCCCTTTCACTTCTTCTGCTTCATCAGGTTCGTTGTAAGTCGTACCAATACTTACTGGATGGACATAAGGAAGGTGGTAGTACTCATTAAATACTTCAGCAAATGCTTTCCAGTTGCAGTTGACAGTGAATTCTCTTCGGCGTGTTGTCACTAATTCTTCTGCTGGCCATGGCTCGTGGATTTCTGTGAAATCACCTAACCATGCTTCAAATGAGGTTGGGGTTTCCTCCAAACTTAATAAAACAAACCCATGACTTTCCTGTAAAGCAAATTCTTTAAGTCCAAAGTCTTCTTGGTTGAAATCAGGCGTCTTTTGCATACTTGGAGCTCCAACTAGTCTCCCGTCTAATGCGTATGTCCAGAAGTGAAATGGGCATCGAAAACGCGAGCACGTTCCTTCTCCTGTCATTATTTGAGAAGATCGATGGCGGCAGGTGTTGGCGAAAGCGCGAAGTTTGCCATTTTCGTCTCGTGCGATGACGATAGGAACCCCACCGATTTCTAATGCGGAATAGTCTCCTTTGTTTGGCCAACGGTCTGATCGTCCTAATCCGACCCATCCGGATCGAAAAAGAAGGTTTTGTTCTATTTCGAATATCTCAGAGTCAACATAACAAGCAGCAGGAAGAGTGTGAGCTCTCTCGGGAGACGCGATGCATCTGCGTAATGCCTCTTGTGTTTCTAAAGAAATCCCAACCATTAGTGAAAAACTAAAGGAAACAAGACCGATATACAAATATTCCAGAAAGTAATCCGCTCACCACTTGTCGAGCTTTCCCTTCTGGCTGAGCAGAGTTGATATTGTTTCTTAGCGACTACTTTTATTTATAAGGCCTCATTGAGATGAATGAACCTCAACCATCTTCAGAATCTACGAGTCTTAAACCTCGTACTTGGTTTGAAGGGCTAGATGGTTTGCGCGCTTTTGCCGCTTTATTAATTGTCGTAGATCACTCAGCCGAATTTAGTGGTTTAACTTTTCGTGATAACTGGATGGGTCCTTACTTTGCTCGTTTAGACATTGGTGTATGTATCTTTTTTGTTCTCTCCGGTTTCTTGTTATTTCGCCCATTTGTTCATGCCCAATTCAGTGGAAAAACTGTTTCCTCCTCTGGCCCTTTCTGGTTTAGACGTATTGTTCGCATTTACCCGGCGTACTGGATCGCGCTTATTATTGCTTTAATCTTTGATCTTTGTGAACCTGTCAGAGATACCACTGGGCATTTTCTATCCTTCGGTCTCGTGCATATTTATAGCCGTGATATGAGTCGAATTTTCTCTGGGATTACGCAGTCGTGGAGTTTGGTTACTGAACTTGGGTTTTATTTCATTCTTCCCTTTCTCGCTATGGTCGGACGTCGTCTCGGTAAAGGAAGATCTTTACATCAACAGGCCACTCGACTTCTTCTTTGGTGTTGTGCTTTAGCCGTGGGAAGTCTTGTGTTCCGAATAGTTATGTTCAAGGTCTCCAATTGGGAATTTGCTACTTGGGGGGGCGCCTCTGTGCCCTGGACCCCTTCTTATATGGATACTTTTGCTGCCGGAATGCTACTTGCAGTGTTTTCTGCGTGGATTGACTTCCATCCCCAATTAAAAACGAAGGCAGCACAACTAACAAAGAAGCCATGGATTTGGTGGACTGCAGCACTTTTGTTGTTTTGGTTCATGTGCACTCAACTTGACTTAGCGAGAGGAACTTCTCGTGTTTCTTTTGAAATGGAAGTTGTACGACAAAGCCTCTATGGCTTAATAGGTATTTGTCTTGTAATCCCAATCGTCTTTGGAGTACCTCGGTCAGGGTTTGTTCTCCGTTTTCTTTCTTGGAAACCAATGGCATATCTTGGAAAAATTTCTTATGGGATCTACCTCTGGCACATGGCTTTCCTATATCTCGCTATAAACATTTGGGGTTGGCAACGATGGACTCTTGAACAGCCAGCAATAGGTAACTTTTGGGGTTGGCTGAGTGTCAGCGTGGTTGGTTCTATCGCTGCAGCTTCTCTGAGTCATCATCTAATTGAAAGTCCGCTCACTCAATCAAGTAAAAACTTCCTATTGCGTTTCAGCAGAAAATGAATACCTCAACTACTTCGACGAAATGGTTTGACGGACTAGACGGGTTACGTGCATTAGCGGCAGCCCTCATTGTTGTGCATCATGCAGGATTTTCCAGTGGCTTAACTTTCAGAAACGACTTTCTCGGTCAATTCTTTAGCCGTATGGATATCGGGGTTTCTATTTTTTTCGTCCTTTCAGGCTTCCTCCTCTATCGCCCATACGTAGAGAAGCAATTTGATGAGAAAACCGTTGATGACACGAAATCTTTTTGGCTTAAACGCTTAGTTCGCATCTATCCGGCGTACTGGCTCGCTTTAATTGTGATTCTGTGGTCAGGAGCCGTTGAAGTTTTCGGCGCTAATGGAATGACTTTATCTTTCTCTCTTACTCAGATTTATCATCCGACTCATGCGCTTTCTGGAATAAGCCAATCTTGGAGTCTGGCCACTGAACTTGGGTTCTATCTCATACTCCCACTTCTGGCTGCGTTCGGGCGTAAGTTGACGAGAGGGAAATCAATTAACCAACAAACTTCTTATCTCCTTTTGATGTGCGCTGCATTAAGTATCTCAAGTTTTATTTTCCGAGCAATTATGGCAAGTCTCGCATCATCAGATCTATCTTGGTGGGGTGCCACTGCTAATTTATGGACTCCCTCGTATCTAGATACGTTCAGCGCAGGAATGGCTTTAGCGGTGATTTCTGTTTGGGCTGAGAAGGAGAAACGAGTTGCAGACTTCATCAAGCCTTTTGTTCGTTGTGCTTGGTGGTGGTGGTTGTCAGCGATCATCTTATTTTGGTTCGTTTCTACACAGCTTGGACTCCGAAGCCAGTGGGAGGTGGGGCTCTGGCATAAGAATTTTGAGAGAGAGACTGTACGGCAGGTTCTCTACTGGATTATTGGAACCTGTCTACTTGTTCCTCTGATTTTCAGCAAAGAATCTCGAAGTTTTGGTTTGCGATTCCTTTCCTCTAAAGCCATGGTTTATCTTGGAACAATTTCCTATGGCATCTACTTATGGCATCAAGGATTCCTGACTTGGGCTCATCAGTGGTTTGACTGGCCAGAACTGTCCGGTAATTTTTTATCTCTGCTTGCTTTGAGTTTCATTGGCTCTTCTCTTGTCGCCGGATTGAGTTACAAGTTTCTAGAGAAACCTCTAAATACGCTGTTGAGACGGTTGCTGCGTAGTTAGGTTGAGTTGTCTAAGCATCAATTCAAGTTCTTTCTGATAGCCTGAAAGGGTTCCAGTAGATCTTTTGCTGGAAGGTTCGCAGACAGGTGTTAGTTCTTAGTCAAGTGAACCACCTAGTTATCTAATCTCAATTTTTGAGAACACGCGAACCTACACGAACCGTTTAACGCGGGCAAAGGAAAAAACATGACCTCAACTTTCTTAGAAATAGGCGTCCCCGCGTCTATTTGCAACGACTTAAAACAAAGAGGTATTCATAAACCTTTTGAAATTCAATCAGCCACAATGAGCGACTTACTTGCTGGAAAAGATGTTTGTGGGCGTGCTCCTACTGGATCAGGAAAAACTCTCGCATTCGGCATTCCACTCGTTGTTTCGACGAAGCGATCACAACCCAAACATCCTCATGCGCTGGTTTTGTCTCCAACTCGTGAACTTGCTGAACAAATTTATTCAGAGTTGCGATCTCTTTCCGGAAATGTACGTGTCGGAGTTGTTTACGGAGGTGTCGGATACGGACCTCAGCTAAATGCTCTAAAAAAGGGTGTTGACATACTCGTGGCTTGCCCAGGAAGACTCGAAGACCTAATACAGCAAAAAGCCGTGAATCTGTCTTCCGTGAAACAAGTCGTGCTTGACGAAGCCGACAGAATGGCCGACATGGGCTTTATGCCCTCAGTTAATCGAATACTGAACCAAACCAATAACGACAGACAGACTGTTCTCTTTTCTGCCACTTTGGATGGAGATGTTGCACGACTCATTAAAGAACACTTAAATGACCCGATTACTCATACAGTCGGCGATGAAACTCCTGACATAACAGCGGCACATCACGTATTTTGGAAGGTAGATAAAACCAACCGTATTGACATAGCAGCTGAAACTCTTAATTCGGCATGGCCAGCTATCGTTTTCTGTAGAACCCGTCATGGTGCTGATCGTCTTGCTAAACAAATGACTAAAGAGGGAATCAAGACAGCCTCCATTCATGGCGGCCGTAGCCAGAACCAAAGATCCCGTTCACTAAGCGACTTCACTAAAGGCAAAGTGCAGGCTTTAATAGCTACAGATGTTGCTGCCCGAGGAATACATGTTGACAATGTCGCTTCAGTGCTTCACTTTGATCCACCTGAGGACCATAAGGCCTACATTCATCGATCAGGGCGAACAGCGAGAGCTGGAAGGAACGGAGTTGTGATCTCTTTACTGTTGCCCAATCAAGTAAAAGACGCGAAGAAAATGCAAAGAAGAATTGATCTTGATGAAGAAGTAACCGCTCCTGATCCAATCTCTTTGAGTGATCATCTTCCCCCTATCGGGAAAGCAATAACCGCACAGAGAGATTCTGAACCTCAAAGAAACAAAAAGGCCTCTGATAAATCTCGCGCTAAATCAAAAAAGGGTCATCAAGTTCGCGATATTGAAAAAATTGACTATAAGAAAAAGCAAACAAAGAAAAAATCCCGTCCAAAGGAACGCCACCTTGCTGCAGTAGGGCCCAATGGACCAAATAGGAAAGCGCGGCGTGCTCACCTTCAAAATAATCCCACATTCAAAAATGAACGGTTATTGGTTGCTTCTCGCGTAGACTCTTCTAATCGTGCCAACCACGGCTCGGTTAATAAATTAAAGAAAGTGAATACCATGCCACGTGGCACAGTGAAGTTTTTTAATGCTGAAAAAGGATACGGATTTATTTCCGTTGAAGAAGGCGAAGACGTCTTTGTTCATTATTCAAATATTGATGGTTCAGGCTATAAAAGCTTGGACGAAGGACAAGAAGTAGAATTCGAAGTCGGTGAAGGACGTAAAGGCCCTGAAGCCCTCGAGGTTCGCAAAGTCTGACCTGAATACATTTCAGTAAAAAGTTGAAACCCTGGCTTATGTCAGGGTTTCATTATGTACCGGCAATCTAGTTTGTCTCCAAACGCGAAGGCACCCGTCTCCATCTTGAGACGGGCGCTATCCAGAGACCGTTATCCGATCCCTAAGTTGACGATTCCCTACGGGCGACACTTGAGTTTCCGTCAAGTACGTACACCCAATCGTGAACTAAATATATTCTCGCGGCTAAGTGAGAAAGATGCAATAAAAATTTATTCCATTGCCTTCTTGCTGAAATAAATGAACAGTTGTATGTTGCAAGAGCACAAACAAAGGATTAGAAAATGTCAACTCCATGGATCATCGAAGGAAACATTGATTCGAGATGGCCCATAAATACTCGAGGGAACGTCGGCGAGGTATACCCTGAGGTTGTTACCCCTTTGAGTTATAAATTAGGAGTTCTTCCTGGAGAGAAAGCTTGGCGTGAGGCTTACCGAGTTCTCGGCCTCTTGAAGTCGGATGATTTTTCCTCTTCTGAACCTGTCATCATTGGACTTTACGGCGGGTACGTCTATTTAAACCTCTCCTATTTACGGATGATGGGAGTTAGAGCGCCTGGTAGTTCTGCTGAAGCGATTGACGTCTCTTTCTTCGGAGAAGGCGATCCACCAAAATATGTCCCAAGAAAAGGCGACAAAAGTTTTTTGTCCTCTCTGAAAATCTTGAAAGTTGTAGTTGGTGCACTAAATGCCAAAAAGTTGCCGAAAGTAGTTGTAGAAAGTTTTGAAATTGCTGCTCGCTATGAGACTCAGCGCCCACCACTAGACGCAGCAGATGAAGAATTGATCAAATTCCTTCACGGCTTCCCAGATGCTTTTTTTCCAGCTTTCAGGAATCACATGCTTTCTTCTGCTCTTGCCGCCGTGGTGTCAGGAACTCTCGCTGATGCCAGTGCCGCCGCCGGGGAACCAGGTCTAGTAACGCATCTCGTCGGAGCTTCCGGGGATGTCCATTCAGCTCAATATTCAAACGATCTTTACCAAATAGCTAAAAAGGTAAAAGAAATGCCTGTAGTGAACAGCGAATTTGATGCAGGAATAGAAGGATTGCTGGAACGTCTTAACGGTAAGCCCGAAGCAAAAGAATTCTTTCAATTGTTTGAGGATTTCATTACCGAACATGGTCATCGCGGACCCAATGATTGGGAAATCTCTTCTCGAACCTGGGAGAACTCCCCTGAGTTGGCTCTAATGGCACTTGACCGCATGAGAGTCGCTGAACACGACCTCTCTCCTTCTGTTCGACTGCAAGACAATGAATCGAAGCGATTAGAGGCCGCTAAAAAAGTTCGACCTCACCTTGGATTGAAGGAACGACTCCAATTCGATAAAGCTCTTAAATCTGCTCCTTTTTGGGCTCAAGCTCGCGAGGCCACTAGAGATCGTGCGGTAAGAGTTAATCTTCCAGCAAAGCAGGTTTATCGTGAATTGGTTCGTCGAGCAGCTGAACGTGGCGGACATCCTGATCCTGTTCGAGTGGCGCTACTAGACCCTTACTCTGAGCTTCCCAAGTATCTCAAGAACCCCGATACCTATATTTCTATTATTGAAGAAAGAGGTGAACTCTTTGATCGTTTCTCAGAAGTCACTCCCCCGTTCTTCATTAGTTCCCAAGAAGAGGTTCTAACCCTTGAAGAGTTAGAAGAAATTGAAGACTCGCTAGACATTGTTCAACCTGCCCGATCAGGAGATGTTTTAACTGGAAATGCTGGCAGCAGCGGAAATGCTAAAGGTAGGGCCCGTATTGTTATGGATCCAGCAGATGCCTTGAATTTTGAACCTGGTGATGTTCTCATAGCTCCTTTTACTGATCCTGCGTGGACTCCGTTATTTCTTCCTGCCGCTGCTGTAGTCGTAAATGTTGGAGCACTGATGTCGCACGCGATCATTGTTTCACGTGAACTTGGTATTCCTTGTGTCGTCGCTGTAGAAGGCGCTACGGAAAAAATCCCAGAAGGGGCGATGGTAGAAGTAGATGGAACCGCGGGAACCGTCAAACTTCTAGATTAGATCTAGATTCTTCTACCTTTTTTTAGATTTTCTTTTCAGAGAGTTGAGGGTTTCAAAAGCGGTCATATAACCCAAATTCATGAGTTGTGGGGCTTCGCGGAAATCATCATCTATTCCGTGATTGTCAAGAGGTAGACGAAAATGTATAACTTCAACATCTTGGGGAATGTCTCGCCACTCTTGCCTTGTAACTTCAGCAGTAGCGGCACGAAATCCTGTCATCATGATTGATAGAGCGGTTTGCTTCTCAGGAGGAAGGAAGCCTGCTGCCACGTCAAAGACAACTAAACGGGCCGGACGTAACGAACAGGCGTAACGAAGTGGAATATTAGATACCACTCCTCCGTCAAGATGGTAGTCGCCGTCGGAAAGTTCAATTGCTGGTAGCGCTCCTGGCATAGCCGCTGATGCACAAAGGAGATCTACTGCAGGTCCTTCACGCCACCAAACTTGACGTCCGGAGGATGCTGCTGTCGTTGCAAGATGGAATGGAATTTTCGTGTGGCTTATGTCTTCAACAGGGATGTTCTCGGAAATAAGTTCGCGCAGACGTTCTCCGTTATCGAAACTGGGTTTACCGCGAATGATTGCAGCTAAATTTCGGACGAGACTTCCCCGGATCGGAGATTTTTCGGCTGTTTTTTGCCACACTTTCTCTAGAACAGCGATTTGATTCATTGTGGGGTCTGAAGCCAGAGATAAGCCGTTGAGTGCTCCTGCGGAAACTCCAACAATTTGATCTGGGAATATTCCCTCTTCTAACGCCGCTCGCAGCATCCCTACTTGCGCAGCTCCGCGTACCGCTCCACCAGAAAGCACAAAAATAGTTCCCTTGCCGCGTCGCTGTAAGAACCCGCGCCTAATACTTCTAAGAGGAAATGTTCTACGCATAATTAGGTACTGAAACTGGGGTCAAATTTTTATTCGAAAGATGGCCCATCTTCTTCTCTTGATCCATCTAAGTTTTTACTACTTTTCCATTGGCGGGCTACTAAACCAGCGATGAGTAATCCTACGGCAACAGCAATACCGATAATTAGCCCAGTAGAAGTTCCGCTATCTCCAGAAGACATGTTTGCTGTCGCGCTAAGGCTTCCAGATTCTTGTTCATCCATAAGATCAAGGTTCCAGGTAAGCGTTGATCCTTCTATTGAATCAGCATTGTGGTTAGTTACTTCTCCTGGCAATGTCACAGCAATAACAAATTCAGGTTCGGGAATATCAAATATCGCCATCATTTGTTGGAACTCTATTTCGTCGCTGCCCGAGTCCTCAGCCATTTGACCGAGTCCAAGTTCTCCCATATCCATTTCCATGGAAAACGTAATTTCATCGCCAACCACAGAGAAACTAGGAGCGCCTTCTTCATCATCTGCGAGATCGAAATCTTCAAACGAATCAGTGAACGAATAGCCACACCATTCGTCATCCTCAATAAGAGTTACCTCTTCTGCTCCTGCCGGAGGTTCTATACCCATTTCACCATCTTCTGTTACCTGTGCACAAAAGTCTCCACTATCTTCACCACTCATCTCCGCAATCTCAGCTATCTTCTTACTGAAAAGAAAGCTGCCTTCCATTGTCCCTGTGCCATCGCTGTTCACATCTATTGACATGGTTACCTTCATACATGACGTAAGGAGTAAAAGTGAGGAAAGAATTATCGCGAATAAGTGAATTTTTTTCATAAATTGATCTTAGACCAGAAACTAGTTTTTTTTCGTGAGTCAGTTTCATGCCTACTCAAATTAAGGAAATCGCCTGTCTATCTTTGAGCGTAATAGTCAGCGACTTTACTGATGAGCAAAATGACTATCCATACGACAAGTAAAAAAATTAGGGCACTTAGGTGAAGAACCCCGGTCAAGGTTCCTGCAACTAACAAACCTCCTACCAGAAAGTACTGAGTTAGTTTGACTCTTCGCATGACCATCCGTCAATGGGAACATCCAAGTACCAAAGGTAGTCAAGTACGACGTCTGTTACACATTCGCTGTTTGAAAGAAATGCGCCATGGCCCTCACCGTTACTAGTTATCAAGACCGCCTGACCTATGGAATCCGTCAATCCTCGTGCCCAATCCATTGGGGTAGCTGGATCTCCTTCTAAAGCGATTACCAAGGCGGGCGTTTCAAGATCGGCTTGCTCGACATGTAGCGGGTCTAAGGACGGAGGCATCCCATAACAACCAGTATCAGATCTCCATAGAGACCCAAAGAGTTTTAATTGATCCGCAATCGCGTCAACTTCTTCTGCTATTTCTTCTTCTGTCGGTCGATTAGGGTCGTCACTACAGTTGACTAGGAATAGAACTGCGCTGCCATTGTCGTAAGTTCCGTCTTCTCTTCTTCCCTCATAATCATCCACTAGACGCTGACTTATAGACCCTGTTCCTTCTTCTAATACTTCTCTAATCCCATCTTCTAAATCCGGCCAAGAATACGGACTATAAAGAGCGGCTCCTACCGACCATATGAACTCTGATTCAGTGAGTTCTCGACCATTGTCGGTTGGAATATTTCCGGTTTTTAGTAATTCTGTTGCAGCAAAAAATGCTTCTTCAGCCCCCCCGTACTCTTTGAGTTCACACGACATTCGGAAAAGACAGTCCGCTGCGAATCGATTCCACGCGTTTTCAAAACCCAGACCCTGTATCGGGCTAAAGGCGCTCGGATGTTCTTCTGGAGATACTGGGCCATCGAGCACCATTGCGCGCACCCGTTCCGGGAAGAGTGACGCATATACGGCACCTATTCTTGTGCCGTAGGAGTACCCCAGGTAGTTAATTTTTTCTGCTCCTATAGCTTCACGAATACTGTCCATATCACGTGCAACGTTGTTCGTTCCAACGTGATAAAAAAGATCTCCGCTCATTTCTAGACATTCTGCTACATGTTCTGTTGCTCCGGTGAAGAGTTCAGTTGTGTCTCCTCCGTCTTCTAACAACCAACTTTCATCTGAATCAGGATCATTTGGGCATAACACTTGGGTGCTAGATCCAACACCACGGGGATCAAACCCGATGACATCAAAATTTGAAAAAACCATTTCCCAAATTTCTGCCCATTCTCCTACTAGTTCAACTCCGGAGCCACCTGGACCTCCGGGGTTCATCAGCAGAGGCCCTAAATAAGGTTCACTCGTAGCAGGAAGACGAACCAACGCAATACTTATAGAACTTGAATCTGGATCTGTGTAGTTAAGTGGAACTTGAAGATCACCGCATTCATAAATTGCGTAGCAGGTAGACCATTCAATTTCTTTAATACCTTCAAAAACTGGTTCTTCAACTGTTTCAGTTGATTCTGTCGTACTTGATTTGATTGTTGTCGTAGTGGTTGACGTGGTTTCTTGTTGTTGAAGAAGTTCGGGTTCTGGCGTCTCGCTTGAACAAGAAACGCTAAAGAGAATAACGGCTACCAAAGTGAAGAGTTTTCTTGTTTTCATTGACTCCACGCTTCTCGTAATCGAACCCACGTATCTGTTAAAGATTCGGGAAGAACTCTAGCCCCAGCAACTGTTGTTGAAAAATTCGTGTCGCCAGACCACCGTGGAAGGCAATGAACATGTAGATGCTCAGGAATTCCGGCTCCTGCTGCCTTCCCTTGGTTAAGGCCTACATTTATTCCATCAGGACCATATGCCTCTTCTAAGGACTGCACTACCTTTTTAACTAGTTGCCAGAGTTCTTCGTATTCTTGCGGTGTTAAATCAGTTAATTTTTCTACCTCTCTATGCGGAATAACCATTGTGTGTCCGGTGGTGTATGGGTAAACATTTAACAGAACGAAGCAAGTTTTTCCTCGGTGAATTATTAGTGTTTCCTCGTCGGGAAGCCCGCTTTGTTCTATAGCCGAGAAGATTGATAGCCCTTCCGGGATTTCTACTGAAGACTGTGGGCTATTTTCACCCTTTATGTATGCTTGGCGCCACCCGGCCCAGAGATGCTCGAGTTTACTCACTTACGCTCTTCTACTTCATTGGTT
>Ga0208130_1000939_pt1 | contig 14426 bp, 14 predicted proteins | sample ETNtaG_31_FD_185771 | JGI IMG/M metagenome (GOLD analysis project Ga0208130, IMG submission 185771) | Marine microbial and viral communities from oxygen minimum zone, Eastern Pacific Ocean - ETNP201310SV78 (SPAdes) (version 2) | ecosystem: Environmental > Aquatic > Marine > Oceanic ...
TCCCGGACTTGAACCGGGGACCCCCTGATGGCTGCCTACAACCAATGTGTTTCCAGTCTACAGTCAGGTGCTCTAGCCAACTGAGCTAAGCGCGGCACGGACTGTTCGGGTGACCTCTTGTTTATGTCGCTTTCCGGAGACATTTCGGCCAAACATCTAGACTCCGATAATCGCATCCTCAACCCCATCTATGCCCTCAACGGTTAAGAAGGCTAGAAATTGCACTGCGATGACGTAGGGCGCTATGCCCAAGGGATGCACGGAGGACACACAATGGGGAACGGTTCGTCGACAGGGGTGAGCGAAGGGTCTACCACTACTGCCGCTGATAGAATACCCACTGCCTTGACAGACCGCGAATTGGAGTCTTTTGGACCGCCGGATCCTCGCATATTGGTATGTGGTTGCGGAGGCTCCGGAAATAATACCATGAATAGAATCACTCACATTGGAGTCGAGGGCGCGATAACTGTCGCAATCAATACCGATAAACAACATCTAGATCACACAAGGGCCCAACAAAAATTGTTAGTTGGTCGGCACATTACTCGAGGCCTTGGTGCCGGCGGAGATCCGATTACTGGACGTAGATGTGCAGAAGCTGGAAGAGATGTAATCACTCGCATTGTAAATGGGGCTGATTTGGTGTTTGTAACCGCTGGACTTGGTGGAGGAACAGGTACTGGTATCGCTCCAATAGTCGCAGAAGAAGCTAAGCGTTCCGGTGCTCTTGTTGTGGCAATCGTCACAACTCCTTTCTCAGTAGAGCGCCGGATGAGAATGCAGAGAGCTCTGGAAGGACTCGACCTACTCCGAAAAGCTGCAGATGCGGTTCTAGTTTTGGATAACAATAGATTATTGCATTACGTCCCTAATCTTCCCCTCGACGAGGCTTTCTCAATCATGGACCAATTGATTGCAGAAATAGTGAAGGGAATTGTCGAGACAATTACTCTTCCAAGTCTAATCAACCTAGACTTTGCAGACGTTAGAGCGATCATGAAGAATGGAGGAGTCACTATGATGCTTTACGGAGAAAGTGAACAAGGTCCAGAGGATGTGGTCCATGAAGCCCTGAATCACCCATTGCTCGATATCGAAATTGATGGCGCTACTGGAGCATTGATCCATGTCACAGGTGGCCCTTACATGACTCTCGAACAAGCAAACCAAGTTTGCGACTTGATGACTGCGAGGCTGTCTCCCGATGCGAATGTTATCTTCGGAGCGCGACAGGATCCAGCATTTGGCGACACAATCAAGGTCATGTCAATCATTACAGGGGTTGCTTCGGAACGACTGGACCGTGAAATCATGAGTGCGGATTCCTTGGGTGACGCACTAAATATCGCTAGACATGGTGGAAATCGCGATGGTGGGAACCTTCAGCGATTTGATTGAGTATTTAGCAATCCAAATCTTCTCGCGCGCGAGAGTATCAAATCGGGCAAAGCCTCAAACCGTACATATGGAGACGGTCTGTCATGATGGCAGGTCGTAGACTACAGGCTTTGTGCCTCGTTCTCATAATGTTGAGCAGTACCGTAGCCGCTCCCGCTAGCGCTCAAACTACTGACCCAAAGCAACCATCTGTCGATAATCCTCACATGCATTTTTGGGGAACCAGTCAAATGGATCAATGCTGGACTCATTTCGATCGAAACGGCTCTGATGGTTCGTCTCAAGATGGATATGGCGAGAAGGAATTTACTGGAAATGGTGAACAAGTTGATATCGACTTTACCTGTAGAATACAATCAGGTGAGACATTCAGAGAAAACATGTACTTGGATGCAAATTCCTCAATAGTTATTGAGTTAACTTTCCAAATACAAAACGCAGATTGTGATGACCAGAGAGAATGTCAAGATCTAACTTTGACACTCTTCAAAGGAACTACTCCGGTTGCAAAGGATTCATTTCCGATGAATAGTGATGGAGATGATCAGCAAATCAATTGGAACATTCCTGTTGCAAATAACATGACTTCTTGGAATAAATCTGGAGAAGAACCCGCCATACAAATTGAATTCTCAAAACCAGGGTATTCTTCGGCATCTTGTTTGATTTTCTTGTGTGGAGGATGGTTTAGATTCTACTACTCTGACAATCCAGACAATTACAATGCGGAGGCTAACTTCCCGGTTGTCAACCTGACAGAAACTGAACCAGGAGATGGCGATGGTGGCGACGGTCTTCTCGGTGGCGCCGTTGGAGATAGCCTTCCAGGATTTGGACTAGCAGCAGGTCTTGGCGCACTTGCAATGGCTGCAATAGCAAGTTCAAGACGTGAAGAATGAACTTCACAAATCTTCCATTGCTACTGTAGATTCCTCTCCGGTATCTAAGTCCTTGATGCGAACTTTACCTTCTGCCCATTCATCGGGCATTACCATGACTAATCGAGTAGCACCACAACGTTCTGCATGCTTGAATACCCACTTCATCTTCTTATCTTCAAGAACAAGATCGACAGTTCGACCTGCAGAACGTAGTTTCGCGGCAACCTGCATTGCTGCACCACGAAGTTCTGTTCCCATGCCAAATACAACATCACCGACTCCATTAGATAATTCAGGGAGTAATCCCTTGTCGGCTAGAAGCTCCATGACCACCATGTCACCGAAGCCAAAACCGGTTGCAGGCAAATCATTCCCACCCAAGGTTCCGATGAGTTTGTCATAGCGCCCACCACCACAAATTGCGCGTAGGTTTCCTGCTCTATCATGTGCCTCGAACACAGGGCCAGTATAGTAAGCAAGACCTCGGACTACAGAAGCATCGAATGATACCCAATCTGAAATTCCGTAAGAATCACATAAAGAGAACAAAGATTGCAACTCGATTAATGCCTCACTATCAGAGGAAAGAGCGGATGAAAGAGATTCCAAGTCTGTAATTCCAAGTACTGAACGTATGGTCAAAATAGACTCGGATGATAATCCTAAATCGCTTAACTGCGCCTCGATTACATCTTCAGGTAATTTATCCATTTTGTCGACGATAACACATGTTTGTGCAAAGATCTCCCCTTCGAGACCAAGAGATCCTAGAACCTCTTCAATCACCTTACGACTGCTAATGCGGATGACTAAATCTTCTGAATTGAGGCCAACGGAATCGAAAAATTGTACAAGAATCGAAAGTAACTCTGCATCGGCCTCTATTCCGTTCATTCCCCATATATCGACATTCCATTGGTAGTGTTCGCGACCCCTGCCTCTCTGGGTTCTTTCATATCTCCAACATTGCGGAATAGAATACCACTTGATTGGTAGCGCAAGAGCTCCTGATCTAGCCATTACCATTCGAGCTAAGGAAGGAGTCATTTCGGGCCTTAAAGCAACTTTTCGTCCACCCTTGTCTTCGAAATTGTATAGTTGGCCAACAATTTCTTCTCCAGCCTTTCGGGTGTACAACTCTTCGCTCTCTAAAACTGGAGCATCATATTCCTCAAATCCGTGAGAGCGGGCGGCTGAGTGGAAGCGCTCAAAGAGCCAATTGCGAAGCCGCATATCCTCAGGATAGAAATCCCGAGTTCCTCGAACCCCCTGAGCCATATCACGCAGGGGCCATCATTCATTCTTCAAGCCCTACGGCTCTCACGGAAGGTTTCAAGCCGTTCCGCCCTAGTCACTCGACCGTCCGATAGCGGAAATGCATAGAATCTAAGACCAACAAATGTTAGGAATCCAAAGGCAGATGTATTGATTGCCCAAGACATTAATTCCCCCCATTCAATTATCTCTACAAAGATGTAGAATGTGAATGTAGATACCGCCCATAAGATCGAGTACACTATCATCATTTTAGTAAAACTAGTACGAATGTTTGAATCGGATTCGAAGGTTAACCATCGATGCAAAACATATGCTTGGAGACAACTAATTGCAAACGACACAGCCCAACCAAAAGTTTCCGGGGAACTCGTAAGTGTCAGGTAATTGGAAAATATCCAATATAGTACAGCAAATATTGCAAGGTTAATGCAACCAACCGAACAGTACATCACATATTCGCGAAATAATTTAGCCCAAGGATATTCTTCGCTGACAAGCAAACTATTCCCTCATGCAAGTTCGGCCTCAATACTCGAACCAGTATGTGGTCTAGTTTCCCCATATTCGTCAACGAATGTCTCGGGTAGTTCCTCTCCAACTTCAACAATGAATGGATCTTCCCCTCCAGGTAGGGTATCGATTGGAACTTCTGCGCCTTCTGGAACGTTTCTGTAAAGCGGTCTTGGTTCTAGTGTGAAATTTCCTGAAAGTAATGCCAATGGCCAAGGGTTACCAGATGTAGGAACGATTCGATTGATTATGATAAATCGATTAAGTCCGATGAATAAGCCAGCGGTTATTCCCCAGAATAGCAAAATTATCGATATTCCATTTGCGTTTGTTGGATCCCATGGGTTGTCTACATTTGCTAGCATATCTGCAAAGTATGAGAGAATCAAGACGCTGAACATCAGTGGGAATCCAAGATACATGATGTAATCCCACCACTTTCCAATCCACCAGTCATTGTCTCCAGTATTGATGAAATCATCGCGGAAGGAGGAGACGCCATTGTCTAGGTAGTCTTGTATAGAAAAGCCAGAGATATCATTCTCTTCTTGCCATGCACGATAGCGATTCCAGCCATACTTCCAAATCGAGTAAGCGATGAATAGACCGCTGAACATTAACCCGTATCCCCAAATGTGGTCTTGAACCTCTAGGAATTGTGGGAAAGCAACACCAGTTGAGTCGTCGACTAAAATCCATGTTGCTGCACTCGGCAATCCAAAGAAGAAGATTGCAAGGCTGGTGAATCCGACCGCTTGAGGTCTCTCGATTCCATGGTCGACGAAGTTTCTGACACAAAGCTCGACTGTTGATATCATCGAAGTTAGAGCTGCAAAAGACAACGCTAGGAAGAACATTGTAACCATCGCTAATTGCACAACAGGTCCACCAGGGGCCTGCGCGAAGACTTCTGGAAGTACTAGGAAAGTGATTGCACTGCTTCCGCCACTAACCGCAGCTAGAGGGTCATCGACCACAGCGAATACCGCCATCATCACAGTTAGACCTGCGATGATTGAGATGCTATTGTTTGCAAGGCACATAGTAGCGGCATTGAGGGTTGTATCCTCGTCCTTTCTCATGTAAACAGAGTAGGTAATTGCCATACCCATTCCAGCCGAACATGACCAAGCCGATTGAGAAAGTCCGTTAATCCAGGTTTCCGGCTGGGCGAGATATTCTGGCTGAATACTGAACATATACACAAACCCATCCAAAGTACCATCTTCAAGATCCATTACGAATGCTAGGAATAGGGCAGCAAATAGTAGAACGAAAAGAGATATCATCAAGCCGACATTGACCTTTTCGATAGCCTTTGCACCTTTCCAAATTGCGAGCATGGTGATTGCCACAGCTATGGCTTGGAAGAAAACAACCTCCATAGGATTCTGTAGGAAAGAATTCCACACCTCAACGGTGTCTACCTCAGATCCTAATCCGCCTCTAACTGCAGTCTGGAAGTAATTGATACACCAGCCCGTTACGACCGCATAATAGAATCCAATCGCAGTTGAAATCCATGCTGTCCAAAGACCCATCCAAGCAAAGCGCTTACCTGCAAAAATACGGAATGTTCCAACAGTACCTGTTCGGCTTCGCTTTCCTAGAGCAAATTCAGCAATAATCAATGGAACCGACCAGAGGAATAGAAAAATCAACCAAGGGACTAGGAAAGAGCCTCCACCATTTGCACCTACCATTCTTGGGAATCGCCAGATATTTCCCGTACCAATTGCTGCACCAATAGTTGCGAAGATTAGACCTAAACGGCCACTAAACTCGTCCGAGCCACCTTCTGCCATCAGATATCCTCCTCATCGATAAGGTGACTTTGATCATCGGGTAAACCAATTACTCCGCCCTCGTCGTCGAACATTGCCCTTAGGGTAAATCCGAGTCCACCCCAAACCATAGTTGCAATGAAGGAGAACATCAACAAGGCAAGTATTCCCGAACCAAATGGTGCTCGATAAGGAATAGATAATTCGTAATAATTTGCAGTATCAGAGTCGGGATATGTGAATGGGAATGCGCCATTTGTAGTACCTAACATCGCCTTATACTGTATTTTCCCAACTGCTGTATCGGGCAATGGTATGTGAGACACAATCCGAGTTCCATTAGAACCGTCCAGTAGAATACAACTCTCATCTTTTTCAATAAATTCACTCATGCTCCAACTAACAGAAATCCATTCTGTTGGACCAAAATCATCCTGCTGACGAGTTGGTTCAACCAATCTCCACATCAGATGAGTACGATTGATGTCTGATGTGAATGGGAATGTGGAGTCGAGACACATACCAATTGGAATTTCTCCTTTTGATGGAACTATTACATCTGAGGGCATATCTATCCATTGTGTGCCGGTGGTATTCTCTATTCCGACAACTGCCCTATATCTCGGGTCGTCAGCGATTTCAACCATGTACCATGGAACTCCGACATTGCGAACTGCGATATGAGCAATATCTTCGGGGTATTCATGGAACGCATTACCAATTTCCATAGTGTAACAGTATGAATTGTGGACACCATAATGCCAATCACAAAAGTCTCCTGTAGTTGGATACAAATCAGAAGACTGTAAAGCTGTATATTCGGTCATATCTCCCATTATATTCCCGTGATATTCCAAGAATTCTTGATCGGGATTATCACAATCTGTGCAATGACCCCATGGCCACAGTACCAATTCGGAAAACGAGTGCCAGGACAATGTCGCCTTGAATTCGGATGCACCATCTCCATCGTCATCATTCATTTCTGTCATGTCTTGAATGAATTTTGTCTCAGGCTCACTATTTCCTCCAAGCCAATCTTCGTCGGTTTGCCCGTCTGCATCATCATCACTACCATCAACATGATCTTCGTTGATTAGTCCATCACCATCATTATCTTCGTAGTTCACGGGTCCGTTGTAAACATCATTATTCGGACCGGATGAATAACATGCTCCGGGGAATAGAGGTCCTGTTGCTCCCAAAGGCGCTCCCCACTCATATTGATAATTCCGATTCAGATCTACTCCATCACAAGAAGAATCTACTTCCTCATCGATGTCTGGAAGAGGGGTAACACCGGTCACAGTATTGTCTCGCAGATTCTTTCTCCAACCACTGCGGTAGCAATTTTCCCATGCTGTTGGGCCACAGTACTCTTCCATGTCATATCTTACTCCATCTGTGTTCAACATTGGAATCAGGTATATTTCACGAGTGTTGACCATATCTGTGATAAACTGCTCAGAGAAATCTTCGTCGACGCCTAAATCTCCAGGACCGCAAGCAATTCCATCTCCATTGGAGTCCTGAGCAGATGCGTTCAAACTTAGACAATCTCCATCGTTGTCGACTCCATCCCACCCATCTTCGTCAATTAGTCCGTCGCCATCGTTATCGATACCAGCCATTCCATAGTAGTAGGTCAACTGTTCCAAAAAGAACATTGGCACCTCGAAAGACATCCATTCCCGTGCATGGTGGTTTCCCACAAGCATGATGTCGGGTCTGTCAGCATAATTTCCATTATCCCCGTTGAATTCATTGTATTCCCCATCGCCAACATTTGCTGTAATTTTCATCCAAGGGCTTCTGTGATTGTAATACCAACCCTCATATTCGGTAGCAGTCATTTCATCACCTCTTGCATTTACTCCGCCCAAGAGTCCTTCGTGGTATTCTAGGAAGTTAGGGTTACGGTCTGCAAGGAACTGCATCCTATCCTTCATTGAAAAATAGTCGTGGTAGGACCGGAATTGCAACTGGTCATTTGATTCATGAGCCCAAGGAAATATCTGATTGACATAATCATCTGACCATATGTCCTCAGGAGCAAGGCCTGATTCGACATCTTGGGCTGATACAGGAGTAACCATTGCAATCGGAGCTGCTACGGAAAGCAGAAGTGGCAAAATTAGGGCTATGGCGGGTATTCTGCGGGCTCGATAAACTTCGTCAGAGGCCGAAGATGAATTGCTGCTCGCCATGGGAACATGTTGGCGACATCGCAGTGGGTATTCAACGTCTCGCAACTCGGTCCATAGGACCGACGGGGGATTTATGTGGGGTTGGTCGACGGCAAAACCATGCAAGATAGCGAGGAGGCCTCCGCTGAGAGTACCGGATTTCCGGCCGACACATTGAATGATTTCATGGTCGGAGAAGATATTTTCCTAGGATTTTCTAGTGGCACAATAGGCGTAGTCATAGGATTAATCGCACTCTCTGTCTTCGGTGGAATTATCTCTAGGAGATTCCTATTTCCGAAAATTATGGACTTAATTTCCAAATCCGATAGAATTGATGGCAAAACCTTGCTTGCTCCAAAATCACTAGGTTGGATGATGGGATTCCTAATCTTCTCAGAAATGATGTCTTGGTTACAAAATAATTCAGAACCAGTATGGGATGCTTCCATCGCAGAAAACGCCATTGAGTGGTCGTTCACTTTCTTCCTACTCGGAATGTTGCTTGCGGCATATCGCCTAGTGGACTATCTTGACGCTTTCATTGTCGTTGAAGGAGAAGAGAACGCAGCTAGCAGGCGCTCACTTGCAAGTGTCGCTGAATCGGTTGGGCATCTCGTGGTTGCACTTCTTGCAGCATTCGTCGTTGCAGGTCTTTTCGGGCTAAATTTGAATGGGTTAATCGCCGGTCTAGGTATTACTGGTCTTGCACTAGCATTGGCTGCTAGAGACAGTGTTGCAAATATCTTCGGTGCTATTTCGATAATCATCGACCAACCATTCAACGTCGGAGATTGGATTCTTGTTGAGGACATTGAGGGTGAAGTAGTGCAGATTGGTCTACGTACCACATTAATCCGCTCTTCGGCTGACACTCTGATTACAGTTCCAAATTCAAATTTGGTAAATTCACCAGTTGAGAATTTCAGTCAGCGAAGATTCCGAAGAATACAGCCAAGTTTTGAGTTTGAAGCAGATTCCGATCCCGCTTCTCTGAAAGATTTCTGTGAGAAATTATTGGCTAAGGTCAAGGACGACCCTAGGGCAGTCAAAGATGATGATTCTTGGGTGAAAGTAAACGCCTTTGGCCCTTCGAAGGTTACCGTATCTTGCAACTTCTATTCAGTACAATCTTCTTCTTCGCAACGCGAAATGACCGAGGACTTACTACTGTTGGCAAAGGAAATCGCAAACGATTGTAGCCTAACATTCCATGAACCTCGCCTACGTCGCTGAGATTGAGGAGAGCGCTTCATGACAATACTTGTTTTAATTCGACACGGGCAATCAGTTTGGAATGCCACTAATCGGTTCACTGGTTGGACTGATGTTGAGCTCTCTGAAAAAGGAGAGATTGAGGCTGCGACTGCTGGTGAACAGTTAGCCGATGTGCGTTTTGATATGGTTCATACTAGTGCATTGATCCGTGCTCAACGGACTGCGGAAATTGTGATGAGTAAGAATCGAGTGTCTGGAGAAATCCCTACCAAACAAGACGAACGACTCAACGAGAGACACTATGGTGACTTGCAGGGACTGAACAAAGCCGAGACTGCGGAGATTCATGGGGCTGATCAGGTTCACATTTGGAGACGTTCTTTTGACGTGCCCCCACCCGGTGGTGAATCGTTAGAAATGACTGCTGAGAGAACAATTCCGTATTTTGTTGAGGAAATCATACCTGATCTTAGTTCGGGTATGAATGTCCTTGTTGCAGCTCATGGAAATTCATTACGTTCAATCGTAATGCACATTGAGGACATTTCACCTGAAGATATTACTAGTCTAGAGATTCCTACTGGAGTCCCAATGTACTACAAATTTGACGATGGTAAAATTAGCCGATTAGAGTAATCAATGAATTGGCTCTTCGGCAGGTGGTGCCGCTGAGTGATATCGATAACGGAGGAAAATCGCGATTGCGATTAGAATAATCGGAGTTGATGGAAATACCATATCTCCCTCGTTTGCCAATCTAATCCAATTGCCTATACCCATTATTCCGAGGATTCCAGACATTGTTGAAATGGCAGATAGAATTCGAGAATTGAATAGAGACTTCTGCAACAGTGGAACTTTCTCGATAATGGTAACTGCCGGTTCCGGTCTACCCGATTGGTGAGAGACTGCCTCAACGACATCCAGTAATGCTTGCTCATATTCCCAAATTACCACTCCGCCAGTGTGGGCACTAAACGACCTCTTACTACACCATTTTTTGGGTGCTGAAGATGACCATCCTTGAATCAAAGCGGACCTTAATTGGACTATTTCTAACTCGGTCTCTGAATGCCAATGTAAGCGAGATAAGTCATGTAATAGGCTTGCTAAGTCACGAATTGCTGGAAGATCAAGATTGGTTTCTAATAGACCATGAGCAAGTCTGGAAGGCCCGATTCTGATTGTCATCTTTCCAGTCTCATCTTCAGAGAACATGCTGAAACGAACGTCTCCGAGACTGAGGGTCGCTGGAGCACCACGAGTAAATGGCGCTCGCCAAAGAGCAGTGGTTTTCAGACGCTGTTCGATTTCTCCAAATATCTCATTCCATCGCTTTTGATCAGGAGGATTTGTCCATTCTTCTTGGGCTGCTGTGTGGTACTCTCCTAGATTGGCCCCACAACGAAAGATGAGTGCCTTCGCTGACTTCAAATCATTACGCTGAAGGTGATCTATGAGTACTGACTTTGCATCGGTGCTCGCCGTATTTTCTCTACGAAGGAGAATTAAATCCACATCATCATATTGAAATCCTCCACAAGGTATGTTCGAACCTTCTGGAGCAATGCGTGAGCGTGGTCTAAGATTTGGTCCGCCCCATGGTTGTACCTCGCCTACCCAATTACCATCAGCCGCTTCTATCGAGTAGACTGGCCCTCTATCTGTTGCATTAACTCGAATACTACTTACTTCATCAGGAACTTCTCCCCAGGCTTCAAGCCCTTGAGTTGCATTATTCCAACCCTCAACAGTAGCGAGCGAATCATCAGGCTCAAGCAAGTTTAGCCTGAATCTCATTCCCCTCATCAGATGGGCTGTGAATCCTACAGGGGGCTCTATGTCACAATCGACCTCCACCATTGCGACTGGCCGCCATGCGCTGTTGACGGCTGAATCAGACTGTGACACGACCGGTCGAAGGACAATCAGGGCTTGATGGAATCGGTCGAGGGGCTTCTGTACATTCCAAAGGCTTGAATCAGGGTGAGTAAGACGATTGACCATGATGGAGGCACCGGTTGAGATGCCCTTGGCCGTTGATATGGATGGTACTCTAATTCTTACTGACATGAGTGTAATGAGTGCTAAGCGCGTGTTTCTTCGTAAACCATGGACGATATTTACTACAATATTTCTTGAATTGACAGGGAAGAGGGCAAAATGGAAGAAGAACCTTGCTCGACAACTCAAATTTGACCCCGCTGAATTGCAGTACCACGAAGCATTTGTTGACTGGTTAACCGGAGAAAGTGCAAGAGGTCGAAAACTCATATTAGCAACTGCTTCAGACCGTTTAGTCGCAGAAATAATCGCAGCACATGTTGGGCTTTTTGATGATGTAATGGGGTCGGATGGAAACATCAACCTAAGAGATCACAAGAAGGCTGAGGCATTGATTGCGAGATATGGAGAGAGGGGGTTCGGATATGCAGGAAATAGCGTTCATGATATTCCTGTTTGGGATCATGCTGGACAGGTTATTGTTGTGAACCCAGAAAAGGGACTTCTAGACAAAGTGGGAGACTCAGCTGACCTTGTTTTTGAGTGATTTTTCTCGGCTAACTGCGAACCGTTGCCGCCGACGACCTTTAGCGCAGTAGACATTTGGTTTAGGCATGGGAAGAACCCGCAGTGCGTTAGGGCGTAGAATTGACGCTCTTGCTCATTGGCTACTACGGTGGCGAATTATTGCCACTCCAGCTAGATGGGTTGCGAATTCGCGGCTAGCATGGAGTTTCATCTCTCGTACTGACAGAATCAGAAGGAGTCGGCTTCGTGAAAGAGTGGTTTCCTCAGGCCCTGAAATGATGCCAAAGCACATCTCAATGATTATGGATGGAAATCGTAGATTTGCTTGGGGCCGTTCGCTACAAACCGAAGCAGGACACTCTGCTGGAAAACAGAAATTGAAGGAGGTTATGCGTTGGATTCTCGACCTAGAGATACCTTACCTAACCGTCTATGCATTGTCTACTGAGAACCTCTCATCTCGAGATGATACTGAACTCGAGACGCTATTCGATCTCTATGTATCTGGACTGGAAGAAATTTCACAGGACCCATTGATTCATGATAATAAGGTTCGAGTTCAGGTAGTAGGACGAAAGGAGCTACTTCCTGATAGAGTTCAAAATGCAATCAAAAAAGCAGAAGAAGAAACCTCGCAGTACAGCGATTACCTATTCACAGTCTGTCTTGCATATGGCGGCAGAGAGGAAATTGTTGATGCTGTCAAGGAAATTGCCGAGGCCCATGCTTCTGGAACGATTGAACTCGATTCAATCGACCCATCAACTATCTCAAATAGACTCTATACTGCAGATTTACCCGACCCTGATTTAGTAATCAGAACCTCGGGTGAGGAAAGGGTTTCGAATTTCCTTTTGTGGCAGATAGCGTACTCAGAACTATACTTCTCCGATGTACATTGGCCATCTTTCGGTCGAAGAGACCTATACGAAGCGATTGAAGATTACCAAATGAGGAGGAGACGCTATGGAAGCTGAAGAGAATACCAAGCGTTGTCCTACATGTGGTAGAGATGGATATCATAGTCCGTCGGTTACCGTTGATGCCGTAGCGGCACGAGAAACCAATAATGAACTCGAATTGCTGATGATTGAACGTGGCCCAGACCCAGCAGTATGGGAAGGTATGTGGGCATTTCCAGGGGGTTTTGTCGATTATGGAGAAGACCCAGAAGATGCGGTTCTACGTGAATTACAGGAAGAAACCGGCATAGAAGGCCAAAATCCCAGAGTTTTGCATATACTAGGCGCTCCTGGTAGAGATCCTCGAAAACACTGTGTAGGTCTTTTCTATCTCGTAGATGCTGATATCGACACCGAACCGAAAGGGGCGGACGACGCAGTATCTGCTGCATGGGTACCAATCGACGAGCTAACCAAAGATACCGTCGCCGCTGACCACTTGGATATCGTTGATATGCTAAGGGAATGATGAGGGAATAACCCTATCATCCGAGTTTGACTGGTTTGTGCATGAGTAAGAAGCAACCAATCTATGCAGGCGTAAAACCGATGTTTCCATACAATCCTTGTATGGTTGTTGGAGACGATATTTGGGTCGCCGGACAAATTGGAATTGACGGTGGCGATTCTATGGCTGAACAGGCCACTAGTGCACTATCGAAAATCGATGTACTGCTAGCTGAAGCAGGAGCAAATAAAGCAGATTTGGTTATGGTCATGGTCTTGCTAGAAGATATGGCTGAATTCGGCGAATTTAACGAAGTCTATGCGGCTTGGTTGGAAGGCACCATTCTTCCTGCCCGTGCCGCATATGGAGTGAAGGAATTACCTGCGGGTGCAAAGGTAGAGGTCGTAGCGCGGGCAGTAAGGGGTTCAGGGGCGAATTGAGCCTTCAAGATTCGATTATTCAGTTGCCATAGCCACGATGGGATGATGAAGGAAAAGTGCTCCGTCTAATCCATGAGTGTGTTCAAGGCCTACGATATTCGTGGGCTGGCCGGTAGCCAATTGGATACGGATTTTGCCAATAAACTGGGTTCTGCATTGGTTACTCACCTCGATGCTAAATCAATTGCAGTGGCTAGAGATATTCGTGAATCGGGCCCTGAATTACATGAAGCTTTTTTGCAAGGAATTACTACATCAGGGGCCGATGTTATCGACCTTGGAATTACTACTACTGGAGTCTTATATCGAGCCGCTGTGGACTTGTCTGTCGATGCAGCAGTAGTAATTACTGCAAGCCATAACCCTCCTGAGTATAATGGATTCAAGATTTGTCGAGGGGCTTTACCAATGGCTGGAGAAGAATTGCAAGAACTGAAGGCTACTTTCGATGCAGGTGATTTCCACAGCGGGTCTGGAACAATTACCGAGATGCCAGAGTTTGAAGAACGAGTATTGCAGACCATCGTAGAAAATGCAGGAATGCCTCAACGCTCAATCCGAATTGCAATCGATTGTGGAAATGCTGTACCTGGTCCATTGACAGTATCTCTAATGCAAAAACTTGGAGTTGACTTAGTACCAATTCATTGTGACTGGGACAATACTTTCCCTAACCACCCGCCTGATCCAACACGGCAGAAGAATATGGTCGATTTATCGAAAGCCGTAGTTGAGAATAATTGCGAATTTGGAATCGGTATGGATGGAGATGGAGACAGGATAGGA
>Ga0208130_1000941_pt1 | contig 14421 bp, 16 predicted proteins | sample ETNtaG_31_FD_185771 | JGI IMG/M metagenome (GOLD analysis project Ga0208130, IMG submission 185771) | Marine microbial and viral communities from oxygen minimum zone, Eastern Pacific Ocean - ETNP201310SV78 (SPAdes) (version 2) | ecosystem: Environmental > Aquatic > Marine > Oceanic ...
CTTTTGAGAGCAACAGATGAAGCAGAATTGCATGCCACAATAATACCTTTAACCTTTTTGCTAATTAAAAATTTAACAATTTTATGTGTTCTATTTATAATTGTATCTGCCGTTTTAGACCCATAAGGCAAAAATGCAGTGTCTCCTACATATAAAAATTTTTCTTTAGGATATTTCTTTTTGATGGAGCTCAACACAGTTAAGCCGCCTAACCCACTATCAAAAATACCAATTTTGCCATTGTAATTAGTCATTACTTTGAATTGGTTTGAGAGTTGTGTGCAATTATATAAGCCTGAACACCCTTAAATATTCCATAAGCCATCTCTGATCTATAACTAGATTTATTTAATAATTTTGCCTCAGATTTATTTGTTATAAAACCAGCTTCGATTAATACTTTAGGCATAGCTGCACCAACCAAAACATAAAAACCTGCTTGCTTAATACCTCTCATTCTAGTTTTAGGTAATTCTTTTTTTACAGCTGATTGAATAGATACTGCTAGTTTTTCACTTTCTTGTAAATACATTTTTTCAGATACTGATGCAATCATTTGGTTTTGTTCATACTGTTCTGGATTATCTTCAAAAAAGATGGAAGCATTTTCTCTAACAGCAACATCAATAGCTTTATCGACACTGTTAGGTTGCAATAAAAATATTTCAAAACCTCTAGCTGTTTTTGCCGTACTCGCATTTGCATGTATACTTAAAAACATATGACCTTTATTTTTATTTGCAAATTCGGTTCTATTTTTTAATCCTAAAAAAGTATCATCATCTCTAGTATAGAGTATATTCAGTTCTGGCATCTCTTTACGCAAAAAACTACCTAGTTCTTTTGCAATATCTAATACGATATGCTTTTCTTTAATGTTGTGATAGCCAATTGCACCTGGATCTTTGCCTCCATGACCCGGATCAATAACAATAGTAGTAATTTTCCAATTTTCTTCATTTTGTATTTTATTCATGAAAGCTTGATCAATTTCAGGTTCTAATAAAGTAATATTTTGGGTGTTTTTTATAGAAATTGTTTTATTATTATAATTTACAAGAAAATCTTTAGATGCAAATTGTGTATAAAGACGAATGAAAGAATTCAAAGGTGCATAAAATTTTTCATTGACATACACTATATTCTGCATCATATGATAAATTTTATCTTCTATCTTAACAAATGACGAATTATTTGAAAAAGTAATACGTTGATTTTCAAAAAGAAAATCTATCTTAGATTTATCACCATAAATATTATACTTTAAATCTTGTGATATAAAAAATTCTTCTAAAGATAAATAGGCAATTTCGTTAAAAATATATAACTCAATTTCTGAAGAATCTTCAGCAACTAGAAATTGAAAGGAAACTAAAATAAAAAAAATATATTTAATATAATTTTTAAGCATATTAATCTAAACTGATGATAATCTCATTTGGATAAATGAAAAAGTACTCTTCTCTTGCTGTTTTTTCTATATATCTATTATTATTTTTTAATAATCGATTTTCATCTATGATTTTCGTGAGCTCTTGATTTAATTTGGATTGTTTTTCTTCTAATATAAGATAATTATTATATCCTTTATAATAATCTAATAAACCATCTTGTTTGATAAATAAATAAAAAGAAAGGCAAATAATAATAGAAATGAAAAGTTTAGTCATTATCTTGAGGTCCAAAAATTGATTCTGGAGGTAACTGCTCCTCTATTCTAAGTAATTGGTTATATTTTGCGACTCTTTCGCTTCTACATAATGAGCCTGTTTTTATTTGGCCGGCACCGGTACCAACAGCAAGATCTGCTATAGTGGTATCTTCTGTTTCTCCAGATCTATGAGAGATAACAACCCCTAAATTATTTTTTTGTGCCAGCTTTATTGCATCAAGGGTTTCAGAGACGCTGCCTATTTGATTCAATTTAATTAAAATTGCATTTATTGCATTTAAAGAAATAGCTTTTTCTAATCTTATAGGATTTGTTACAGTTAAATCATCCCCCACCAATTGCACATCATTTCCTAATGTATTATATAAATTTTGCCAACCTTCCCAATCGTTTTCATCTAATCCATCTTCAATTGAAACAATTGGATACTTTGAACAAAGATTTTTATACCACTCAATCATTTGCACGTTTGTTAAATTCTTATTTTCTGAATCTAATTTGTATGTTTTATTTTCTTTATTATAGAATTCGCTTGAGGCTACATCTAGCGTTAAAAATACTTCATCACCAGGCTTGTAATTTGACTGAATGATTGATTCAGTTAATAAATCTAAGGCTTCTTGATTTGATCGTAAATTAGGTGCAAAACCACCCTCATCACCAACAGAAGTACTATACCCTTTTTTCTTTAATACAGATTTTAAGGTATTAAAAATCTCACATCCACATTGTAATGATTCTGAAAATGTTTTGAAGCCAGATGGGTAAATCATAAATTCTTGTATATCTACATTATTATCTGCATGGCTTCCCCCATTTAATATATTCATCATAGGAACAGGCATAATGTTATTATGTGAATTAGAAATATGATTAATGAATTGATAAATAGGTAGTTTCTTAAATTGTGCAAAAGCTTTTAAACAGGCTAAAGAAACACCAAGAATGGCGTTAGCACCTAAACGCTCCTTGTTTTCTGTGCCATCTAAATCAAACATAATTTGATCTATTTCATAAATGTTATGGCTATCATTACCAATTAAGTGTGGGGCTATAATTTCATTCACATTTTTAACTGCAGTATAAACTGACTTTCCAAAAAACTTTGTTGAACCATCTCGTAATTCTAATGCTTCATGCTCTCCTGTTGATGCACCACTTGGAACATCTGCAATAGCAAAAGTACCATCATCTAAGTGACACTCTACTTCAACTGTAGGGGTGCCTCTAGAGTCTATAATTTGTCTTGAATGAATTTTGTGTATCTTAGCCATAAGATTAATATGCCTCTTACTATATATAAAATTTACAAAATAATTAATTAAAAAGAATTAAATTTGATTGTAATTAATATATTAAGATATGTTAGAAATTATTAAATATGACGAAAATGTGCATAAAAGTATTTGGGATAACTTTGTAAAATCATCAAATAACGGAACCATTTTTCATTTAAGAGAATTTTTAAACTACCACCAAAGTCGTCAATTTAATGACTGCTCTTTTATTTTTAAAGAAAAAGAAAAAATTCAGGGATTGTTTTCTGGAGCTGTTGTGAATAATATATTACATTCGCATCCAGGAGCTAGCTTTGGAGGCTTTGTTCATAATGACTTATCATTTGAAATAAGCAATCAAATGATAGATATGTTAATTACAGAAGCACAAAATAAAAAATTAAATGAAATTGTAATTATCCCAACACCTTTTGTTTACTATCAAAACTACCATGAAGTCATAGAATATTGTTTATATAATAAAGGTTTTAAAGATATTGAATACTACATATCCAGTTTTGTTGATTTAGATAATAATTTAATTGAACAAATGCATTCAAGAAAAAAAAGGTATATTAAAAAGTTTGAAAATCAGGTTAAAGTCAAATTAAGTGAAGATTTAGATAGTTTTTATCCAATTTTAATTGAAAATAAAAAGAAACATAATGCAACACCAACTCATTCCCTTGATGAACTAAAACTTTTAATAAATAAATTTCCCGATCAGATAAAACTTTTACTAACATTCAAAGATGATAAAGTCATTGGTGGTGCTTTAAATTTTATCACAAATAATCATACCTGTATTTTATTTTATAATATGATTGATTATGATTATCAAAATATGCAAATTGCTTCTATACAAATTTATGAATCTTTAAAATGGGCAAAGGAAAATAATCTGAGATTTTTTGATATTGGAGTATCACAAATTTATGATAATGATTTAATTATTCCTCATGCATCATTAATAAATTTTAAGGAACAATTTGGTTCTAAAACCATGATTAGAAAGGTGATGAAATTAAAATTATAAACTTATGATTTCTCTAAAATCATTATTTAAATCTTCAATAATTTATGCTTTGGGTACATCCATAATGCGTTTAATGACTTTTTTGTTATTACCATTATATACAAATGTGTTAGATGCAAATGGTAATATGTGGTATGGTAATTTTGTGCTTGTTGTTACATCCATTGCTTTTTTGAGAATATGTTATTCGCATGGTGTGGGAGATGGTTTTTTAAAATTATATAGTCAGTCAAAAGATAAAAAAAATATAATATCTTCCTACCTCATTTATATTTTAATGGTTATTTTTGGAATATCTATTCTTTTATGGTTAGTTAATTCATTTATTCCTCAACAGGCAACAGGTAGCTTATTTGGATTATTACAATCACAGCTTAAATATATTATTTTAATTGTAATGTGTGACACGTTGAATTTTAGATTGATTGATATTTTAAGAATAAAAAATTATGCTGCGTATTACATGATAGGACAAATGTTAGGTGTAATTACAACATTATATTTTTCGTTTCATTATGTTAAAAATGAACTGCTGGGACTTGAGGGAGCATTAATCGCTCTTCTATATGGTGGCTTAGTAACATTAATAATGTTTATACCTATTTTATTTAAAAATATAAACTTGTCTAATTTCTCATTAAGATATGTAAAAGAGTTGGTAAAATTAGGTGTGCGATTTTTTCCAGCAGCTATCTTTTTTATGCTGATGACATTATTAGATAGATATCTTTTAAAATTCCTGTTAGTAAATCCAATTGGTGATCCAAATTACGTAAATAATTTGATAGGGACATATTCTGTAGCTGCAAAACTAGCTAGTATCCCTTTATTTTTAATCAATGCTTTTAATTTGGGCTGGCAACCATTTTACTTAAGTAATGGCAATAATGAAGAAGCGTTAAAAAAATATCAAACAGTAGGTACAATTTTCATCATAATTACCTTAAGTATATCTTGGTTTGTGGGTATTGTAATTCCAACAATCTCAAACCTACAACTTCCTATTGCAAATGTCCCATTAATTGGAGAGGCATATTCAGAGTTTAATAATATAATACCGATTATGCTTTCCTCTCATATTTTTTATGCTCTGTACATAATAAATATGCCAGCTATTTATCTATGTAATAAACAAAATTGGTCACCTATTTTTAGAATATTTGGTGCATCCTCAAATATTATTTTAAATATTGTTTTGATTCCGATTTTTGATATTACTGGTGCAGCTATTGCAACGGCAACTAGTTACGCTATGATGTTTTTATTTTTATTCTATAAAAATCAACAATGGATGCCTATAGAAATAAATTGGAAAGATATAATTATACTATTTGGAGTAATAATTATATCAATGTTATCATTTATTTTGAAAATAAATATGCAATACCCTTTAATAATTGGAACTTTTATATTGATTTGTTATTTACTATATAAGCATGGGTTAAAAAATCTTATAATCTTATTTAAATGATCTCTATAATTCTACCAACTTACAATCGCAGTGCAATAATTAATCGAACAATTGACTGTGTATTGAATCAATCTTATACAAATTTTGAGTTAATTATAATTAATGATTGCTCGTCCGATGATACAGAAAAAGTTATAAAAAGCTATGATGATAAAAGAATAAAATATGTAAGCAACTCAAATAATATAGGGTGTGCTAATAGCAGATATTTAGGTTATCAACATAGTAAAGGAGACGTGCTAGTTTTTATTGATGATGATGATACCTGGAGACAAGACAAACTCTTAAAACAGGTGAGACTAATAGAAAATTATGATATGGTATTAAGTGATTATTCAATTAGTATTAATGGTATGTTAGAACAGAAAAATATGCGCCCCTTTGGAGAGTACTTTAAACAGGAAATTTTAAAAAGACCTGGTCCTTTTTTTCAATCAATAATGATTAAAAAAAATATTGTTGATAAAATAAATAACCCCTTTGATCAAAAAAGCGTTCCTAGTGAAGATTGGAATTTTTTTATTGAATTATCTAAGTTAGAATTAAAAATTGCCTATTTGAATGAATCATTATTTACATGGAATCTTAACTATGACAATCAATCGTTAAATTTAAAAAATGAAGCAAATGCATTATCCTATATTGTTGAAAAACATTTTGATTATTTAATATCAAATTCTTCGAAAAAAAATATATCAAATCACTATAGAAGGATAGCAAGAATATATGAAAAAATGTTTTCTAAAAATTTTGATTCAAAAGATATTGATGAATATTATTTAAAAGCATTTAAAATTTATCCTTGGTCTTTTAAAAATATTTTGTACCGCTTCTTTGTTTTGGTTGGTTATAAAAAATCGCGTTATTTAATCAACTTATTACGCAAATTAAGAGGTGTACAAAATGTCTAGTCCTGATATCATGATTGTTTTTTGGGGTAATCCATTATATGATGGTAGGTGCGTAAATATGATTAATCAGTTTCGTGATGAAAAACTAACGGTTAAAATAATTGGGGTTGGTAAAAACAATGAAACCTTTGATTTTAATGGTGCTGAAATAAAATTAATTAATCGTGCAATGCTAAACAGTTCCTTAACTAAATATTTTAAATATTTTAAATTAATTAAAAGAATACTAAAACAAGAAAGTCCCAAAACGATTATTGCATCAGATTTATATTCTTTAATCCCTTGTGCACAGTTTAAGCAACAACAAAAAGTAAAATTAATTTATGATTCAAGAGAAATTTATACACAGTTGGCTGGTTTGGTTAATAGGCCTATTATACAAAAAATTTGGTCTTGGTATGAAAAAAAATATATTTATTCAGCTGATTATGTGATTGCAAATGCAGAGATTGATCAAGAGTATTTAAAAAATCTTTATCCTAAAACAAGCATTAAAATATTTAAAAATTTACCAGGTAGTGGCTTTTTAAATGCTAAAAAAATAGACATAAGAGACATGTTATGCATTGATAGGAAAACTAAAATTATCCTATACCAAGGTAAGCTACATAATGGTAGAGGGATAAGATTTATTTTAACCTGTTTAAAACACTTGGGTGATGTTGCTCTAGTTGTTGTGGGTGATGGTCCAATGAAAAAATCTTACATAAATACTGCGCGAAAAGAAGATGTGTCAGATAAGCTATTTTTTGTTGATTCAGTGCCATATACAGATTTAGCTAGTTTTTCTAAATCGGCAGACATTGGTGTTACTATAATACAACCTATATCCAAAAGCTATGAAAATGCCTTACCTAATAAATTGTTTGAATATGCAGTTTCTGGTCTTCCTGTTATTTGTAGTAACTTAGTAGCAATGAAAGAAATGGTGTCAATTTATAAATGTGGCATTTCTATCCCACCTACTGATTTAAATGCATTTATTGAAGCTTTTAATACTATTAATAAAAATGAAAATAATTTTAAAATTGGTATTAATTTGCAAAAAGAACTACTTTGGGAAAAACAAAATAAACAGTTAATAGAATTAATCAAATGAACGACTTAGTATCTGTTATAATTACGACTCATAATCGTTTAGAATTTTTAAAAAATGCTCTATCTAGTGTATTAAATCAATCATATAATAATATTGAGGTTATCATTGTTGATAGTAGCAGTAATGCACATACTCAAAACTTTATAGAAGAGAATGAAAATTTAATTTATATACATTCTCAAATTAATCATCCAAATGTACTGCGCAACTTAGGTGTACAGTGCTCTAATGGAAATTTTATTGCTTTTTTGGATGATGATGATACTTGGGAAAAAGCAAAAATAGAAAAACAAGTACTCTGCTTAAATGATAATGATATTGGTTTGTGTTACACAGGAAAAAATATAATAAATAAGAAAAAGAGTAGGTATAGTTTTAAAAAAGGAATTATTAAATCTAATAAACATGCAATATTATGGGATAATTTTATTGGAATCACTTCTTCAATCATGATCAAAAAAGAAGTTATTGAAACTCTTGGTGATTTTGATGAATCATTACCAGCGTTACAAGATTATGACTTTTGTATTAAAGTTTGTCAATATTATAATGTGTTGGGAATAAATGAAGCTCTTGTAAATTATAATTATAAACATAATGAAAATCAGATTTCTCAAAATATACAAAGCTTAAAAAAAGCATCTAAAATTATAAATAAAAAATATCCTAATAGTTGCTTGCTAAAATTTGGATTATGGAAAATTAAATTAAAAAGAAGGTTGAAAACATTTTATGAATAAAAATATAATGACATTTGATGAATGGGCAATTCTAGGAAAAGATGAAGGTATGGAAAGAGGACATCATAAATCTGTTGAGCATATGTTTAAAATGATTTTAGAAAAAAATTATAAAAATTATACTGCTCTAGATTTAGGTTGTGGTAATGGCTGGGTTGTCAGAAAGTTTAAAGATTATTCTTTGTGCGATGATGCGCATGGGCTAGATGGTGCTAATCACATGATTAAGAAAGCTCAAAAGCTTGACCCTCAAGGAACGTACTTTAACGAAAATATTGAATCTTGGAATCCTATCCAAAAATATGATATCATCTTTTCCATGGAAACATTATACTATTTTAAAAAACCTGAAAAAATAATTAATAAAATTTATAATGATGGTTTGAATGAAAAAGGTTTATTTATAATGGGTATTGATCATTACGCAGAAAATTTTGAATCTTTAGATTGGGGTACAAAATTTAATTTAGATATAACTACTCTTTCCATAACTGAGTGGGTAGGTTTATTTAAACAAATTGGTTTCAATGATGTGCAATTTACACAAGTAGAATCTAAAGAGAATTGGAAAGGTACACTAATTATTAAAGGTACAAAGTAGTATGGAGCTAAATACTAATCAGTACTTATGGAATATAAAAAGTGAAATTAATCTGTCAACTGATCCAGATAAATTATGGAAGATCATATCTGCTCCTAATAATCTAGAACTTTTTCATCCATTTTGTAAAAGTAATAAAACGATAAATTGGGCTGGTTCAGAATCTGTAGATCAAATTGTATATTATAATGATTTATTATACCAAAGAGACTTCATTAATTGGTATGAAGGAGAAGGTTACGATTTGCTGATTGGAGAGCCGGGTGGTGACAAATCATTTGTTTCGTGGCGTATTATAAAAACACAGGAATCATCTTTATCAATCACTATATATCCATATAAATTTAATAAAGGATCTAAATTAAAAAATTATATTCCATTTAATGTGGTTGTTAAACCTCTTTTACAAAAGTATGTTGATTCTGTTCTTTTAGGAATAGATTATTACATTCAACACAATCAAAAAGTAAAAAAAAATCAATTTGGTAAAATTCGTTTTTTTTCCAATTAGATCTTAAATTGAACAAAAATAAAAGGGCTACTTTCGTAGCCCTTTTTATTTAGACGTAGAGTCCGTCTAAACCCTGATTTAAGTTACTTCAGTTACAGCGTTCCTCCGCTATAAAATAACTCCAAGGCTGTAACCGTTACTTAAATACATCGTATTCAATTGATTACCTCCTTTCACGTTTGTTAATAAAAAATTTATTCTATATTATAATCACCTGAAGATACTTCTTCTTCAGATGCTAATTCCCAATTAGCATCACCTACTACATATTTGTCTGTTGCTTCTTTCTTAACAGATGGTTTTTTGTTTTGAAAGCCAGATGTAAAAGTGACGTTAAACGGCTTAGGTAATTTAAACTTTAAATTGAAAATAACATAAGGAATTAGTGTAATAAAAAAAATTCCTAAAGCTACCGCAATACCTGTGCTATGGAAATGTATTAGTGTACCTTTTCGAGTACCAATAGGCTCAACTCCATATACTAAAAATGTAGTGATAGATATAATAATACCTGATATTGCAATCAATACAAATAGAGAACTAAGCTCAAGTGTATCTGTAATTTTATTCCATATGATCCAACCAATAAAGGTGGCTAATACTGCAATAACAGAATAAGCAATATCTTGTGACACATTTAAAAAGAAAAATGTGTGACCAATAATCAATATTGTAGCGCTAATAATTTTATTTAAATCAATTTTCATAATACTTTGTATTGTGTTTATATTGTAATTTGTGAATATGAATATTAATAAACAAGTGAGAAATTAATTGTTGGAGAAAAAAATTAAATATGGTGTAATCGGTGTTGGGCATTTAGGCAACTTCCATATTAAACAATTATTAAAAATTAAATCTGTTGATTTAGTTGGTATTTATGATGAAAACAAACAGCGTTTAGATGAAATTAGTAAAAACTATAGTGTTCATAAGTTTGATTCAGCAGTGAGTCTTCTAAAACAGGTTGATGCTGTTTCTATTGTTACACCTACCACAACACACAAAGATGTAGCGTTGCTGGCTCTTGAAAATGATTGTCATGTGTTTATTGAAAAGCCTATAGCAGACAATGTAGAGTCTGCAAAACAAATCCAAAATAAAGTAAAGACATTAAACAAAGTTGCCCACATTGGTCATATTGAAAGATTTAATCCTGTATTTAAGAAATTTCAAGAAAGAGCCCATAAACCACTATTTCTAGAATGCCATAGATTATCACAGCTGAATAATAGAAGTATGGACATTTCTGTAATTCTGGATTTAATGATTCATGATTTAGATCTTGTGATGCATATAGTAGATTCACCTATTAAACATATCATTGCTGATGGAATTAATGTAGTATCTCAAAGTATTGATTTGGCCAATGTAAAATTAACTTTTGAAAACAATTGTGTTGCTAATCTAACTGCAAGTAGAATATCTGATAAAAATATGAGAAAAATAAGGCTCTTTGAAAATAATTGCTATACCAGTTTAGATTTATTAAATCATAAAATTTCAAAACATTTTGCTAATTTTTCTAAATCAGAGGGAAAATTAAATTTTAAAAATGAACAAATTGCAATTGATAATTACGATGCATTGAAAGCAGAACTAGAAAATTTTTGTAATTCTATTATTAATAACAATAGTGATTTTTCAAATATGGATTATTCTATTAGGGCCTTAGAGGTTGCGCTTGAAATAAATAATATAATTAAATTAAAATCAAATTAATGAAAATATTCATAATAGCTGGTGAGCCATCAGGGGATGAGTATGGTGCAAAATTAATGGAAGAATTAAACAAAAATAATTCTGAATTAACTTTTTGTGGTATTGGTGGATCTCTTATGGAAGCTCAAGGATTAAAATCTATGGTTCCCTTAAATGATATCGCTGTAATGGGTTTCAGTGAAATTATCAAAAAAATTTTTTATTTTTTAAAATTAGAAAAACAAATTCTATCTTTCATAAAACATAACGCTCCACAAAAAATTATTTTAATTGATTACCCTGGATTTAATTTAAGAATAGCAAAAAAAATTAAAGCTATTTCTAATGCAAAAATCATCTACTATATAAGCCCTCAAATCTGGGCGTGGAAAGAAAAAAGAATAAATATCATAAAAAAATATGTTGATGAATTATTAGTAATATTTGAATTTGAAAAAAAATGGTATCAAGAAAGAGGTGTAAAAACTCATTATGTTGGACATCCGTTTTTAGATATATGGACCAAAGGTCATAATATTAATGAATTTATAGAAAAGAACAAGATTGATATTCAAAAACCTATTCTTACATTGTTTCCAGGAAGTCGAAAACAAGAAGTAAAAAGACATTTATCTTTGTTTGTTGATGCTGCTTTACACTTGAAAAGCATAGTGCCTGAATTACAAATTCTTTTAGGTTTGCACTCAGATCTTGAGCTAAAAAAATCAATTGATAAAGAAGTGAAAATTATAGAACATAATCAGTTAAAAGCATTGGAAATAGCAAATGCTGCTATTATATCATCTGGAACCGCAACTTTGCAATCTGCAATTATGGGGGTTCCAGCTGTAGTAGTATATAAAATGAATACAATTTCATGGTTGATAACAAAATTTTTTGTTAATGTAAAATTTGCAAGTATGGCAAACATTATTATGGGTAAAGAAATCTATAAAGAGCATTTACAAAATAATGCGACTAAAGAACAAATTGTAGCTAGCATAAGTAAAATATTTACAGATAATTTATATAAGGAAAATTTGATTAGTGAGATAAAACAAATAAATGAATCTGTTGGTAGCGCTGGTGCAACAAAAAAAGCTGCAAAATTGATAGAGATGATTTAAAATGAAATTTTTTATACTAAAATGGATTGGGTACATTGTATTAACACTTATTTATAAAAGCTGTAAAATAGAAATTCGCGGTCAAAAAAATTTTGAGCAAGCCTTAAATAACAACAACCCTACTATGTTGTGTGTGTGGCATGGTAGAATGTTATTTCCTATCTATTATGTTTTAAATAAAAAATTATCACCTTGGGCAATAGCAAGCCCGTATCAAGATGGAGCCATTGTTGCATCTATTTTAAAAAAGTGGAATGTAAAAATTATTTGGGGCTCTAGTAATCGAAACTCTAATAAAGTATCAAAAAAAATGAAATCAATATTTGAGGGTGATAAAAATGCTATTATATGCATAACAAATGACGGTCCAAAAGGACCAAAACATATTGCAAAAAAGGGCTCTCTTGAAATAGCTCGAAAATTCAATGCAAATATAATCACAATCACAGGTAATGCATCTAATCATTGGCAATTTAAATCTTGGGATCATTTTGTGATGCCAAAACCTTTTAGTAAAATAATCATCCATGTTGCACCACAATATAATATGGATGGCACAGATTTAGTTACAGGAGTTTCAAGCTATATGCGTGACCATGAAAAAATAGCCGACCAATTTTTTAATGTTTAAATTAATTTTATATCCCATTATGTTTTTAGTCTATGTAGTAACTACGCTTAGAGATAAGCTGTATGAATATCAAATTCTAAAAAGCACACATTCTTGTTTACCTGTTATTTCTGTGGGAAATATTCAAATGGGAGGGTCTGGAAAAACGCCTTTTGTGATATCTTTATGCTATAAGTTATTGGAGGCAAATATTAAGCCTGTTATTGTTACTAGAGGGTATAAAAGAAGAACTAAAAATCAAATTATTTTTAAAGATATTAATGAATATTCTGTCTGGGATGTTGGAGATGAGCCTTATTTACAAAAATTGAAATTGCCTAATGTAGATATTATTATTGATCATAATAAAAGTCGTGCCTTAGAATTTGCAAACAGTTTGTCTGGTGTTGAATGTATAATTCTAGATGATGGGTTTCAATCAAAATACATTCAAAAAGATATAGAAATAGTGTTAATTAACAATTGGCAATCAGAAAATACTTTCCAACTTTTTCCATTAGGTAATTTAAGGGAAAGTGTAAGCGCTTTGAAAAAAGCTCATCACATTTATATGACAAAGGGAGCTAATGAGTTTAAAAGTTTAAGCGATTATAATACTAAAAAAGTGGAAATTAATTATAAGCTAATTGATGCCCAGAATAAAACAGAAATATCGTTTAATGTGCTACATTCAAAAGTGAAAAAGAAAATTTATGGAATCTGTGGAATTGCAAATCCAGCACAATTTTTTGAAACTTTAAATAATTTAAATATAAACTGCGATAAAAAAATTACGGTTCCAAACCATTATCAATATAACGAAAACTCAGATAAATTTGAAGATCAAGAAAATATTATTTATATAACTACATATAAAGATTATTTTAAACTTGATTTAAAAAATTCTCCTATTTTTATATTAGATATGTATATTAATATTGATGATAATATCCTTATGAAAAAAATAAAAAATCTTATTTAATATGGTAAAAAAATATGACATTTTTCCAAATGGACTGGCTATACAATGGGCTGATAATACAGAATCGTTTTTAGATTTTCATACATTACGTGATGCTTGTCCATGCGCATACTGTTCTGGTGAAACAGATGTTTTTGGTAATGTTTATATTGGAAAGGGTATTAGAAAAACACAGGCTGCATATGAAGTAAATTATGTTGAAAAAGTAGGGCATTATGCAATTAGATTTTTCTGGAAAGATAATCATAATAGTGGTATCTATTCCTTTGAATTGCTAAAAAAATTAACAAGTAGTAATGCCAAAAATTAAATATATAATTTGGGATTGGAATGGTACTCTTGTTAATGATGCCTGGCTATTTGTGGAATTAATGAATGAAGAGCTATCAATAAGAAACTTGCCACCTATTAGTATAGCTGATTACAGAGAAAAATTTATATTTCCGGTTAAAACATACTATGAAAATTTAGGTTTTGATTTTTCAAAAGAGGACTTTGAAACTGTTGGATTAAATTTCATACAAAACTTTAAAAAACGAAATCGCGAACCTTATTTATACCAAAATTCTCAACATATATTGAAAAAACTAGCTGCAGCTAATATAGGGCAGTCAATTGTTTCAGCGCAAGAAAATCAGCTTTTAAACGATACAGTGCGATTTTACCAATTAAATAAATATTTT
>Ga0208130_1000942_pt1 | contig 14415 bp, 15 predicted proteins | sample ETNtaG_31_FD_185771 | JGI IMG/M metagenome (GOLD analysis project Ga0208130, IMG submission 185771) | Marine microbial and viral communities from oxygen minimum zone, Eastern Pacific Ocean - ETNP201310SV78 (SPAdes) (version 2) | ecosystem: Environmental > Aquatic > Marine > Oceanic ...
CTTGAAGCGACGCAACGCCGATTCGATGCCTTCGTTTTCGCCGACCGTGACCTGAGTCATTCAACAAGCAAGAGATTTCCAGCGCACTAACCTAGCAAGTGACCTCAAGGGGTCTATTCGGTTTGTTCAGGGACAGCTGTCTCAGCCGCACTTTCTGAATCCGACTGCACGCCGTCGCGATACACATAGAGATGTCCGAGGGTGCGCTTGCCGTATTGACGGCGCATCAGCCGCCAACCGGGCTCGAGCTTCAGTTGAACGAAATTGTTGCCGAAGCCGCCTGCCCGAGCCACCAAAAAAGTGGGTTCCGATGGATTACGCGTTGGCACAGCCATCAACTGAACGTCATTCGCCGACTTGATCACCGTTAGGCGATAGCTGGTGCCCAGGTCGTCAGCGCCGATGCGCAGCGAATAACCGTTGCCGTCGATATAGCGATTGCAGATACCCGTGAAATCAAAGGTTGCCAGCAACGGATCCACCACTCCTGGAGCCACTCCACTCACCGAGTAGCAGGGGCGAGCACTCGTGCGTTGCTCGTAGATATTCAGCTGGGATCGTTCACCGGAACCGATCGGAGCCGAGACCAAAACAAATTTGGTTTCATCGACCTCAGCGGTTGTGAACAGGGAGCCCTGAGCACGCACCGAGGAGATCAGTCCTGTGGCGACAGTGGCACCGAATACCGAGAGAGCGGCAGCGGCGATCCGTAAACGGGCCATCGAAGCAAAAGAATGTGCCTGGATCGTAAAAGTGCCGAGGCTCTTCGGCTGCCTCGATCAGGCCGGTTTGTTGAGTCGAATCGCAACCAGAAGTGACCCGACCGTGGCCGGGAGTGTCAGCCCGAGGATCCATCGGGTGAGCGTGACACCCAGATCGGGATCGCCATAGGCGAGTTCAAACACACTTCCTGTGGCAGCGATGCCGAGCACACAGGCCAGGGCCAGGAACAGCCCTGCAAGGGGTTTCATCGGCATGGAATCAGGGGATGGAACGCACGTCGGACGACTGGAAGCCATGGTCCTTCAGCTCTTTGCTGAGCTCACTGGCGTCGGTCACCCGATCGACGAACAACACACCAGTGAGGTGATCCATTTCATGCTGAATGCAGCGAGCCATCAGGCCATCGGCCTTCATCGTGCGCGGGCGACCCATCTCATCGCGGAAGCCCACCTGCACTGCACTGGGTCTCACCACATTGAGATACACACCGGGAATGCTGAGGCATCCCTCCTCGTAGGTGTCGAGGCTTGCACTGGCCGACACGATCTCAGGATTGATCAACACCAGTGGCGGAGTCGTGGCATTCTCCGGATCGAGATCGATCACCAGCAACTGCTGGTGAATCCCAACCTGAGGAGCAGCCAGGCCGATCCCCCGAGCGGTGTACATACTGCGCAGCATGTCCCGAACCAGATCCCTCACCGACTCATCAACCTTGCCGATCCGACGGGCATCAACCCTCAGCGCCTCATCACCCATGGTGTGGATCTGAAGCGGAGGCGTGTCTAAGACCTTCTTGGGCACTGCCACCGAGGAGCTGGTCTTCTCCGCAGAACGTGCCAACTGGGCGAAGCTCCTGGCCAAGGTCTCAAACTCCGTCCGATCTGTGCTGATCTTAGGCAGTCTCCTCTGAGCATCGGATTGCAGTCATGAGCCGTCCCCAGCCCCTGTCCGCAAGGACTGCCCTCGGACGCCTACCGGTTTTGAAATCACCACGGATTCTGGGCAACTGGGTGCTCTGGCTGGAGCAGCGACCTCATGAAAAAGGACGGACCACAGCCATGATCCGCCCCTGGCTCCAGACCGATGCAACAGCGAAGGAACTGACGGCAGCACCCGCCAACCTGCGCTGCCGAATTCATGAATACGGCGGTGGGGCCATGGCCGTGGCCCTGATGGGAGACGAACTACTACTGACCTGGATCGACGACGGCGACGGCTGTCTCTGGCAGCAGACCTGGCATGGATTGGGCAGTGAGGATTGCTCAGCCCTCAAAGCGGAGGCACAACCGATTCGCATCAGCGCACCTGGCGCATGGGCCCTGGGAGGAGGCCTGATTGATCAAACACGGCTGCGCTGGTTGGGAGTGATGGAGTGCAACGGCCGTGACCAGCTGGTGAGCGTTGCCCTGAGTCAGAGCGATCAACATCCCCAGGTGCTTCACACAGCCGATGATTTCGTCGGCTATCCAGCGCTCAGCGCGGATGGAAGCCAGCTGGCCTGGGTGGAATGGCGACAGCCCGCCATGCCCTGGGATGCGAGCGAGCTTCGTTACGCCTGCCTCTCGCCAGAGGGGCAGCTGATGCGGGTGCAGACGCTGGCCGGGAGCCGACCGGATGCTGAGCGGGCCATCTCCGTGTTTCAACCCCTGTGGCAACCCGACGGCAGCCTGATCGTTGCCGAAGACAGCAGTGGTTGGTGGAACCTGATGCGGCTTGCCGATCCCGCCAGCGGAAAGCGCCACTGGGAGCGTCCATGGCCCATGCAGGCGGAAACCGCCATGCCCCAGTGGGTGTTTGGCATGAGCACCAGTGCCTGGGATGGCGAGCAGCTACTGGCAGCGATTTGCTCTGAAGGACGCTGGGAGCTGAAGCAGCTGAGAAGCGACGGCACGGTCCTCAATCTGGATCAGCCCTTCGATGATCTGGCCGATCTCCATGCCGACGCAGGACGGGCCGTGGTGATCGCCAGCAGCTCCCAGATCGGCCAGGGTCTGCTGGAGCTGGAGTTGAGCACCGGTGATTGGCAGCACACTCCAGCCGGCGAGGCCGCACTACCGATCGAAGCCATCAGCAGCGCCGAACCGTTGTGGTTTGAAGGCGCCGGCAACCTACGCACTCACGCCTGGTACTACCCGCCCCTGGGTGGAGCCAGCAGCGAGACGCCCTTACTCGTAAAAAGCCATAGCGGACCAACCGCCATGGCTGGCCGCGGCCTCAACCTTGGCATCCAGTTCTGGACAACCCGAGGCTGGGGAGTCGTGGATGTCAATTACGGAGGGTCCACCGGATTCGGGCGGGCTTACCGGGAGAGACTGAACAGCGCCTGGGGGGTTGTGGACGTGCAGGACTGCGCCGCCGCTGCAATGGCTCTAGTGGAGGCCGGCCAGGCCCATCCGCACAAGATCGCCATCGAAGGAGGTAGCGCCGGTGGATTCACCACCCTGGCCTGCCTCTGCTTCACCGATGTGTTCCGGGCAGGAGCATGCCGCTACGCCGTCAGCGACCTCACCTCTCTGGCTTCGGAGACACACCGCTTTGAGGCCCGCTATCTCGACTCGCTTGTGGGGGCCTGGCCTGAGGAGCGGGCCCGCTATGAGCAGCGCTCACCGCTCCAGCATGCGCAATCCATTCGCTGCCCAGTGATCTTTTTCCAGGGTCTGCAGGACAAGGTGGTGGTGCCGGAACAAACGGAACGCATGGCCGCCGCTCTAAGCAGCAATGGGCTTCCTGTCGAGGTGCAGACCTTTGCAGAGGAAGGTCATGGCTTCCGCGACAGTGCCGTGAAGGTGCAGGTTCTGGAGGCAACGGAGCGTTTCTTCCGTCGTCAGCTCGAGCTCTGATCCGCCTGACCGTAGTGAAGGCCGCGGAACTGGGCATGCACCGCTTGCATCTGCTGCATGGACAGCAGCGGGGGCTCCCCCAACTGCAGAGCCTGCAGATACATCCGCGCCAGGGTCTCCACCTCAACCGCCACTCGTAATGCGGACTCCAGATCTTTCCCCAGCGTCACCATTCCGTGCCTGGCCAGCAGACAAGCATTGCGTTGGGCCAGAGCATTCACCACGTTGTCGGAGAGTTCCTTCGTCCCGAAAGTGGCGTAGGGAGCACAACGGATCTCATCACCGCCAGCTACGGCAACCATGTAGTGAAATGCAGGAATGCCGCGGTCATGGCAGGCCAATGCCGTGGCATGAATCGGGTGGCAATGAAGCACCGCCATGGCTTCGGGGCGGCAGCTGAGCACATCCGCATGAAGACGCCATTCCGACGACGGTCGCCGCTGCTTCTCTTTCAGGGGTTGTCCAGACAGATCCAGTGCCACCAGATCACCAACCTCCATCTGTTCATAAGGAAGGGAACTGGGAGTGACCAAAATCCCCTCCTCAATCCGAACCGAGAGGTTGCCGGAAGTGCCCTGATTGAGGCCTGTGCCATTCATGCGGCGCGCCACAGTCACCAGCTGCTGACGCAGCGCCTGATCATCCAAGCGATCAGCCACAGCCATACAGACTCTTCAGCCCCTCCTCACTGGCATCCGCCACACCCCGATCGGTAATCAGCGCAGTGACAAGCCGGGCAGGCGTCACATCAAAGGCAGGGTTGAAGCCATCACTGCCATTGGGTGTGAGCTGCACCTGAGCCAGAGTGCCTGCCGCTGGTCCATCGAGCAGACGGCCCTGAATTGCCGTGACCTCCTGGGGGGAGCGGGCTTCGATCGGGATCTCCGCCACCCCGTCATCCAGGCTCCAGTCGATGGTTGATGCGGGGAGCGCCACATAGAACGGCACCGCGTTGTCATAAGCCGCCAGGGCCTTCAGATAGGTCCCGATCTTGTTGCAGACATCTCCACGGCGGGTGGTGCGATCCGTTCCCACAATCACCGCATCCACTTCACCGTTCTGCATCAGGTGACCTCCAGCGTTGTCCACGATCACGGTGTGGGGAACTCCTTCTCTGCCGAGCTCGTAGGCCGTGAGCGATGCACCCTGGTTGCGGGGTCGGGTCTCATCCACCCAGACATGAAGATCAAGACCGGCGCGTCGGGCCTTGTAGATCGGGGCTAATGCCGTACCCCAGTCAACCGTGGCCAGCCAGCCAGCATTGCAGTGGGTCAACACCTGAAAAGGCTTGTTCTTGCGGACTTCTGGCCTGGCCGCCGCGAGCCGCTGGATGATCTCGAGGCCGTGGTCACCGATGGCGGAGCACATGGCCACATCCTCATCAGCGATCAAACCGGCCTCCTCCCGAGCGGCAACTGCCCGTTTCGCCGGAGGCAACGCCAACACACGATCACGCACACGCTCCAGCGCCCAGCGCAGATTCACAGCTGTGGGGCGCGTGGCATTGAGTTGGTCAAATGCCGCCGCCAGGGCTGCATCACTGGCGTCATTCTGCAAAGCCAGCATCAGGCCATAGGCACCGGTCACCCCGATCAACGGAGCGCCACGAACCACCATGGTGCTGATGGCTGCAGCCGCCTGCTCACAGCTGCTGAGGGAGCGGGTTCCGAAGCGATGGGGCAACTGGGTCTGATCAATCACCCAGACCGAGCGACCGTCCGGTTCCAGTCCGATGGTGCGCCAGGCCTGGCCATCAATATTCATCCGGATCGCGTCGATAGACCTGGGCCAATCTGCCTGTCCGCTTCACAGCATCCCCGCGAAGCACGCAACCCGTGATGGCAGCGACTCATGGCCAAGGCCATGCTCATGGCTCAGGAATTGTCACGGAAAAATGTGATCACGCCCTGCAGCTCATCGGCGAAGCGATCGATCTCCGCCATCGTCGTGATGAAGCTGAGACTGGCGCGGGCTGAACCGGTGACTTGATAGTGGCGGTGCAGTGGCTGACAGCAGTGATGTCCGCTGCGAATGCAGATCCCAGCAAGATCGAGCATGGCGGCGATGTCGTTCGCATGAACACCATCCACAAGAAAGGTGGCGAGAGCACCACGACCAGGCTGTTGCTGAGGCGTCGGGCCAAGAATGCGCAGACCGTCAATCGCCTGCAGACGATTGAACAGATGCAGCGTGAGTTGCGCTTCCCAAGCTGCGATGTTCTCAAGACCGATCTGCTCGAGATAATTGAGCGCAGCGCCCATCCCCACGGCCTCACCAATGGCGGGCGTGCCGGCCTCGAACTTGTACGGAAGATCGGCCCAGGTGCTGTGATCCAGATACACGTCCTGAATCATTTCTCCACCGCCAAGGAAAGGCGGCATCGCCTCCAGCAGGGCTTCTTTCGCCCAGAGGAAACCCATCCCGGTGGGTCCACAGAGCTTGTGCGATGAACCCACCAGGAAATCAGCTCCCAAAGCCGACACCGAGGTGCGTTGATGAGCAAGGCTCTGACAGGCATCCACCAGTACCAATGCACCGGCTGCATGTGCTGCCGGAATCACCAGCTCCAGAGGGTTACAACAACCCAGGGTGTTGCTGATGTGCACAAGGCTGACCAGTCGTGTGCGATCGCTGAGTTTGGAACGGAAATCGTCAAGATCCAGTTCACCTGTTTCGGTGACCCCGACGTGGCGCAGAACACAGCCCGTTCGCTGAGCCAGGAGTTGCCAGGGCACCAGGTTGCTGTGGTGCTCCATCAATGTGAGCAGAATCTCATCCCCTTCACGCAGATTGGCGTTACCCCAGCTGCGGGCTACGAGGTTGATGGCCTCCGTGGCATTGCGGGTGAACACAATCTCCTGAGGACCAGCTGCTCCGACAAAGGCGGCGGTGGTGGTGCGTGCCGCCTCAAAATCCTCGGTGGCCCTGGCACTGAGCTGGTGTGCACCTCGATGCACATTGGCGTTATCACAGGCGTAGTAGGCCTGCAGCGCTTCGAGAACCACCCGGGGTTTCTGGCTCGTGGCGGCGTGATCGAGATAGATCAGAGGGTCGCCCTGAGACGATCGCTGATCAAGAATCGGGAAATCAGAACGAGTCCGTTCCGCTAGAGAGACGCCGGTATCACGAGACAGTGTGGTCATAGGGGTCGAGAGGGGTCAGCGATCGCTCCGGAAGCCATCCAGGCCTTGGCAGCTCCTGGCAGGCGATCCACCACTTCGCAACAGAAACCTCTGAGTAGCAGTGCAGCTGCTTCGTCGCCGTCAACTCCTCGACTCCGAAGGTAGAAAAGTTCCTCCTGCTGCAGCTGGCTGATCGTGGCGCCATGTGCGCACTTCACATCGTCGGCAATGATTTCCAGCTCAGGCTTGGCGTCAACACGCGCACGCCGCGACAGCAGCAGACTGCGACTGAGTTGGGCTGCATCCGTCCGCTGTGCCGCTCTGGGCACCTGAATAGCACCGTTGAAAATGCTGTGGGAACGATCAGCCGCAACAGCTTTCTGCAACTGATCAAGCTCACCCTCAGGACCACCGAAACGCATGCTGCTGTGCGTCGCGAATTGTTCGTCAGCTGTTGTCAACGAGAGGCCATGGATGCCTGTGGTGGCCTGCCCCTCTAGTTGCAGCACACGCGGTTCGAGGCGCCCGAATCTCCAGCCTCGACAAACGCTGGTCAACGCATAGTGGCTGCGAGGCTCCTGTTCGATAGCAAGGTGCGCCATCAGCGACGCGTCACCGTTGCCACTAGCAAGAACACCGTGATTCAACCGCGCGTCTTGCCCCAGATGCACCTCCAGCACATGGCTATGAGCGCATTGCCCATCAGATGATGAGGATCCTGATGGGAAGACCTCCAGAAGCTCCAGCTCCGCATTCGACTCCAGCAGCAACAACACCCGGGTGGCAGTCAGACCAGCCCCGGTGGCAAGCACAAGTTCCAGAGCGGAGACCTTGCCGCAAACCCGCAGAGCGAGAACGTGCTGGCTGTGAGCATGATTGAGCTCAACGGGCCAGGCCTCGGCGCAGCCGCAGTGATCCAGGGTCTGGCCGAGGTGACGATTCAGCTCAGCATCAGTGAGAGGGGTCACGCCCTCCGGAAGCGAAACACCGTCCAGAGGATCCATCTGTCCTCCGAGCACAAGCCGCGTCACACCATCTGACACCTCAGGCATCAAGGGGTTGGAGGTCTCGCTGACCTCGGGAAGTGTGGCTAAGACCTCAAGACGTTTGAGATCGGTGAGTCGCCAGGCTTCCTGTTTACGAGTGGGCAGTCCCAGCCGTTGGAGGGCTTCCCGTCCTCGCTGCTGCACCGGTGCCAGCACACTGCTCACCATGATCAGGCCACTCCCTCGGCGGCGAGCTGCTTATCAACCCAGTCGTAGCCAGTTTTCTCCAGCTCGATAGCCAGATCACGGCCGCCGGTGCGCAGGATGCGGCCGGCGGCCATCACATGCACGTAATCGGGGGTGATTTCATCGAGCAATCGCTGGTAATGCGTGATCAGGATCGTGGCGTTCTGCTCACTGGAGAGCTGATTCACACCACCAGCCACGATGCGCAGAGCGTCGATATCCAGACCGGAATCGGTTTCATCCAGGATCGCTACCACCGGTTCCAGCAGTGCCATCTGCAGGATTTCATTGCGCTTCTTCTCACCACCGGAGAAGCCCTGGTTGACGCTGCGCTCGAGGAATGCAGGATCCATCTGCACCACCTTGAGCTTCTCGCGCACGTGGTCTTCAAAGTCAAAGGTGTCGAGTTCTTCCTGACCCCGCTTTTCGCGCCTGGCGTTGGTGGACACGCGCAGAAATTCCAGATTGCTGACGCCAGGGATCTCAACTGGATATTGAAAGCTCAGGAACACACCAAGCCGAGCACGCTCTTCTGCCTCCAGTTCGAACAGGTCTTCTCCGCGGTAACGAACACTGCCGCCGGTGACCTGATAAGCGGGATGGCCGGCCAGAACTTTGGAGAGGGTGCTTTTACCGCTGCCGTTTCGGCCCATGATCGCGTGAATTTCACCGGCTCTGATCTGCAGATTCACGCCTTTGAGGATGGGTTGATCCTCTACAGATGCATGCAGATCATTGATGTCGAGAAGAAGCTCAGCGTCGGGGCGAATCACAGTTAAAACAGAACAGGGAAGATGATCGTCAGAAATTGAGCCTGAAAGGCGGGTTCAACCCACAGACCCTTCAAGCTTCAGGGCCAGAAGTTTGTCGGCTTCGGCGGCAAACTCCATCGGCAGCTGGTTGAACACATCACGGCAGAAACCACTGACCATCATCGAGACGGCCTCCTCGAACCCGATGCCGCGGCTCTGCAGATAGAAGAGCTGATCTTCTGAGATTCGGCAGGTGCTGGCCTCATGCTCCACCGCAGATTCAGGCTGCTGAGAGCGGATATAGGGATAGGTGTTGGCTGCAGCTTGATCTCCAATCAACATCGAATCGCACTGGCTGTAATTGCGCGCACCTTTTGCCGCAGGTCCGATCTGAACCAACCCGCGGTAACTGTTACTGGAATTGCCGGCACTGATCCCTTTGCTGACGATGGTGGAACGGGTCCGTGCACCGATATGCACCATTTTTGTGCCGGTATCAGCCTGCTGTTTGTTATTGGTGAGGGCTACTGAATAAAATTCACCAACAGAATCTGCCCCCTGTAGCAAACAACTGGGATACTTCCAAGTAATCGCTGAACCGGTCTCCACCTGAGTCCAGCTGATGCGACTGCGTGCGCCACGACACTGACCGCGTTTGGTCACAAAGTTGTAGATACCGCCAACGCCGTTCTCGTCACCGGCGTACCAGTTCTGAACGGTGGAATATTTGATCGATGCATCATCAAGGGTCACCAGTTCAACCACCGCCGCGTGGAGCTGATTGGTATCGAACATCGGGGCAGTGCAACCCTCGAGGTAACTCACGGAGGCACCTTCTTCCGCCACGATCAGGGTGCGCTCGAACTGTCCAGTATCTCCTGAATTGATCCGGAAATAGGTGGAAAGCTCCATCGGACATTCGACACCTTTGGGAATGAATACAAAGGAGCCATCACTAAAAACAGCGGAGTTGAGAGCTGCAAAATAATTATCATTACTCGGCACCACAGAGCCGAGATATCGCTCAATCAACTCTGGATGTTCTTTAACAGCTTCACTAAAGGAACAGAACACAACGCCATGCTCAGCAAGCTTTTCCTTGTAAGTGGTGGCAATCGAAACACTATCGAAAACGGCGTCAACAGCAACATTGCTCAGGCGTTTCTGTTCACTCAAAGGAATCCCGAGTTTGTCGAAGGTCTCAAGCAGCTTGGGGTCAACTTCTTCGAGTGAGCTCTTTTTAACCTGCTGCTTGGGAGCTGCGTAATAAACGATGTCTTGATAATCAATCGGGTCGTAACCCAGCTCAGCCCAGTCAGGCTCTTCGAGTGTGAGCCAATGCCGGAAAGCCTTGAGACGGAAGCGAAGAAGAAACTCAGGCTCTTCTTTCTTGCTGGAGATGAGTCGCACGATCTCCTCGCTGAGGCCCTTGGAGATCTTTTCAGTCTCGATATCAGTAACAAAGCCGTACTTGTACGGCTGGCTAACGAGATCTCGCGTGGAGGTGGACGTCATGAGCAAAGAGCTCCCGTCAGGTCGTTTCTGTGACGGGCCAGCTCCTTCAGAACTATGGACAGAACAACACGATCGCCAAAGAAGAAAGTACTGGTGCGTTTCGCGCCGGTCTCAGCGATATTGCAAATAACGTCCAAGCTCTCCATGGTTGGCTCTTGATTGCCGGCGAGGGCTTCAGTCATGGCGGCGAACGTTGGCAAGAGTGTCGAAGCCAGGGAGATACGAAACAAAATGGTTTCGTATTTGGAGCCTAGAGCACGGATCCATCACCCGACCATGTGACCATTGTGACGGACGTCGGTTCTAACCGGAAAACCCTGCCGGCGCGGCGCCACCAGAAAACAATGCCCAAACAGGCACCACCCCACCTGGGTCAAGTCGTGATCGACTCGGCATCCAGAGCCGCTTTTAGGAACAGTTGATCCAGGCGATCACCCAATGGAAGCCTGGACTGACATCAATGGATGCACGCCGTTGTCACCAACAGAGGCGGTTACCGCCCTGATCCAATGCGAAGAATCAAGAGCAAGCAGTTCGGCGGACGTTGCAGCGACCAAGCCTTGTTCTGAGATCGTTCTCCACGCCTGCCGCGGCATGACCCAAGGCAATTGGCGCGTTCCCGTGGCATGGTGAAACCATCACCCCGATCTCATGGGCGCGTCAGCTCAGGCTCCCACTCGTGAAGCAACGCTCACCTTGCTCCTGCGGCAGGGTGAGATCAGTGCTGGTGCTCTGGCCAACGAACTGGGGATCTCGGTTCAGGCGATGCGCCGTCATCTGCGCACCCTGGAAGAAGAAGGACTGGTCGAAGCGAGCTCGATCACGGCTGGACCGGGTCGGCCTTCTAACCAATGGAGACTCACGCAGCAAGGCCATCAACACTTTCCAGATGGCAGCGACACCTTTGCGCTGAATCTGCTCGAGTCGATGGCGACAAGCCTGCCGCCTGAGACCTTGGCAACCCTGCTCGAACGACAGGCCCACGAGAAAGCACATCAGTACAGGCACCAAGTCGGCGAAGGACCGCTTGAACAACGCATTCGCAGATTGGTCAGCCTGCGCAGCAATGAAGGGTATGTCAGCGAAATGGTGCAAGCGGAGAACGGGCACGGCTGGTGCATCAATGAATTTCATTGCTCCGTCCAGAGAATCGCTGAAGAATTTCCGGCTGTCTGCGACCAGGAACTTCAACTGATTCGGATGACATTCCCTGACTGTCGGGTGGAAAGAGTGCACTGGAGGCTGGAATCAGGACATTCCTGCGGTTTTCAGATCAGCCCATCAGGCGCGATGTCCAACGAATCCAAACCCGGATCCCACCCGTGAGCATGGATCCAGCGCCGGTTTCAGGCCCATTGGACCGGCAGCAGATCGAACGCATCGACGCCACGCTTCTGCCCGCCGTCGACCGCCACCTTCTGCGGCTGCAGGCCCACTGCCTGGCGACGTTTCAGCAGATCGCCATGCCGCTGCAGCAAGGGCCTTTGCCAACGCGGGATCACTGGCAGGACTGGTGTGATTGCCAGCCTCAGCTGGCCAACGATGCGGACTTCCGGGAACAGCTGATGATGCAGTTCACGGTGATTGCGAGCCAGCTTGAAGAGCTCGCCAGGCAGCTGCAGCTCACTCCACTCGAGCTCCAGCTCAACGATTTGATCCAACACGCCGAAGCAAACAGCCGTCAGCGCTTGTCGAGCTTGGAGTGAACCGATTGCTGGATGCACTCCGAACATCGCGAACCGATCGCTCTCCTGCGATCATCCAAGAGAGACCGTCCGCAGCCGATGACCCTGGACATCCCCGACGCGCCGACATTCTTTCGACTGAGCTGCGGAAGCTGGCGTTCTCAACGGAGCGTGCATCACCTTTTGCACCGTCGCAGCGAAGCAGGCGGCTCGCTCATCGTGGTCGAAGACCTGGAACTGAATGATGAACGTTTGCTGGCCATGGCACGCCAGCACCAGCAGGATCCTGGACTGATCATTGGCGGCAGCTACGTGCGCTGGAGCGCCTCGATGGCCTGGGACCGCGATGGCGATGCTCACGACGGTGAAACCTGCTTCGCGTTGATCGGAGACAGTGAGACCGCTCGCTCCGGCACCATGCTCCGGGATCAGGGCTACGCAGAAAAAGCGCCAGCAACGTCGACCTTCGAGATGGACGACCGGGATGGGCTGATTCTCTGCACGAGCTACGAAATGATGACCGTCTGGGAACGCTTTAGTTTCTCCGGCCCGGACGTGCGTATTCGTTCCAGCACCGTTGAGGGACTATCCAACAACGCGTCCTTCTGCGTGGAAACCAGGCTCAAAAACGACAGCTCATCCACCGGCTCGCAAGGGATGACAGCGCTCGTATCACCCTTCGGCTGGTGAGTGTCCTCTGTTACGGACTGTGAGTAGGCCGAAGGCCGCAAGGGAGTGTGATGACTCCCACTTATACGATCCAGCCAGTGTGTTCCGACTCGAGTGGCCATTCCTCTTCTTCAGTACGCACCAACCACGCAAAACAATCGCGTCGCAGCTCTCAGCGTTGCTTCTGAAGAAACCCAGCGTTCCCTTCAGATGGACATCTCGATGGACGCTGACAACATCGAGACGGTGATCGAGTCGGCTTACCGCCAGATCTTCTTTCACGCGTTCAAGAGCGACCGCGACAGCTTCCTGGAATCACAGCTGCGTGATGGGCAGATCACCGTTCGCGACTTCATCCGCGGGTTGTGTCTCTCGGACACTTTTAAAAGAACGTTTTACGGCTTCAACTCGAACTACAAAGTGGTTCGTCACCTTGTCCAGAAAATTCTGGGACGCAAGACCCACGGTCGCTCCGAGGAGATCTCCTGGTCGATTGTGATTGCGACCAAGGGCGTCGAAGGCATCGTGGATGCCCTTCTCGACAGTGAGGAATATCTCGACGCCTTCGGCTACGACAACGTTCCCTTCCAACGCAATCGCGTGCTTCCCGGAAGGGAGTTGGGTGAGACACCCTTCAATATCACCACCCCTCGCTACGACGAGTACTACCGGGGAATTCTCGGTTTCCCCAAGATCATCTACACCGGCAAAGCCAAGAGCCTTCCGGCACGCGCCAACCGCTCCCGTGGTGGTTTCAGCGAAGATTATCTGCCTTGGGTTCGAGGCATGGCCGTCGCAGGCTCAGCCTCTCCCGAAGGCAACCTCGAAATGGATTATCTCTCGAAAGTTCCTTACCGCAGCATCGGCCGCTGAATCGCGTCCCCAGGCGAAGATGTTTGAGCGGAGTCCCCTGTGGGGCTCCGCTTTTTTGTCTGCAGCGTGAGACCTGAAATGGATGCGGTCTGGGCAGCTCATGCAGTCAGAAGATGCTGACCACGAGCGATCAAGCTCCCTGAAAACCGGGACTTTCCAGCAAACTGATCCCAAAGAAACCCGGTAGCCCGACCGTGACGCAAGCCATCACATCCCTCGCCCGCATGACCCTGCGTCAGCTGCGTCAGATGGCCAGTGATCTCGGCGTTACTCTCTACAGCCGCAAGAGCAAGGAAGACCTGGTCTCCGCGATTGCCGAAAAGCAGGAACGTCGTGGCGGTGATCTCAAGGCCATCGAAGCGGAACTCAATCCACCCTCGCGCCCCTCGTCCGAGACCCGCGTTGTCTTCCTCCCCAGAGACCCCCAGTGGGCTTATGTGTTCTGGGAGATCTCAGACGACGACCGTCGCCGCGCTCAAAGCGAAGGCGCCGCACACCTGAATCTTCGTCTGGCTGATGTCACGGGCCTGCAGGACGGCTCGGCGCACCCCCACACCCTCCAGGAAGTGCCTGTCGATAGTCACAGCACCGAGTGGTACCTGCCAGTGCCTCTCTGCGACCGCGACTATCGCGTTGAACTCGGCTTCCGCGCGGGCAGCCAATGGATCTCTCTGGCCTTCTCATCTGTGGCCAGGGTTCCGGCCCTCCACCCCAGCGACCAGATCCTCGATCAGTTCGTACCTTTCAGCCTCGAAACCGCCGCTCCTGCATCGGCACCAGTCAGCACACCCAGCTTCGAGCCCACCGATAGCGGCTTACATGAGCGTCTCTATCAGAGTGCAACCACCCACTTCCGCAGCCGCCGCGTCGGTTCAGAAGTTCTACACGAACAGGACTCACTCTCCGGGGATCAGCGTGGTCTCAGTGATTCCGGGGCTGGCTTATGGGCAAGCGGCCTCAATGAGTCCGGTCTCGGAGGAGTGACCCCTCGCCAACGCACC
>Ga0208130_1000944_pt1 | contig 14390 bp, 12 predicted proteins | sample ETNtaG_31_FD_185771 | JGI IMG/M metagenome (GOLD analysis project Ga0208130, IMG submission 185771) | Marine microbial and viral communities from oxygen minimum zone, Eastern Pacific Ocean - ETNP201310SV78 (SPAdes) (version 2) | ecosystem: Environmental > Aquatic > Marine > Oceanic ...
GAATTTAATTTAACAGAAAGTATATTTAAATATGTTGATTATAATTCAAAAATTAAATTGATGAACTTAAATAAAAATACACTTGCATTTAGCATATGTCAAGTTCCTGTTATTTATCATTTATCTAAATCAGAAGAAATTGAAATCACATTTGTAAATGGGGATTCTAAAAGAATTAGTGGAAATGAAATTGATGAAATCAACAGTAAAAAAATATTTGAAAGAAATAATGAAATAGAAAAAATAGATGTATTCGTTGTTAAAAATATATAAATGAATAAGATCAAAGCTCTTATAATAATTATAATGTCTTTGATATCAGGTTCATGCAGTGAAAACAATGTAAGTTCAAAAAAAATGAATATAACAGCTAAAGAAATACTTGGAAATAATAATTACCCTGCAATTTCTTATGGAGGCTACAGAAAAACATCAAGAGATTTTCAACCTTCTATTGAAGAAATCAAAGAAGATTTAAAAATTCTTTCAGCAATAGGCTACAGGATTTTAAGAACTTATAATGTCCATTTTGCCCATGCATCAAACCTTTTGAAAGCTATTGATGAATTAAAAATAGAGAATAAAGATTTTGAAATGTATGTCATGTTAGGCATATGGATAGACTGTAAGGATGCATGGACATCAAACCCTGATCATACTCAGGAAGACTTACAAAAAAATACATTAGAAGTTAATGAAGCTGTTAGATTAGCCAACAAATATCCAGAAATTGTAAAAATTTTAGCTGTTGGAAATGAAGCTATGGTTCATTGGGCGTCATCTTATTTCGTTGAACCTAAAATTATTCTTAAATGGGTAAATTTTCTGCAAGAACTTAAATCTGAAAATAAACTTAATAAGGATATTTGGATTACTAGCTCTGATAACTTTGCTTCATGGGGAGGTGGAGATAAATCTTATCATAAAAAAGAACTAAATGAATTAATTAATGTAGTTGATTACATTTCAGTTCACACCTACCCTTTTCATGATACATACTACAATCCAAGCTTTTGGACAGGTGTTATGGTTGATGAAAAAACTTCAAATGATAATCGAATTAAAAATGCAATGTTAAGATCTAGCAATTACGCTATAAAGCAATTTGAGTCTGTTAAAAACTATATTAAAAGTATTGGTATTAATAAACCTATTCACATTGGTGAAACAGGATGGGCATCAATATCATCTGATTATTATGGTCAAAATGGAACTCGAGCGGCAGATGAGTATAAGCAATATTTATACTTTAATAACATGATGAAATATGGAAAGAAAAATAATATTTCAATATTTTATTTTTCAGCTTTTGATGAACCTTGGAAAGATTATAATAATCCAAATGGATCGGAAAATCATTTTGGTTTATTTACTGTTGAGGGAAAAGCAAAGTATGTAATGTGGAAAAATGTTGATAATGGATTATTGAAAGGAATTGGAAGAAATAACATTGATGTTTTGAAAACTTATTCTGGAGAAAGAAAAAATATGATGATTGATGTCTTAACACCAAATAGAAGGAATAAATGATAAAACTTATTATTTACATATCAATATTTATTAGTGCTATCCATTCAAAATATGAATATAATAGGGTTTTTATTCAGAATAGTAAACTTAACGTTAATGGTACAGAATATTTTATAAAAGGAATATGCTATGACCCTGTACCAATTGGTGAGACTAAAAGAAATTTTGAAATGATTGATAAAGATTTATCATTAATGAAAGAGGCTGGAATAAATACTATAAGAGTTTATTCACCAATTGATGAAGTAAAAATTCTTGACAAAATAGATAAGGCTGGTATAAAAGTTATTATAAGTTTTGGATACAATCAAAATGGGTATTATGATATTTTAAATAATACCTACTTAGAATATGTCAAAAAATATAAAAATCATAATGCCATTCTTTTATGGGAATTAGGTAACGAATATAATTATCACCCTGAGTGGTTCAATGGAAATATTGATAACTGGTACAATTCAATGAACTCAGCTGCTAATGAAATTAAAAAAATCGACCAAAATCACCCTGTTTCAACTGCACATGGCGAAATTCCTGACGAAAAAGCTAGAAAAATAGGCAGCAATATTGATATATGGGGAATAAACATTTACCGATGGGATGATCCAAGTTCTTTTATTAGTGAATGGGAGAAGCTTAGTAACCTTCCAATATATTTTTCAGAAGCAGGAAGTGATAGTTACATGACGAAAGATTTTAAAGATTTTAAAAAAGGAATTAATGAAGAAGCACAAGCTGCTGCCAATAAAACCATAATCAATAATGTATTTAAAATCCGAGATAAAGTGGCTGGAATATTAATATTTCAATTTGTTGATGGATTATGGAAAGCAGGAAATCCAAAAACACAAGATGTGGGTGGTTGGGCACCTAACAGTTCTGGTGTTCCATACGATGGCACAGCAAATGAAGAGTTTTGGGGAATTGTTGATATAGAAAGAAATAAGAAAAAAACATTTGAAGTTATTAAAGACCTTTTTAAAAAATAGATCATGATTTTAATAAAAAAGCAACTTAAAATTTTAATTATAATTATTATGATTTCATCATGTACAAATAATAATATTACTGTTTATGAGACATCTGAAAGTGGTAATAACCTCACAGAATTAAGTGAATTTAATTATAATGAATCTGTATTTTCTAAAATCACAATTAATAAGGATGTTAAATTTCAAAAAATCACAGGTTTTGGTGGTGCTTTTACTGAATCATCGGCTTATAACTTAAATAAATTAAGTAAAGAAAAACGTGATGAAGTATTAAAGGCATACTTTTCTAAAGAAGGTGCTAACTACTCTTTAACCAGAACTCATATGAACTCATGTGATTTTTCGTTAAACAACTATTCATACTCACCAGTTGAAGATGATATTAATCTAGATTATTTTTCAGTAGAAGAGGATCTTGATGATCTTATTCCAATGATTAAAGATGCTATAAATATATCAGAAGATGGATTTAAAATTTTTGCATCTCCTTGGACTGCTTCTCCATGGATGAAAGATAATAATGATTGGCGTGCTGGCAAACTTCTAAAAAAATATTATCCAACATGGGCATTATTTTTTTCAAAATATATTGATGCTTACAAAGAATTTGGAATCGATATATGGGGGTTTACTGTTGAAAATGAACCCCATGGAAATAATGGTTCATGGGAAAGTATGCATTTTACACCTGAGGAGATGACAGATTTTGTAAAAAATTATCTAGGTCCTCAATTAGAAAAAGATGGAAAAGGTGATAAAATCATACTTGGATATGATCAAAACAGAGATGATATTGAAAACTGGGTTGATTCAATGTTTGAAAATGAAGAATCATCTAAATACTTTGATGGAACTGCAATTCATTGGTATGATAGTACATATGAGGTTTATCCCGAAAAGCTACAATACGCACACAATGCAGCTCCAAATAAATATTTGATTCAAACTGAAGCATGTATTGATGCAGAAGTTCCAGTTTGGAAAGATGATCAGTGGTATTATAAAAAAGAAGCTACGGACTGGGGATATACATGGAGAGAGGAAGCAAAAAAATATCTTCATCCAAAATATTCTCCATTTAACAGGTATGCTAGAGATATTATTGGCTGTTTAAATAATTGGGTTGATGGATGGGTTGATTGGAATATGGTTTTAGATAAACAAGGTGGACCAAATTGGGTAAGTAATTGGTGTATTGCTCCCATAATTGTAGATACAGAAAATGATGAAGTTTACTATACTCCGTTGTATTATGTTATGAGTCACTTTAGTAAGTTCATTAGACCTGGTGCTGAAATTATAGAGGTTGAAAAAACAGATCCTGAATTAATGGTTACAGCCGCTATTAATGAAGATGGATCAAAGGTATTAGTAATTTTTAATGAAAGTAACTCTAACAAGTCATTCCAGCTTTTTGAAAAAAACTCAAAATTAACGGATCAAAGAATTTCAATTAGTCCAAGAGCTATACAAACTATTAAGATTGATGGATAATATGAATAAAAAATCAAGTGTTTCAACAGTACAAAAGATAGCCTTCGGCATAGGAATGCTTGCTAATCAAATGTTTCCTGCAGCTTTAGGTGTTTTTATAATTGTTTTAGTACAAGATTTAGGATTTGCAGCTTTACTTTGGGGAATAATTCAATTAGCTCCTAGAGTTTTTGATGCAGTTACTGATCCATTAATGGGGTTTATTTCTGACAATACCAAATCTAAATGGGGAAGAAGAAGACAGTATGTTTTTATAGGCGGTATAATAATGGGGATCGCTTACATAGCCATGTGGCAACTTTACGAAGAAAATGGATTAACATATAACTTTATATATTTTCTTAGTTGGTCATTAGTTTTCTATTTAGGTTTAACAATTTTTAGTGTCCCTTATGTTGCTATGGGTTATGAAATGAGTGAAGATTTTCATGAAAGAACTCAAATTATGGCTATTGCTCAATTTATAGGTCAATGGGCATGGGTAATTGCACCTTGGTTTTGGGTAATATTATATGATCCGGCTTGGTTCCCTGATGGGGCTGGACAAGGTGTTCGTGAATTATCAATTTGGGTAGCAATAAGTTGTACTCTTTTTGCAATTACACCTGCAATTTTCATTAAAAGTAAATCTACAAAACATAGAAAAGATTTTATACCAATAAATGCAAGACATCTTGGTAGAAGTGTAGTAAATATTTTAAGATCTGTTGTGGAAGCATTTAAAATCAAATCTTTTAGAAAAATAGCATTTGCAACATTTTTAGTTTTTAATTCTTTTCAAGTTATTGCACCTTTTACATTCCTAATTATTGTCCACTACTTATTCAATAGTGATCCAGCATCAGCAGGAAATTGGCCTGCTCTTCATGGGTCAGTTGGAGCACTCATAACATCTTTTTTAGTAATACCACTTATAACCTATATCTCAAAAAAAATTGGAAAAAAGAGAGCATTTATTCTTGCTCAATGCATTTCAATAATTGGTTACATTTTATTTTGGTTTTTATTTATTCCAGGAAAACCACATATGTTTTTATATGCACTTCCCTTTCACTCATTCGGAATTGGTAGTTTGTTCACAATAATGATGTCTATGACTGCAGATGTATGTGACCTTGATGAATTAGAAAATGGAACCAGACGTGAAGGAGTAATCGGTGCTGTTTATTGGTGGATGGTAAAATTAGGCTTTGGAGTGGCAGCAATGGTTAGCGGAATTGTATTATGGTTCGTTGGATTTGATGCCGATTTAGTAACTGAATCTTCAATCAATGGAATGCGTATTTTTTACACTTTAATACCAATAATTGGTATACTCCTGGCAATATACATAATGAAAGATTATGAAATCGACGAGGACAGAGCTAATAAAATTAGAGAACAACTTAATTCAAAGAAATAATTATGTCATATAGAGAAGATAAATTAATGTCTTTGGCTGGAGCTGATATAAATCAGTTGACAGAATCTGAATTAAAAACTTATTGTAAAGAGTTGCTAAAAAATAAAATTCATGGAATTTGTTTTAGTGTATATGATGAAAATCAAAAACCTGGTGATGATATTTCTGATGAACAAATTCTTAAAAAACTTGAAATTATCAAGCCTCATGTTAAGTGGATTAGAACATTTTCTTGTTCTGATGAAAATATGAGAATACCTATACTGGCAAAAGAATTAGGATTTAAAACATTAGTTGGTGCTTGGCTCGGTAAAGATTTGGATAAAAATCAAATTGAAGTCGACAAACTCATCGAACTTTGTAACGATGGTTATATAGATGTAGCAGCTGTTGGTAACGAAGTAATGTATAGAAAAGATCTTTCAGAAGAAAAACTAATAGAATACATCAAATATGTAAAATCAAAAATTAAAACAAAAGTTCCAGTAGGATATGTTGATGCTTATTATGAATTTTCTAGTAGACCTTCAATAACAGATGCCTGTGACGTAATTTTAACAAACTGTTATCCATACTGGGAAGGTTGTAATATTGATTATTCATTAATTTATATGAAGCAAATGTTTTATCATGCTAGAGATGTAGCTAATGGAAAAAGAGTAATCATCACCGAAACGGGCTGGCCAAGCAAAGGAAGTAGTTTAAGAGGAGCCGATCCATCAAATAAAAACTTCTTAAAATATTTTATTAATGCCCAAAAATGGTCTTATGAGGAAGAAATAGAAATGTTTTATTTTTCTTCATTTGATGAATCATGGAAAATAAACTCTGAAGGTGATGTTGGAGCATTTTGGGGTATTTGGGATAGTGATACAAAATCAAAATTCTCATAAAGAATTTGGCTTATCTGTAATCAATAATTTTTTTTGTTATATATTTGCCGTCCACATCGCGGGATAGAGCAGTAGGTAGCTCGTCGGGCTCATAACCCGAAGGTCGCAGGTTCGAGTCCTGCTCCCGCTACTAATAGGTCATCACATATGATGACCTTTTTTTTTGCTTTAAAGTCAAATTTGTAACTTACAATAGACAATTAATAATCAATCTGAATTATGAAACGCATACTATCAATAGCATTTATTTTGCTAATAACCAATGTACAAGCACAAGAAAAAAATAAGCTTTCACTTGAACATTATAAAAATTATGAATGGACATCAAATCCAAAGCTATCACCCGATGGTCAACAAATCCTTTATTCTCGATCTTGGATTAACATGGTTGATGATAAACGGGAGACGGATTTATGGATAATGAACAAAGATGGTTCAACTAATCGATTTTTCTTAAATGGATCTAATGGTAAATGGTCTCCAAATGGAGATAAAATTGCATTTACTAAAAAGGGTGAACCAAATGGTACTCAGATTTTTATTAAATATTTAGGAGTCGAAGGAGACCCAACCCAAATTACAAAACTAGAAAAATCTCCATCCAGTATGGAATGGTCCCCAGATGGCAAGTATATTGCATTTTTAATGCATGTATCGTCCGAGCCTGCGTTGAAACCAATAGGAGTTCCATCGAGACCGAAAGAAGCTAAATGGACAAAAGGTCCTCAAGTTATAGATCAAGTAGATTACAGACAAGATCGTGTTGGATTTCTTGAAAGAGGGTTTAATCAATTATTTATTGTTTCTGCAGAAGGAGGAACTGCAAGACAGATTACGTTTGGTGAATACGATAATGTTTCTGGGGGAATAGAATGGTCAAAAGACAGTAAATTTATTGTATTTAGTAGCTATCAAAAACCCGAGGCAGAATATGCAAGAGGACAATCCAATCTCTATTCAGTAAATATAAACACATTAAAACTTACAGAACTAACATCAAGAGAAGGTACTGAATCATCACCACGTATTTCACCAGATGGAACCAAGATTGCATTTGTGGGGTCGACTTGGTCCAAAAACTTTTATAATGATCGTAAAATGTATGTTATGAATCTAGATGGTTCAAACTTAAAATGTGTCACTAAAAGTTTAGATCAAACTCCTAGTTCACCTATTTGGGCAAGTAATAGTTCAGGTGTTTATTTCAATGTAAGGGAATATGGACAAAGCAATATATATCATGCAGATATTAAGGGTAAAGTAAAGAAAATCACAAACGGAAACCATATGCTTTCCATGAATGATTTAGTTGGAAAAAATGCTGTAGCAAGCTGGACTAACCCATCAAATCCTAGTGATATAGTAAGTTTTTCAGTTGATAAATTCAATAAAATAAATCGACTTACTAATGTAAATGAGGATATATTTTACAATGTGGAATTTGGTAAGGTTGAGGAGATAACTTATGAATCTATTGATGGTAAAAAAGTGCAAGGTTGGATTGTAAAACCACCTCACTTCGATTCGAATAAAAAATACCCTCTAGTTCTAAGAATTCACGGTGGTCCTCACAGTATGTATCATGTTGGATTTAACTATAATTTTCAATTACATGCAGCACAAGACCAAGTTGTATTGTATACAAACCCGAGAGGATCAACAGGTTATGGATATGACTTTGCCAATGCTATTCAAAATGCTTATCCTGGTAATGATTATGATGATATAATGGCCGGTGTGGATGAGGTCATTTCGAAAGGATATATTGATGAAAATAAAATGTACGTATATGGCGGCAGTGGAGGTGGTGTATTAACAAGCTGGATTGTTGGAAAAACAGATCGATTTGCTGCAGCTTCAGTAAACTACCCTGTAACTAATTGGTTTTCTTTTGTAGGGACTACTGATGGTGCTGGATGGTATTATAATTTTGAAAAATATCCGTGGGAGGATCCAAGTGAACATATCAGAAGATCTCCTTTAATGCATGTTGGAAATGTAAAAACACCTACTATGCTTATGTGTGGAGAGGATGATTTAAGAACTCCAATCTCTCAAACAGAAGAATATTATCAAGCCTTAAAGATGAATAAAGTTCCTACTGTGATGATCAGATTTAACGAAGAATATCATGGTACGAGCAGTAAACCTTCAAACTTTTTAAGAACTCATGGTTATATTAATGCTTGGTTTGAAAAACATTCAACAAGACAATAATATAAATAAAGTATATTAAGATTTGCATAACAAAACACTTAAAATACATCCAAAAGACAACGTGATTGTCGCATTGACTGATTTAAAAAAAGATGAAATTATTTATCCATCTTTAAAACTCAAGAATAATGTAAAGGCAAAACATAAATTTTCAATTGAAAATTTGTCCATCGGTGATTCTGTGTTCATGTACGGTGTTGTTGTAGGCAAAGCAAAAAAAAGAATACTTAAAGGTGAACAGATATCGCCTTTTAATATTGTTCATGAAACTGAAGATTACAAAATTCCAAAAAAAGTTTCTAAAACAAAGTGGAATCCACCTAGTTTAGATGAAATTTCAAAAAAAACATTCCTAGGATATCATCGTGAAGATGGAAAAGTAGGAACTGAAAATAATTGGTTAATAATTCCATTAGTTTTTTGCCAAAACAGAAATATTGAAAAAATTAAAAAAAATATGATTAAATCCTTAGGTTATTCAAATTTGGATGATGAGGATTATAATTTAAATGAACTTATTGAAAAATATAAGAAAGGGGGTTCAGAAGAGGAAATTCTTAAGACTAAACTAAAACAAAATAGTTATAAAAATAAAACTAACCCTTTGTTTCCAAATGTTGATGGTATTCATTTTTTGACTCACGACGGAGGATGTGGTGGCTCCAAATCTGATTCAGTATCTCTTTGTAATTTATTAGCTGGATATATTAATAATCCTAACGTGGCAGGAGCAACAATATTAAGTTTAGGATGTCAACATGCTCAAATAAGCTTAATGAAAGGGGCTATAAATAAAATTTGTCCTAAATCTAATAAACCAATCTATTTTTTGGAACAACAAAAAAGTAAATCTGAATCAGAATACATTGCTGAAGCAATTAAAAAAACATTTGTAGGTTTAATTAAAGCAAATAAAATTGAAAGATCTCCAGCTCCTTTAAGTAAACTAACTATTGGGCTAGAATGTGGAGGATCAGATGGTTTTTCAGGAATTTCTGCAAACCCAACTTTAGGACATGTATCTGACTTAATTATTGGTTTAGGAGGCTCTGCAATTTTATCTGAATTTCCTGAGCTAAATGGAGTTGAACAGGAGTTAATTAATCGTTGTAAAAATCTTGATAAGGCAAAAAAATTTGCTAGATTAATGACCAACTATAATTCAAAAGCTACTGAACTAGGCTCCGGTTTTTATGCAAACCCATCTCCAGGAAATATAAAAGACGGTTTAATCACTGATGCAATTAAGTCAGCTGGTGCAGCAAAAAAAGGTGGCACCTCACCTATAGTTGATGTTTTAGATTATACTGAACAACTAAAAATAGATGGTTTAAATCTATTATGTACGCCTGGAAATGATGTTGAATCAACAACTGGACTAGCTGGATCTGGTGCAAATATTATTTTATTCACAACTGGTCTTGGCACTCCTACTGGAAATCCAGCTGTACCAGTTTTAAAAATTTCAACTAATTCAGAACTATCTAAAAAAATGAATGATATTATTGATTTTGATACTGGATCTATAATAGATGGAAAAGAAAGTGTGGAAGAATGCTCAAAAGAATTATTAAATTTTATTGTTAGTGTTGCTAGTGGAGAAAAAGAAGTAAAAGCTAGAAGATTAGGTCAAAATGATTTTATACCTTGGAAAAGAGGAATATCACTGTAAATTATAACTATGAAAACAAAATTTTCTTTATTAAATAAAGTTGCTTTAATAACTGGAGGAGGAAGTGGAATAGGAAAAGCGATTGCAATTATTTTTGCTGAGCAAGGGGCTGATGTAAAAATTTTGGATATAGATGCAAATAATGCTAAGAAAACTGTTGAAGATATTGTGAAAAATGGATTTAAAGCTTCAATGTACAATTGTGATGTTTCTAATTTAAATCAGGTTATTAGTACTATAAACGAAATAAATAAACTGAAACCTATTGATATTTTGGTTAATAATGCTGGAATAGCTCATATTGGAAATATTGAAGCATGTGAAGAACATGAATTAGATAACCTATATAATATTAATATTAAAGGTGTTTATAATCCCACGAAAGTATGTGTACCATTAATGAAAAATAATAATGGTGGAGTAATATTAAATATTGGGTCTATAGCTTCATCTGTTGGAATTAATGATAGGTTTGCTTATTCAATGACTAAAGGAGCTGTACTTAGCATGACATATTCTGTTGCAAAAGATTATTTAAACCATAACATTCGTTGTAACTGTATTTCACCTGCTCGGGTTCATACCCCTTTCGTTGATGGATTCATTAGAAAAAACTATCCCGGCAAAGAAAAACAAATGTTCCAAAACCTTTCCAAAACACAGCCAATTGGAAGAATGGGAAAACCAAATGAAATTGCTGACTTAGCTTTATTTTTATGTTCTGATGAATCAGGTTTCATAACAGGTTCTAATTATAATATTGATGGTGGATTTATTAAACTAAACTCAAAATAATAAATTATGAAACTTATAAGGTTTGGAGAAATTGACAAGGAAAAACCAGGTATTCTTCTGGATAATAATGTAAAATTGGATGTTTCATCTTTTGTAGAAGATTACAATGAAGATTTTTTTATGAATGATGGAATTTTAAAACTAAGAAATTGGTTAAAAGAAAATCAAGATAAATGCCCAGTAATTGATAACAATATTAGAATTGGTCCTCCGTTATCTAGACCATCTAAAATAGTTTGTGTAGGACTTAATTATGCCCAACATGCTGCTGAAAGTGGAATGGATATTCCTAATGAGCCAGTTCTTTTTTTTAAAGCTAGTTCAGCTATTGTTGGCCCATATGATCCTGTTATAATTCCAAAGAATAGTTCAAAAACCGATTGGGAAGTTGAATTAGCAATAGTTATTGGTAAAAAAGCTAGCTATGTAAGTGAAGAGGATGCTTTAGACTATGTAGCTGGATATATGCTTCACAACGATGTTAGCGAAAGAGAATTTCAGCTAGAAAGATCTGGTCAATGGGTAAAAGGTAAGAGTTGTGACAGTTTTGCTCCAATAGGTCCATTTATAGCTACTTGTGATGAAATTGAAGATCCTAACAATCTTAAATTATGGCTTAAACTTAATGGAGAAACTATGCAAAATAGTAGCACATCAGATTTTATTTTCAATGTCGAACATGTAGTTAGTTATATTAGTCAATTTATGTCATTACTTCCAGGTGATATAATTTCAACTGGAACTCCTTTTGGCGTTGGCCTTGGATTAAATCCTCCTAAATATTTAAAAGAAGGAGATGTCATGGAATTAGGAATTGAAAATTTAGGTATTTCCAAACAGGTTTGTAAAAAACAAATATGATTATTGATAGTCATCAACATTTTTGGAATTATGATCCGATTAGAGATTCATGGATTGATGATTCAATGTCAATAATTAGAAAAAATTTTTTACCCAAAGATTTAGAACCAATATTGATTGAAAATGGAGTTGATGGATGCATTGCAGTTCAAGCTGACCAATCTGAACTTGAAACACAATTTTTAATTGATTGTGCATGCTCCAATTCTTTTATTAAAGGAGTAGTTGGCTGGGTTGATTTAACCTCTAAAAATATTGATAATCGTTTAAATCATTTTTCATTAAACCCTTCTTTTAAAGGGGTTAGACATATAGTTCAAGCAGAGAAAAAAAATTATTTATTGAGAAAAGATGTTCAAAATGGAATCAGTAAACTAAAAGAATATAATTTAACATTCGATTTACTTATTTATCCTCATCAAATCATGAATGCTGTAGAACTAGTAAAAAAGTTTTCAGATCAAACATTTATTTTAGACCACATAGCAAAACCAAATATTTCAAAACCAGTTTCAGATGAATGGAAATATGGTATTAAATTATTATCTGAAAATCATAATGTTAGTTGTAAAATTTCAGGAATGGTTACTGAAACAAATAACTTTAAATTCAATAAAAATGATTTTACACCATTTTTAGATGTTATTTTTAATTGCTTTGGATCAGAAAGAATTATGTTTGGGTCAGATTGGCCGGTATGTTTGGTTGCAGCTTCATACAATCAAACAATAAAAATAATTCATAATTATCTTGAGAATTGCTCAAAAAAAATAAAAGACGATATCATGGGTAATAATGCTATTAAAATTTATAATTTGTAGTATGGAATTACTGTTAAACAAAAAAGTAATTGTTGTAACTGGAGGTTCAAAAGGTATAGGTGCAGGTATTGTTAATGTTTTAGTTAGTGAAGAAGCGATTCCAGTAATTGTAGGAAGAAATAAAAAAGATATTTTAAAAGAAGTATCAAATTATAAAGAAAAGGGAAATGAAATTGGATATGCTTTTGCAGAACTTAGCAAACCAGATGAATGCGAAAAAGCTATAAATGAAATTATTAAAGAATTTGGAAGAATTGATGGTTTAGTAAATAACGCAGGTATAAATGATGGAATAGGACTAGAAAACGGTAACTATGAAGATTTTCTTTCTTCGATTAAAAATAATCTCGCACATTATTATAAAATGGCCCAACTTGTTCTTCCTGAATTAAAGAAAAATAAGGGCTCTATTGTTAATATTGGATCAAAAGTTTCTTCAACTGGGCAAGGTGGAACATCTGGATATGCTGCTGCTAATGGAGGAAGAAATGCTCTTACAAGAGAATGGGCTGTTGAGTTATTACCATATTCGATTAGAGTAAACTCTGTTATAGTTGCAGAATGCCTTACCCCATTGTATAAAAAATGGATAAATCAATTTGAAAATCCAGATAAAAAGCTAAAATCAATAGAAAACAATATCCCACTAGAAAAAAGAATGACAACCGTAGAAGAAATTGCAAACACTGTTGTTTTCTTACTTTCTGAACGCTCAAATCATACAACAGGTCAGCTTATTTATGTTGATGGTGGTTATACCCACCTTGATAGAGCTTTAAATAATCAATAAAATGAAAAAATATTGTTTAGCATTGGATCTTAAGGATGATTTAGATAAGATAAATGAGTATAAAGATTATCACCAAGATATATGGCCTGAAATAAGTAAAAGCTTAAAAGACTCAGGAATTTTAAATGCGGAAATATATAATACTGGTAATAGACTTTTTATGATAATTGAAGTCGATAAAACATTTTCTTTTGAAAAAAAATTAAAAATGGATTTAGAAAACCCTAAAGTTCAAGAGTGGGAAGAATTGATGTGGAATTATCAACAAGCTTTGCCTCAATCTGAAAAGGGCTCTAAATGGGTTTTGATGGATAAAATTTTTGATCTAAATAAATAATAATCTAATGGACAACAGATATCCCTCGGTCGAAGATTTACGTAAACTGGCAAAAAAAAGAATTCCAAAATTTGCATTTGAATATCTAGATGGAGGCTGCAATGAAGATGTTAATATCAAAAAAAACACTGAAAGAATAAGAAAAATTGAACTTAAACCAGAGTATTTAATTGATTATAAAACTGCAAATCTAAAAACTGAGCTTTTTGGAAAAAATTACGATGCACCATTTGGAATATCTCCAATTGGACTACAAGGTCTTATGTGGCCAAAATCCCCTGAAATTTTAGCAAAAGCTGCATTTGATTACAATATTCCATTTATTTTAAGTACGGTTACAACATCTAGTATCGAAACAATTTCTGAAATTACTGAGGGAAATGCTTGGTTCCAATTATATCATCCTGCTGAAGAAAAAGTAACTGTAGATATTCTAAAAAGAGCTGAAAATGCAGGTTGTCCTGTATTAGTTATACTTGCAGATGTCCCTTCTTTTGGATATAGACCACGAGATATAAGAAATGGATTATCTATGCCTCCAAAAATGAGTATTAAAAATATTATAGAAGCAATTAAAAGACCTCAA
>Ga0208130_1000947_pt1 | contig 14384 bp, 15 predicted proteins | sample ETNtaG_31_FD_185771 | JGI IMG/M metagenome (GOLD analysis project Ga0208130, IMG submission 185771) | Marine microbial and viral communities from oxygen minimum zone, Eastern Pacific Ocean - ETNP201310SV78 (SPAdes) (version 2) | ecosystem: Environmental > Aquatic > Marine > Oceanic ...
TCACTTTGCTGACGAGGCTGGTCTAAGCATGCGTTTGTTCAAACGACTGCTGGCACTGCTCTCAAGCCTGCGCCTGGCCATTCTGCTGTTGCTGCTGATTGCACTGGCTAGTGCCGTAGGCACGATCATCCCTCAGCAAGAAGCGCCTGAGCTCTACCTGGAACGCTTCAATGCCGACCCATGGCTGGGATTGATCAACGGAAACCTGATGCTGCAACTGCAGCTCAATCACATTTACTCAAGCGTCTGGTTTCTCTCGCTGTTGGCACTGCTCGGGCTGGCACTCACCTTGTGTAGCTGGAGGCGTCAATGGCCGTCACTAAAAGCGGCTCTGCGCTGGAGGGATTATTCCCGCCCACGCCAACTGAGCAAACTTGCCCTGGCAGAAACCGTTGCCTGCAGCGACAGCAGCGCCGCACTGAATGACCTGGCCTTAGAGCTCAGAGGACAGGGCTGGAACGTGAGACAGCTGAACGGTCGACTCGCCGCCCGACGAGGCGTCATCGGTCGCGTGGGCCCTTTGCTGGTTCATACAGGTCTGGTCCTGCTGCTGATTGGAGCAGCCTGGGGTGCACTGGCAGGACAACGGCTGGAGCGCTTTCTCGCCCCTGGACGCTCACTTGATCTGCTGAGTCCAGCCGGCGAGAACAGACTGAGCCTCACCCTGCAGGATTTCGCCATTGAGAGAGATCCCGCCGGCCGACCGGAACAATTCAGCTCGACCTTGCTGCTCAGCCCTCAAGGGAATCAACAAGAGGAACGCACGATCAGCGTGAATCATCCGTTGCGATATCAGGGCATCACCGTTTACCAAGCGGACTGGTCGCTGGCGACGATCACCGTGCAGCTTGGCCGCAGCCCCTTGCTGCAACTGCCATTAAGCAACTTTCCAGAACTTGGCGACCAGATCTGGGGACTCGTGCTCCCCACACGTCCAGATGGGAGTGAACCGGTGTTCCTCAGCACCGGCAGTGAACAAGGTCCGGTGCAGGTGTTTGATTCAGACGGAAGTTTGATCACCAATCTCAGGCCCGGTGGAGACGGGGCTGAGGTGCGAGGACTGCCGCTGAGAGTGGTCGAGATCATGCCGGCCAGCGGACTGCTGCTCAAGCGTGATCCAGGCGTGCCACTGGTTTATGCAGGCTTTGCGATCACGCTGCTAGGGGGTGGGCTGAGCATGGTGGCCACACGTCAGATCTGGGCTGTTGCTGAGACACAGCAAGCCAAGCTTCACGTCGGCGGCCTTTGCAATCGAAACCTTGCGGGCTTTGCCACAGAGCTTCCCCTGCTCATTAACAGGGTTGGCGCTCTCCATGGCTGACGCGCACCACGGTGTGCACGTTTCCGCGGGGATAGAAATCAGCCTCCAACTGCATCCAAACCGGATCGCAAGCCTCAACCAAGTCATCGAGGATGCGATTGGCGACCTCTTCGTGGGAGATGGTGCGATTCCTGTAACTGTTCACGTAGAGCTTGATGGCCTTCAGCTCAACGACCCGAGGCCCAGGTTGATACAGAAGTCGCAGCACAGCGAAATCGGGGTAACCAGAGAAAGGACAGAGACAGGTGAATTCCGGCAGCTCGATCGAGACCTCATAGGCACGGCCCTGGCGAGGATTCTCAAAACAGATCAGCTCTGCATCGGCAATGGCCCGTTCCCCATAAAGGGGAGTGCGGGTGGTCTCCGCGGGGGATGCACTCATGGTCGAGAGACGACACAACGGTTTGTGAAGACCTTAAAACCCGACATGAGTGTCGCAAGCGCAGAACAAGCCTTGGAAATTCACGATTTCGAGCCTTGATTCATTCCAAACTGTTCACCATGAACAACATTTATGCGGTAGTAATGCATTGAAGGACAAATCGTTGGGCTCGGGCCTGCTCTTACAGACCTCTTCAGCCGGAAGTAGCCACCCGCGTGGCGAAGCAACGCTCCTTCCCACGAAGCGGTCCCGATCAACGATCGGAGCACTCACCACCCTCTTCGAGGCCACTCCTATGACCACGACACAACGCACCTATCGCGGCATCCCCTACAACCCGGCGCAGCATGAGCGCCTAAGCCCAGCCAGGGTTGATCACACCTATCGCGGTCAGCACTACGACGCGCCTCTTTGCCATGCAGCGGCGGCTGAGTCAACCGTGGAACTCCATTACCGCGGCAGCGTTTATCAGCACCGCCGCGAACAGGCCAAGAAGCCACTCAACTCCTGATTCGGTATCAACGCGTACATCCGTAAAAGCATCGGCAAGCCGTAATGGGGTTGTCGACTGAGGCTTCTACATGGATCTCCGCTTGCTCGCTGAAGGCCCTTCCTTCCGGTTGGTCCCAGCCAGCGTTCATGGAATCCTCTGGCTTCAGACCCATTTCGAATCCGAGCACTGGGAACTCCTCGCCGAAGGTCACGTGATTGTGAGTCGGACGGACGCTGAAACACTGATGTTTGACGCCTCCGCAGCCGGCCTGAGCATGAATCCACTTCCTTCCCTGATCCCTACCCAACACGCCTGAGCTCTTAGCTTGTCCAAAGCCGGATAACAGCAATGAAAAAAGTCGAAGCGATCATCCGCCCTTTCAAGCTTGAAGACGTCAAGCTGGCATTGGTGAATGCGGGAATCGTCGGGATGACCGTGAGCGAAGTCCGTGGTTTCGGCCGCCAGAAAGGGCAGGTTGAGCGTTATCGCGGTTCGGAATTCACAGTGGAATTCCTGCAGAAGCTCAAGATCGAGGTGGTCATCGACGATGCTCGTGTTGACACCGTGGTCAATGCCATTGCCGAAGCCGCGAAGACCGGTGAAATCGGAGACGGCAAGATCTTTATCTCACCGGTTGACACCGTGGTTCGGATTCGTACAGGCGATCGCGACGGATCAGCGCTCTGAATCAGATGCTGCTGCCATCACTCACCCAAGGTTGCTGAGACCAGCTTCTCAATCATTGGAGTGTCGACCTCGTGGTCGATGTACGAGGTCAACCACAGCAGATATTCATGGTTACCGGCTGGTCCGGTCAGGGGAGACGCCACCAGCCCCGATGGCTTCCAGCCAAGCGGCTGAGCTGCTTCGATCACGTCAGTAATGGCATCAATGTGGGCCGCTGGGTCACGCACCACACCGCCTTTACCGACCCTCTGCCGTCCAACCTCAAACTGAGGTTTCACCAACACGATGGCCTCGCAGTCCTTGGCATCAAGACCCTCAGTGATCATCAGACCACGCAGAGCTGGAAGTACTAACGAGAGAGAGATGAACGACACATCGGCCACGGCCAGTGTCGGGCGTTGATCGGCTTCCCCATACAGCTCCTCGGCTGTCAGACGCCTCAAGTTGGTCCGTTCACGCAAGACCACCCGCTCATCGGTGCGCAGGCTCCAGGCGGTCTGGCCGTAACCGACATCAATGCCATAGACACGGCTAGCGCCGTGCTGCAGCAAGCAATCGGTAAAACCACCAGTTGAGATTCCACCATCGAGACAGACGCGTCCGTTCACCTCAACGGGGAAGACCTGCAAAGCGCCCAACAGCTTGTCTCCACCCCTTGAAACGAATCGCGGCGGTTGCTCCACCTGAACCAGCGACTCTTCCGCCACTTCCTGGCCGGGCTTCTCAAGACGCTGTCCATGAACATCACGAACCTTGCCGGCACGAATCAATCGCTGGGCCTGCTGGCGTGATGAAGCCAGGCCCAAAGTGAGCAGATGCAGATCCAGTCGGCGTTTACGAGCCATTTCTTCATAAAAGCAGAGGCGAAATCCGAACAAACCTGCGTGGTTCTCCCAGGAACCCAGACAACTCCTTGAGGATCGATCCGAACCGCAACACGGTTATGTCCGCCAAGCAGCAGCCACGGCACCGCCCCAGCCCTCTCAACGTGGTGGAACTCCTGCATCCCGGAACCTTCGTCACCATCGAAAATCACCCCAACGATCTCCCCCCCTTCCAAGTGATCGAATGTCGAGGTGGACGCTGCACGGTTCGACAACAAGCGTGGGGACAGCACGTGCAATGGGAAGTGGAACATCGGCGCCTGCGTTCTGCCTGAGAACCTGGAAACGAACCTGCGTCACCGTATGGTCGAGGATTGACCGTTTGTCTGCGATCCCTTGATCGAGCGCTACACCTTGCCCGAAATGGGCGCGATCTGGACCGATCAGGCCAAGTACCAGAGCTGGCTTGATGTTGAAGTGGCTGCCTGTGAGGCCAACTGCAGCCTGGGACGCGTTCCCAACGAGGCCATGGAGGACATCCGCAGCAAGTCGGCTTTTGAGCCAGCACGGATCCTCGAAATCGAAGCGGAAGTGCGTCACGACGTGATCGCCTTTCTCACCAACGTCAACGAGCACGTCGGCGATGCAGGTCGCTACATCCACGTAGGAATGACCAGCAGCGATGTGCTGGACACCGGTTTGGCCTTGCAGCTCAAGGCTTCCGTCGTTCTGCTGAGGAAGGAACTCAGCGCTCTCGACGCGGCCATCACCAAACTGGCGTCTGAACACAAGTCCACCGTGATGATCGGTCGTTCCCATGCCATTCATGGTGAACCGATCACATTTGGCTTCAAGTTGGCTGGCTGGCTGGCCGAGACCCGCCGCAATGCCGAGCGACTCGAACGGCTGGAGCGGGATGTGGCCGTGGGTCAGGTGAGCGGAGCCATGGGCACCTATGCCAACACTGACCCAGAGGTGGAACGTCTCACCTGCGATCGGCTGGGCCTCACCCCCGATACCGCGAGCACCCAGGTGATCTCTCGCGATCGACATGCGGATTATGTCCAGACCCTGGCACTGATCGGCGCCTCACTGGATCGCTTTTCCACTGAAATCCGCAACCTTCAGCGGACGGACGTGCTCGAGGTGGAAGAGAGCTTTGCCAAAGGTCAGAAAGGCAGCTCGGCCATGCCGCACAAACGCAACCCCATTCGCAGTGAACGCATCAGCGGTCTGGCCAGAGTGCTGCGCAGCTATGTCGTCGCCGCATTGGAGAATGTGGCGCTCTGGCATGAGCGGGATATCAGCCACAGCTCAACCGAGCGAATGATGCTCCCCGACTGCTCGGTGACACTGCATTTCATGCTGCGGGAGATGACAGCTGTGGTGGCAGGTCTAGGGGTGTACCCGGGCAACATGCTCCGCAACATGAACGTGTACGGCGGCGTGGTGTTCAGCCAGCGGGTGCTGCTCGGGCTGGTGGATGCAGGTATGAGCAGGGAAGATGCCTATCGAGTGGTGCAGCGCAATGCTCACAGCGCCTGGAATAACGATGGGGGGAATTTCCGCCGCAACCTTGAAGCTGACCCCGAAGTCACAGCCAAGCTGAGCCCCCAGCAACTAGACGATTGCTTCAGCACCGATCTACACCAGGCAAATCTGGGGGTGATCTGGGAACGCCTGGGGCTTTGAGGCCTGGTCTGAACCATGTTCTGGACCCCCTATGCAGACTGGATTTACGTGGTCGTCAGCGTCAGCGGCATGCTGCTGATCATTGTCCTCGTGCTCAGACCCGGAGCGGGTCCACGTTCTTAACGCATTCACCTGCCCTGCGATGTCAGAAGCGACCAGGATCGAACACGACAGCATGGGGGCCGTGGAAGTCCCCGCAGAGGCTCTCTGGGGAGCTCAAACACAACGGTCTCTGAAGAACTTCGACATTGCGGACGACCTCTTGCCTGCGGAGCTGATTCATGCCCTCGCCCGCATCAAACAGGCCGCAGCGAGGGTGAATGCCCGCCTCGGCGTCATCAGTGAGAGCGACTGTGCCGCCATCGCGACGGCGGCTTCAGCGATTGCAGACGGTCAGCATGATGATCAGTTCCCCTTGCGCGTCTGGCAAACCGGCAGCGGCACCCAGACGAATATGAACGTCAATGAGGTGATCAGCAACCTGGCGGCTCAGGCTGCGGGTGAGCCGCTTGGCAGCCACCGGCCGGTGCACCCCAATGACCATGTCAACCGTTCCCAATCCACAAACGACGCCTTCCCTGCGGCAATTCACGTGGCAGCCGCCGCAGGTGTCGAACATCGACTGCTTCCTGAACTCGATCGATTGATCGATGTTTTCGCAGCCAAAACCGAGCTCTGGAAAGACCTTGTGAAGATCGGCCGCACCCATCTGCAAGATGCGGTTCCGCTCACCCTTGGACAGGAGGCTTCAGCGTGGCGCGACCAGATCGCGGCCGCCCGCGCTCGCGTTGCATGCAGTCTCGCGGAGGTCTATCCATTGCCACTCGGCGGCACCGCGGTGGGAACGGGCCTGAATGCTCCCGATGGTTTCGCCGAACAGGCTGCTCAGGAACTGGCGCAACTCACAGGACTCGCTTTCAGCTCAGCCCCCAACAAATTTGCTGTGATGGCAAGCCACGACGGGCTAGTCCATGCGATGGCACAGCTGCGCCTGCTTGCCGGGAGCTTGCTGAAGATCGCCAATGACATCCGCCTTCTGGCCTGTGGTCCGCGCGCAGGACTCGCAGAGTTGCATCTGCCCGAGAACGAGCCGGGAAGTTCAATCATGCCGGGCAAAGTGAACCCAACCCAGTGCGAAGCGATGGCCATGGTTTGCACTCAGGTGATCGGCCTGGATGCTGCAGTGGCGATGGCCGGAGCTGGCGGCCACCTACAGATGAATGTCTACAAGCCGCTGATCGGCTTCAATCTGCTTCGCTCGATCACCCTGCTCACGGATGCCTGCCGCTGCTTCCGTGTGGCCATGGTCGAGGGAATCGAACCGAACAGGGCCAGGATTCAGCGTGATGTTGAGCAGTCCCTCATGCTGGTGACACCTCTGGCTCCGATGATCGGGTACGACAAGGCCAGTTCAATTGCGAAATACGCCCATGAGCAGGGTCTGAGCTTGCGCGATGCGGCTCTGGACCTTGGCTATGTCAGCGCTGAGGACTTCGACCGCATCGTCGATCCCGCTGACATGGCACGTCAGCAGGGCTGAAGAAACCGCTATCAGGCGGCCCGTTCCGTAGCGGGATTGAGACCCTCTGACTCCGCTGCGGCAGCCTTCTGCAGATCATCAGCTTCGGCAACAGGAAAACGGTTGATCGCCTTGAGGGCCTGACGGGCATGGCTGCGTAGCTGCTCACTGATCGCTTCGCAGTAGGGAACCTGTGCCAACAGATCCACCGTGCGGCGCATGATCCGCACCACATCACCTTCATCCAGAGAGGTGTTGGCAATCAGGTCATTCCAGGCCGTGCCACTGGCCCATGCCGCCACCAGTCCCATCAGCTCGGGCTCCCACCAGGCCGGGACAACAACCTGATGACGTTCCTGTGCGCGCAGCAACTCACGGCGCAGACCGGAGAGGTCGTGCAGTGCCTCCTCGGCAAGGGGTGGCGCTGGGAATCCGCTCCAGAGGTCCGGACGATTCACCTCCGTGCTGATCGCTTCAAACACGGCGGCCAGCTCTGACGGCGGCAGATCATCAAGGTGACCGCTCATCAGGGCCAGACCAAGCCAGAGTTCGTTGTCGCCACGGAGAGCCGCCACGGTGCGACCGATCTCCGTGGGTTCGAGCTCATCAAGAGCTGCGAAGTGCTGAAGGATCTCCATCAGAGCGAGAAAGGTCTCCCAGTGACGGTTGGCGCGATGGTGAAGCAGTTGCTGCCGCTCGGCGATCTCCAGCTCCAAGTCCTCCATGCGCCGGCGGTGCTTCTTAAGTTGCTTGCGATCTCCCCAGCGATGGGCGGGGTGAGCTTCGAGATCGGCTTCAAGGGTCTGCACCGTCTGCGCCTGGGAGAGCACTTCTCCTGCCAGGTCGTACTGAGGGGTCGTCATGTCATGGCGCTGAGCCATATGCCCCACTGCCAGAGCCAGACCACCGCTGCTCTGATCCCCATGGCGGAGCTCACCGGAACGACCGAGTTCTGGAGCTAAGACGCCATCCACTTGCAGACAGCTCAGCTCCGCATGCAGGCTCACCACCGCCTGACAGGGCAACATCAACCAAACGTTGTCGATGGTGAGGCAGAGCAGCAGCGGGAACTGTCCTGGTCCCTCGCACTTCTCCACGATCACCGCCGGAGTAACGCCACCTCGCAGTTGCGGGGCCTTCAGGCTGACCAGCGTTCCGACGCTCGCAAACTGCAGAGCCAGCGTGAGCTCATGCGCCAGGGTTTCCTCGGCCTGTTGCTGAAGGATGCGCATCAGTCGCCGCTCTTCGCGCAGGCGCCCACGCCGTTTTTCGTAGTCCTCGAAGTCTTCCCACGGCACATCACCCGCCGACCCCTGCAACTGCCCAAGCTGCAGACGCAACTGCTCAAGGATCTCCTCCTCCTCGACCAAGTCCAGGCTGGCCAGGTAGCGGCCGAAGCTGCGTTCCACCAGCTCGCGCGCCTTGGCCAGATCATGGCGCTGCAGCAGGTTGAGGACCATCCCATAACTGGGGGTGAACTGGCTCACCAGCGGATCTGGAGGACTCGTTGCCAGCTGACCGGCTTCGCGAACTCCTTCAAAACGGCTCTGCACCGTGACCACATAGCCCTGGGAGTCGAGTCCACGCCGTCCTGCTCGACCAGCCATCTGCAAAAACTCACTGGCCATCAAGGGGCGATGGCCACGCTCTGTGCGTTTGGACAGTGACGCAATCACTGTGGTGCGCGCGGGCATATTGATGCCCGCCGCCAGTGTTTCTGTGGCAAAAACCACCTTCACCAGACCTTGCTGGAACAACTCCTCAATCAGCTCCTTCCAGGCCGGGAGGACTCCTGCATGGTGCGCAGCAATGCCACGCAGCAGGGCATCAGCGTGAATGCCATCGCGAACAGCTTCAGGATTGGCTGAGGTGTAGGCGTTGAGACGCTCACGGATTCGGGCCTGCTCCGCCTCGGTCACCAAGCACTGCACCCCCAGGTCGCGAACGGCCTTATCGCAACCACGACGACTGAAGATGAAGTAGATGGCTGGCAACATGTCGCGCTCGGCCATCTGGGCCACCACAAAGCTGATCGGTGGCGGTTCGGGCTGCGGAGGCCTGGGGGAACGGCCCTTGCGCTTGTGTCCCTTGGGAGCTCGCCAGACCTTGCAGTTGGGATGAAGGCCTGTGCCCTGCTCATTGAGCAACGGGTGCAGCCCCTTGGCACTGCAGAAACCGAAATGCAATGGCACAGGCCGAAAGTCACTCAGCACAAGCGTGGTGGGACCGTGCACCTTTTCGATCCAATCAGTGAGCTGCCCGGCATTGGCCACCGTGGCCGAGAGCGCCACGAGCTGGACAGGCGGCGGTGAGTGAATGATTGATTCCTCCCAAACGGTGCCGCGCTGAGAGTCATTCATGTAGTGGCACTCATCCAGTACCACGGCCTCCACATCGGCGAGTGGATCGTCGTGCTCGTCCGCCTCGGCATAGAGCATGTTCCGGAAGATCTCCGTGGTCATCACCACGATTGAGGCATCCCTGTTAACGCTCAGATCACCGGTCATCAGGCCCACGTTCTCCGCACCGAATTGCTCTCGGAAATCGCGCAGCTTCTGGTTGGACAGAGCTTTCAGTGGTGTGGTGTAAAAAACTTTCTGGCCATGTGCCATGGCGCGATGGATGGCGTACTCACCGATCAGGGTTTTTCCAGATCCTGTGGGCGCACTGACCACCACGGAATGGCCTTGGTTCAGAGCGTCGATCGCCTCCAGCTGAAAGTCATCCAGCGGAAAAGGAAACAACTGCGACGGATCCGGCGACCCTCCCTGCACGGGCTCTGAAGGCTGGTTGTCTTGATCCGCCATGAGTCAATCCTAGGGACGCCGCCAAAAGGGCAGTGCATCCCCAACACGATCGGCTTGGACCGAGACTGCATGCATGAGCACTCCTCCGGCCCGTCGCCGTCAGCTGCGCACCTGGTCGCCTGCCGGGAAGCAGGAGCTTGTGCAGGCCGTCACCGCTGGTTCGGCATGTGGCCCGGAGCTGCTTGACCTGGCGAGCAACGATTATCTGAGCCTCTGCCGGCATCCTTCCCTGATCGCCGCGGCCGAGGCGCAATTGCGATGCAGCGGCGTGGGAGCAGGCGGCTCACGGCTGGTGAGCGGCAGCCGCCCTGTGCATGACCAATTGGAGTCAGAGCTGGCGCAATGGCTCGGCCGCGACAAAGTGTTGCTGTTCCCAAGCGGGTTTCAGGCCAATCTTGCGGCGGTTAAAGCCCTGGCGAACAGGCACACCACCGTTGTCGCGGATCGGCTGATTCATCACTCACTGCTGGTGGGCGTGCAAGCCAGCGGTGCCCGACTCCGGCGTTTTGTCCACAACGATCTTGAATCGCTGGAGCGTCTGATGCTGCGCTGTCGCAGCGAGCATCCAGACGCGCACCTGCTGGTGATCACTGAAAGCCTGTTCAGCATGGAAGGCACCAGTCCAAGGGTGCATGAGCTGGCAACACTCTGCGAGCGCCATAACGCGAGCCTGCTCCTGGATGAGGCCCATGCCCTCGGTGTACTTGGCGAAGGAGGCCGTGGCCTCGGCTTTGGAGAACGGAGAGTGACGATGCTCAGCGGCACCTTCGGCAAGGCTTTCGGCAGCGGCGGAGCCTTCCTGGCCTGCAATGGCGAGCTTGGAGAGCAATTGCTTCAGGAAAGCGGAGCCTTCCGATACACAACTGCACTGGCACCACCCCTGGCTGCAGCAGCTCTTGCCGCTCTGGAACTGATGCGGAACAACCCCGACTGGGGCCAGACACTGGTGCAACGCAGCAACACCTGGCGTGACCGCCTCGTCGAAGCAGGCTGGGCGCGACCGACAGGTGGCGGGCCGATCGTGCCACTGCTCGTTGGAGAGGATCAGCGATGTCTGAATTTGCAACGCCATCTCGAACTCTCGGGCCTTTTCACCGCTGCAATCCGCCCACCCACCGTTCCGGAAGGCAGTGCCCGGCTACGTCTGGTTCTGCATCGCCTCCTTCCCGATGAGACATTGGAATCACTGCTGAGGGCCCTGTCAGATGGCCGCGTTTCCTGATGAAACAGGTCATCGCCATGCATGGCTGGAGCAGCGACAGCACAGCTTGGGCTCCATGGGAGCGTCATTTCAGCCATCGCGGCTGGCTCTGGCAAAGCGGCGAACGCGGCTACGGCAACAGGCGATCTTGCAATCCAAACTGGGCAGAGCCAGCCAGCGGCGGCACAAACCCATGCAAGGCCAGGCAGCGCAGGGTCGTGATCGCCCATTCCCTCGGCCCCCATCTGCTGGAACCCTCTGTGCTGAACCAGGCCACGGATGTGGTGCTGCTCGCCAGCTTCGGGCGATTCGTTCCGCAGGGACCGGAGGGGAGGGCGTTGCGCACTGGCCTTCGGGGCATGCAGAACGCGATCGGCAGTCCCGGTGAGGCCAAGATGCTCAGAACCTTCCTGAAACGCGCAGCGCAACCCGCTGATCTGTGCGGTCTGCCACCTGGACCGGAACAGCACGGACTCTCCCAGCGTGGGAGGGACTGTCTAAAAGATGATCTTGAGCGCCTGATCAAAACCTCGGGCCTGCCAACGGGCCTGCCAAAAACCGCCCGTGTGCTGGTGGTGGATGGGATGGATGATGCGATCGTTGCGCCGGCAGCAAGCCGTGAACACCTTTTAGCCCTCACGAGCCACCTGCAGGAAGCGCCCGAGCAATGGCAGCTCCAGGATGTCGGTCACGCACTGCTGGTCCCGGATCTGCTCGTGCGGGTCCAGCAGTGGCTGGATCACAACAGTCGAGCAAACTGATGGCCCCCATCGACAACTGGGGCGACAAAGTCCTCAGCCGTTTCGATCAGTCGGCGCAGAACTACAACGCCTCAGCAACGCTGCAGCATGCTGTGGCCGGTCAGCTGGCGAACCATTGCAGACAACAGGTCGTCCCCAGAGGACTGTGGGTCGACCTCGGCAGCGGCACCGGACACCTGGCTGAGGCGCTGGAAGCCCGGCACCCAGGGCAACGTGTGCTGCGTGTGGACGGCAGCGAGGCCATGCTTCGCCAACAACCGCTCTCCTCCAAAACCCAGCAATGGGATCTGAGAGGACCGTTGCCACGATGGCCTGAGGCTCCCAGTCTGCTGGCATCAAGCTTCTGTTTGCACTGGTTACCGACACCCGGTGAGGTGATCCGGCATTGGCTGCATCAGCTGGCTCCGGGGGGATGGTTGGCGGTAGCACTGCCGGTCGAAGGTTGCTTCCCTCAGTGGCATCGGGCCGCGGAAACCACCGGCATCCCCTGCACAGCTCTTGCCTTCCCAGAGATGGAAGCCTTGCTCCGATGGGTCAGGGCGGATCAGATCAGGATGCGGGAAGACATGCACTGCAATGCTGTAGCTCCAACCCTGCCCAAGCTGCTGAAACCGCTGCGCAAGGTTGGAGCGGACTGCAGCACGCAGCCGTCGCTGCCGGTTCGAGACTGGCGCGCACTGCAGCAGGCCTGGCCCGATCATGATGGTGCGGGACAGCTCAGACTCACCTGGGTGATCCAGTTGCTGCTGATCCAACGATGAGACCGAGCTCAGCTGCACTGCGCCTTGTGGTCTGCGGCACCGACACGGATGTGGGCAAAACAGTGGTCAGTGCACTGCTGGTCCAGGGGCTGAATGCTGTGTATTGGAAACCGGTGCAGAGCGGTCTGGAGGACGGCGGTGATCGTGAGCGGGTGGTGGAGCTGATCGACCTTCCCTCCGATCGCTGGATTGCTGAGACCTATGCCTTCCAGGCAGCTGTTTCACCCCATTGGGCAGCGGAACTCGAAAACAGACGCCTTGATCCGACGCAACTGACGCTTCCAGCTACGGGGACCAGGCCACTGGTGGTGGAGACCGCCGGCGGACTGCATGTCCCACTCACTCGCTCCTGGCAGCAGATCGATCAGCTGCAGGAGTGGATGCTGCCCGTTGTTCTGGTGGCCCGCAGCGGGCTGGGCACACTGAATCACACCCTGCTCAGTCTTGAAGCGCTACGCAACCGCAAGATCCCTGTGGTCGGCTTGATTCTGAATGGGCCTGCCCATGCCGACAATCCGCGAACTCTCAGTGAGATTGGCGATGTTCCTGTGCTGGCGGAACTGCCCCCCCTGCATCCTCTCAACGCGGAAACTCTGCGCCATGCATGGTGCAACCAGGGCCTCGGCCCTAAGTTCGAGGCATTTGCGAACCATCCGAACAACCGATGACAAGCCGTCAGACCTGGGCCACAGTGGCCGTTGCGCTCCTCTGCGGCGGCATCCTTGTGCTGTTCACCGATGTTGAAGTGCAGCTTGTGCGCTGGTTCAACTGCGGGCCGATTGCAACCCTCGGAGAACAAGACAGCAACGTCTGCAAGTAGAGAGCCCAGGCAGTGATCTCAACCCATCGGTCGAGATCGCAAAGGGCATCTGCCCATCAGTAGGGCCACGTGGCGCACGGCCATGGACAGAGTCCATCCCTGACGAAGCTGTTCATGAATCTGTTCAATCTGGGAGGGTGACCAGCCACGCATTTCAAGCCGCGCCTTGATCGAGGGCCATCCACCTTCAAAAAAAATGCTTCGACAACCATCGCTGCCAGGTCCACAGCGAGGGCGCTGCAAAGCCGGCTCCACAAATCGATTGGATGTTGACCGCACTCGATGGTTGTCTGTCTGATTCATGGCCATAGCTGGCCTCGCAGTCCTGCGCCCATGATGACCACAGGCCTTCAAGCGTGCCCAGTGTCACGGAACCATCACCCCAACCTCTGGCCACCCTTCACGTCGATCACCACCACGCCGGCTCTGGAGCAGGTGGTACGCGGTGAAGGGGCCCTGCTCTATCGAGCTGAAGGACCACCACTGATTGATGCGATCAGCAGCTGGTGGGTCACGCTTCACGGCCATGCCAACCCGGTAGTTGCTGCTGCAATCGCCGAGCAGGCCGCCACGCTTGAGCAGGTGATCTTCGCGGAATTCACCCATCCTCAAGCGGAACGACTGGCATCACGCCTGGCCCATCGAACTGGACTGGATCGTGTTTTCTTCTCGGACAACGGCTCCACCGCGGTGGAAGTAGCCCTCAAAACAGCCGTGCAGTGGTGGCACAACCGCGGCGAACCACGCCAGCAACTCATCGCATTCGATGGGGCTTATCACGGCGACACCTTCGGAGCGATGGCGGTCGGAGCACGCAGTCTGTTTAGTGAACCGTTCGATCCAATGCTGTTTCCGGTGCGACGGGTTCCCTGGCCCCAGACCCACTGGAATGACCAAACGGTAGAAGCCAGTGAACAGAGGGCTCTTGATGACCTGGCACTGGCTCTGCAAACGCCCACCGCGGCGGTGATTCTCGAACCGCTCATCCAGGGTGCTGGCGGCATGCGCATGGTTCGGCCTCAGTTTCTGCAGGCCGTGGAACAACAGGTCAGGCGCGCCGGCAGCCTGCTGATCGCCGATGAGGTCCTCGCCGGTTTTGGTCGTTGCGGCCGCCTG
>Ga0208130_1000948_pt1 | contig 14366 bp, 15 predicted proteins | sample ETNtaG_31_FD_185771 | JGI IMG/M metagenome (GOLD analysis project Ga0208130, IMG submission 185771) | Marine microbial and viral communities from oxygen minimum zone, Eastern Pacific Ocean - ETNP201310SV78 (SPAdes) (version 2) | ecosystem: Environmental > Aquatic > Marine > Oceanic ...
TTATTTTTTCAGTTTCAGGAATCAGGTTGGCTATAAAATCTGGCAATACTTCTCTTATACTTGAAGAAAGGTTTTCAATCCCTCTTTCAAAATCATCTCTCTGAATCTTTTTTGTAAATAGTTTTATTTGGGAACCGAGGTTTGATATAAAGCTTCCAATGAAAATAACTCCAACCAGTATGGTTGTTGATAAGATTAAAAAAACACCAAGTGATCTAGAGCGAGTATATCTTTCTATACTATCAACACCTTGTAAAAAAATTGTTGTAAATAAAAAAGAAAAGATCAACATGCCAATTATCGAAGAAAGGAAAGGAAGAATTTCTAAGGAAAGAAGTCCAATTATTATAAATAATAATAACCTGTAAATCTTTTGAATGGGGTCCATTAATGGTTTGGTTTTGCTAATTCTTGATTAGTTCTTCGCAACCTTTCTCCAAGGACTCTGGATAGGTTTATTAAAATTTTATTTCCCAATTCTGGTGATCTTTTCATTAGAGTTAAAAGGTCTGTTCTAAAAAATCCGATAAGTCTAGAAGGGATTTTAGCTATTGAAGAAGCAGATCGAGGTTCTTCGTCAAGTAATGCCAATTCACCAAAGAAATCTCCTGATTCTAAAGTCGCAAAGATTGTTTCTGAGTCAGGATCAATTATTGATACTTGTCCATCAAGTATAACATACATTCCTTCTGCAGGAGAAAGTTTTTTGAATACATGTTCATCTTTTTTGTATGTTCGCTCATGGGTTAAGCGCGCAACTTCGGACAACTCTTTTTCTGTAAGGCTTTCAAAAATAGGAACGCTCTCAAGTACCTTTATTACAGGATTACCACTGTCCCTTTTTTTGAAGTAGTTATAATATAATGCTTTCATTTTTTAAAAAGATACAAATGAATTAGCTATGATAATTTCAACAAGTATAAAATACAAGCCCACAATAACCTTTTCCCACATTTTCGAATTATTAATCCACAGCCAATAAGTGAATAGTATTCCATTGTACAGGAATACCCATAAAGAGGCAACGCCCCATGAAAATTGAAAATCCCTTATGAAAAGAATAAGGAATAGAATCCCCAGCCCAATTGCAAAAAGGATAAATTCTGTTATATAATGAATTAAAACTGACTTTTTTTCTTCATCCATAGTAATCCTTTATATCTATTTTAACATGAAAAAAGACCCTGGTCATCAGGGCCTCATAAGCTAAACATACTGGTGATTTAATTTATGCACTCTAATATTATTCACACTCACTCCACCAGCTTTCACCACACTCACACTCATTTCCTTCTCGATCCCAACATTCTTTATCAATGTGCCATTCCATTATCTTACCATCAAGTGTTTTATTGTCATAAAAATACTTTGTTGCAATAGCACCATTATCATACCAATATGTCCATAAACTATCTTTTTGACCACTACGATAAGTTCCTTCAAGCCTTTTTATTCCATTTTCATAGTAAAAGGTCCAGACTCCTTCTCTCAGACCATTTTCGAAAGTTCCAGTCATTGATTTACCACCAGTAAAATGAAATACTTCTTGTTTAATTAGTTCTAGGCCATTTTCAGTATCTTTATGGTAGGAAATACTACTGATGTTTCCATTATTATAGGTTTCTAATGTTCGAGACGTATCGCTATTAAACTTTTTGTAGGTATTTGTTGAATCACTACCAAAGGCAAATGTGAAAATAAATAAAAAGGGGGCTAGATATTTTTTCATTAAGTATGTGTATTGTATAATATAATCTACAAACGCATCAGCATTAATAAAACCAACACATTATACATAAAGCAATTTGATATCTTTTTCAAAATCAAGATGAAGCATAACATATTATTCAAACTTTGATTAATTTATTTAATGAAGCTCTTGATTATTGCATTAATTACTTTTCTTACAAGAAAAGGTTTTATTACCATGCCAAATTTCAAATGGTTTTCAAATTATAAAAACAAAGATAAAAACCTTAAGACCAAATAAAATCATATAAAGGGATCTAAAATGAAAACATACATACAAGGACTAATAACCGGATTTTTATTGTGTTCTACTGCTTTTTTATTAATGGGAGCAGGGGATGATAAAATCGAGGCAGGCAGATATGAATATTATATTAGCAGTGATGACATCACAAAAAAACATTATTCAAGAATTTTTGATACTACAACGGGAGTTGTTTATCATAAACAATTTACTCCTGGAGGAGAGCAGACTGACATTCAATGGGTTAATGGAGAACGAATTGAAAGGAAACATTTCAGACCGGATTTATCTATCTGGAAAAGTGACAACTGGGATGAATATGAAAAAGCATACAGGGAAAATAGGAATCTAAACTTTTAGTTATTGGATTGGTAAGCTCGCTCATTTGTTAAAAATTAGGTAGAGGGGAATGTGGCTGATTGACAGAGGTAAGAATAAACAAACCCCTCTACCTACCCAAGGTCTAACCTTAATATAAAGAATAATGTCTAATTTTAAAGTGATTCATAGCACACGATTGATTTGGTTCACATTTATAAATGCAATAGGAGATTGATTATAAATTCGACATCACTTATGTTTATTTGGTCATCCTTATTTGTATCAAATCTAAACAAATGATATAGGTCTAAAAGAACGTTTGTTTGCCCAATACTACCAGCAATGTGGATTATATCTATAATGTTGAGCTTGTTATCAATAATAGTGTCTCTATTTAATAAAGGAACAATTTTCATTTAATAGCATATAAAATTTACCAACCCATAATAGGATGGTGGGAGTAAAGTGAAACTCCAAATCTCCTTGGTACTTCTACCATCCTTTTTAAATTTTGGCATGAGTAATTCAAAACTTAAATCAGCTACAGAAAATGAAAGTATTTTATTACATATAATCTGGCCAATTATCATTGTTGGAATTTTTATAGCAATTGGAATATTAATTGAACAACTAGGAAGAATATTTTAACCTTTAAAGAATTTATGTTTTCAAGTATTCAATCATTACTACTAGGGTCCCTTTAAAATATAAAAGATATCTTCTTTTTTGTATCAGTAAAGTCATTTCATTAGACTTAATGTAGATAAATACCCTAGAAATAGAGGTGCGCCCGAGTGGTTAGCTGAACTATTTGGATTAATTTATAGTCAGGACCTGAAAATAATGATTTAGTTAAGCTATTGGCATTTAATCTTTGTAAAATTCATCGTAATACCACCAAGCCATCATTCCAAAAAAAAATAACCCAACTAAGATTAGTTCTTCCGTTGTTCTACCTTGGAGCATAATAAAATCTAATAATCATTTATTAAACATAAAACTGAGCCATTTCATCGTGGTTATATATTTATCTATTTGCTCTGCTGTTCTTGAATTTTAAAATGAATAATATAACAGGGATAATTATCGTTTGTCTTGCGTATTATTTCTCTTCTGGTGTTTTACATTAAAAATAAATAATACTTTAAAGGAAATAGATCCTTAATAAATGGTTGGTATGATAGTAAATGAATTAAACAGGATGAGGAAAAGAAAATCGAATAGCTATGTATTCATGTTTTTTACTTTGAAGGAAAAGGGTGGCAGAGTTGAGATATCCAAGTCCACATTAACCTTAGATGGTTCTGCCACCCTTGCTGAACTGTGGATATATAACGATTATGTTAGTAGTTTAGTTCATAAATTAATTCATTACTTAACCTTTGTTAATTACGATAAAAAAGTGCATTTCAGTCTAAAAGAATGAATAAGAGCGATATCAAATCAAAAGAGCAAGAAAGTAACCTTGGGAATTGGGTGTTGGCAATAAACTTAATTGCACTATTATTTTTTATGGTTTACCAATTTCTCAAATCATTTAATGAAGAACCAATAGTAAAATGGCATTACTACTTTAATATTATAGGTTATGGATGGGGACTGTTATTTGTTTCTATCTTTTTATTTTTTACAATAAAAAACTTAATTAACAAGACTTCTTAGAGGACAAGTAATGGATAAGTATGATTAGAATTGAAATTAAAAGCCCCCGACTTTTGCCGAGGACTTTATGAGAGAGGCTTGGTATTTCTCTTTAGTGATCCGGGTGCGACTCGAACGCACGACCAATGGCTTAAAAGGCCACTGCTCTACCAACTGAGCTACCGGATCAAAACATAAAATATGTATTAAAATTTGGTCGGGAAATCTATTATGTAAAATGGTGTAAAAAAATCACCTTTAGTAAAAATTATGTATTTTATTTATAATAAGTTTTTTTTCAAAAAACATTAAAAAGGCTAATGTAAAATTTTTAATTGGATTTTAACTAAATATACCTAAAATAAGGCTATGACAATTAAATGGATTATTATTAGCGCTTATCGAGTCCGTGAATATTTTGGATGGCAAATTATTGCGGGTGATTCTAGCGGGTAATTATTTTCTAAAGAAAATCTAAAGAAAATCTTGAACCCGCTGAAAAGCGGGTTTTTTTTTAAATTAAATCAAGGAGCAAAAATGCTATTAAAAAGTAGTTTCAACAAAATAATTATATCATTAGCAGTGTTTGGTTTTCAAATTTTATTGAGTCAAGAATTGACTGGGAGAGTTAAAAACGCTATTACTGGAGAATCATTAAATGGTGCAAATGTGACAGTTGAAGGCACTAATAAAGGTGCCGCTACTGATGTTAATGGGTATTTTAAAATATCCAATCTAAAGAGTGGTAATTACACCGTTGTAGCATCATTTATTGGTTACGAATCAAAGAAGCTTAATGTGACAGTTGGTTCAGATAACGTTAACTTGAATTTTTCATTGAATAGTTCCAGTGTTGATGTTGCTTCAGTTTCAGTTGTTGGATCTCGCTTCAAACCGCGAACTCAAATCACCTCAGCGGTTCCAGTTGATAACTTATCAGTTCGTGAATTAAAGTCTACTGGACATTTAAGTGTTGAATCTATGATGACGTACAAATTGCCATCATATAATTCCCAGCAGCAAACAATATCAGATGCAACTGCCCATTTTGATCCTGCAGATTTAAGGGGATTAGGACCAAGCAGAACATTAGTTTTGGTAAATGGTAAACGAAAGAATGCTAGCGCACTTGTTTATATTAATGACACACCTGGTAAAGGTGAGGTTGGTGTTGATATGAAGAGTATCCCTGTTGCAGCTATAGAAAGAGTAGAAGTTTTGCGCGATGGGGCGTCTGCTCAGTATGGCTCTGATGCAATTGCGGGAGTCATAAATATTGTATTAAAAGATGATGTTGACTACACTACTGTAAATTTCAGATCAGGTGTTACTTCAGAAGGTGATGGCTTAAATAGAGGATTTGATGCATCAACAGGAATACGAGTTGGTTCAAATGGATTTTTAAATTTAAGCGCATCATTTTTAGATCAAGAAGAAACAAATCGTGCTGGTGAGCCTGGAGGAGATGGCCTATTTGGTGTTGTCTTTGGAGATGATGCTATACTTAATGGAACAAACGAATGGTTGCAAAGTAATCCAGATATGGGTATGCGCGTGGGTATGCCTAATATGACTATAAATGACGTATCATACAATTTTGGATACAACTTAGATTCTCAAAATAAGTTATATAGTTTTGGTAGTCTCACAACTCGTAAGTCATTGAGCTATGCTCTTTATAGAGCTCCTTACTGGATTCCTGATGAGCATAATATTTTTCACTCGGAAGGCGAGACTTATCAAGGATTCCAACCTACTTTTGAAAGTGATGTCATAGATAATAATCTCACCGCAGGTGTGACAGGAGACAAATCTGGTTGGAATTATGATCTTTCAGCAAGTTCCGGAGCTAACTCCACTTATTATACTGTCGATAATAGCCAAAATTTAGATATGGGTGCTGAAAGTCCCACAAATTTTAAACCTGGAGGTTATGAATTTAGACATACCGTGACAAATTTTGATCTTTCAAGATCATTAGGAATGTTTACCTTAGGTTTAGGGTCAGAATTTAGATTTGAAAATTTTGTTGCCCTTGAAGGAGAGGAGGCCTCATATTTTGGAGGTGGAGCACAATCATTTCCTGGTATCCAACCTCAAAATGCTGTAGATGTAAATCGACAAAACTTTGGCTTTTACCTTGATCTTGGTGCTGACCTTACGGAAGATATTTTTATCGGAGTTGCTGCACGATCTGAAGAATATAGTGACTTTGGAAATAGCTTTACTTGGAAAGCCGCAAGCAGATTTAAAGCAATGGATGATAAATTATCACTAAGGGGATCAATGTCTACAGGATTTAGAGCTCCTTCCTTACACCAAATATATATGAGTAATATTCAAACTCTCATTTCTGGAGGTACGGTATCAAATCAGGGTACATTTAACAATCAAAGTGCGGTAGTACGATCACTTGGTGTTCCCAAATTAAAAGAGGAAAATGCGACGAATCAAAGTTTTGGTTTAGCATTTAAACCAATTGATGGATTATCTCTATCGCTGGATATGTATAATGTAAAAGTTGATGACAGAATTGTATATTCTAGTAGTATATCAAGTGGTGATACAACATCTGCTGTAGGTGCAATTCTTAATGATTATAATGTGACAAGTATTAAGTTCTTCACTAATGCAGTCTCAACCACTACATCAGGTTTAGATTTTGTTGGTACATATTCTGGACTTGAACTAGGCCCAGGCACGCTCGATTTAAGTCTTGGTTTTAATTCGAATAAAACAGAATTAGGAGATAAAATTAATACACCAGCACCGATAGCATCTTCTGGAGCTGAGTTATTTGATCGTAAAGAACAATCAAGATTGATATCAGCTAGGCCAGCAAGTAAAATTATATTAGGTCTAAACTATACAATGGGTGCATTAAAAGTTGGACTAAACAATACTCAATTTGGTGAAGTGAAGTGGCAACATGCCTCTGATGAAAGTAAAGATCAGACATTCAGTGCAAAGCTTGTGACCGATTTAAACTTGAATTATAGTTTCACGAATAATTTATCATTAAATGTTGCGGTAAATAACCTTGGTAATGTTTATCCAGATGTCATTGATACTAAAGGTGACTTTGTGACTGATCTTGGAGGAAGATTTAAATATCCATGGGAAGTAAATCAATTTGGTTTTATGGGAACCACTGTATCTGGAACAATATCATATAATTTTTAAAAGATCGTTCTTAGTGATTAATTTGGAGGGCCCTTTAGAGGGCCCTCTTTTTTTTATTTTAGGTTTTGTTTATAGTGTTTATCAAAAGCTGCTAATAAGCTTTCTTGCCCTGAATATGGTGCAGGTGAATACATTTTAGATTGGATTCCAAGTTGTGATAATTCGGAAATATGCCAATCCTGCTTATTAGTCATATCCCAAAATTCTACTGCATCATTTAGAGCATAGTTTTTATGGTTCTTAATTCTTTCATCTAAAAATAACCAACTGCATGATACTATGCACTTGTTAGTATCTTTGGGAAAAATTATATGATACATGACATACTCTGGATGCAGACTAAGGAGCATGTTTGGAAAGATTGAATAGTAGTATACTCTATTTTTATCTTCCTCTGAAATTTCTGGAAAGGGAGGGCAGCAAAACTCAGCATTTGAAGTAATACTCTCTTTACCTTCATTAAAATCCATATATCCACCTAAGAACGGACCATCATATAAATCATTTCTACCTCCCATATAATTATGAATAGATGCTAGTTCTGGGTGAAGAATTGGGCAATGATAACATTCACAGTAGTTTTGAATTACAAGTTTCCAATTTCCATCAACTTGGTATTCAATAGTCTTAAATGTTTCAAGATCAGAGATCCCCCATCTTGAAAACCGGTTACTGATTGAAGAAAAAACTTTGTCAAAATCATCGGGTTCATTAGACAAGTTAATGAAAATAAATCCTTCCCACACATTTACCGATACTGAATGTAATCCATAATTTTTTTTATCGAAATTTTCTACCTCATTCATGTGAGGTGCTCCAACAAGAGATCCGTCTAACGCATAGGTCCATCCATGATAACCACATTGGATTGACTTTGGGAAAGTGCCTTTTGCGTTATTACATATTCTGGTCCCTCTGTGTCTGCAAACATTATAATGTGCTTTTATACCTTTATCTTTATCTCGAACGATAATGATACTTTCGTCCCCAATCTCATATGTTATGAATTGACCTGGTTCTTTGATATCATTTGATCGGCCTACGCAAATCCATTGTTTTTGAAAAATGTTTTTGTATTCTTTATCTAAGATATTTGGGTCTATATAATATTCCCTCTGAAGTGTATGTGCACCCAATTCTAAGGTATCTGCTGTCTTTTTAAAGTTCACTAAGGACCTTTTTGGCTGCATTATAACCATTCATCCCATGAAGTCCACCACCGGGGTGTGTACCTTGGCCGCATAAATATAAATTATGAAAAGGTGTAGTGTATTGTGCGCTCGAAAAAGTGGGCCTCATGAATAATAATTGATCAAGGGTCATTTCGCTGTGATTTATGTTCCCTTCAGTTAGTCCAAATTCAACTTCTAAGTCTCTTGGGGAAAGCACCATTGACTCATCAATTAATTTTGAAAAATTAGGAATTTTTGTCTCAAGCACTCTAATGGTACTCTGTTTTAATTCTTCTTTTGAACCTGTATCCCACTCTTTACCTCTAAGGTGGTATGGAGCATACTGTACCGAGGCAGAAAGAACATGTTTTCCTTTTGGGGAAAAATGAGGATTTAAAATAGATGGGATTGAGAACTCTAGGTACGGATTCTTTGATATATATCCATATTTTACACTATCAGAAGCTTTCTCTAAATATTCCATTGATGGGCAGATCGAAAATGGGGTACCCATTTGATCGGTGGTTATATTTTCAATCTTTGGGATGTCTCTTATTGCAAAATGAACTCTTGCAGTACTACCCCTGTATTTTATGTTTCGAACCTGAGTATGAAAATTTGGATCAAGGTTTTGGACGCCAATTAAATTAATGAACGTGTTAGTTGGGTCTAAACCAGAGATGACTTTTTCTGCTAAAATTATTTCACCATCATTAGTAGTTATTCCTTCGCAGGATTTATTTTTAATGTTGATTGATTTGACCTTTGTTTTTGTTCTTATCTCTACATTTTTTTCAAGTAAAATTTTCTTCAAAATTCTTGGAAGAGTACTAGTGCCACCACTTACAATATTAGAGTTATGAATGATTCCATTACTGTATAGGTGTTGATGTAAAAAGTTGTATCCTGTTGCAGAAGCATATGGTCCATAAGATAATCCATTTATTCCTGCAGTAGATAATGCACCTCGAAGAAACTCACCTTCAAACCACTCATCCATAAATTCTGGCATCATCATGGGTGCAGTCCTTGCAAGATCGACTAGACCTTTAGTCCCTTGTTTTAGTATTGGATTGACAAGAGTTCTCATAGATAATGCATCCATTAATCCAATATTGGGTAATTCAGGAGGTGTTAATTGATATAGTTGCTCCAAAAACTTAGTTAGGTTATTAACATATTTAGTAAAGTCATCCCAGTTATCTGCATCCTTAATTGAAAATTTGGCAATTGACTCTCTTGTAGCGGAGGGGTCTTTGTAAAAAATGATTTTATCATTATTATCATAGCCAAGCGCTATTCTTTTTAAATCTTGATCAATGAATTTAAGACCCTGCTCTTTTAGCTTGAGTTTATTTATCAATCTAGGATCGATATATTTTATTGTATCATGTATTACATTACATTTGAATCCTGGGACAAATTCAATTGAAGACGCAAGCCCACCAATATTATCTCTAGCTTCAAGAATAAGGATATTTTTTCCAGTGTCCTTAAGGATTGCTGCACTCACAAGGCTATTTATTCCACTTCCAATAATGATGATATCTTTTTGTATCATTTTAGTAAATGCCTAAGATTTTTTTTGCAGCCATTTCTCCAGGGGATCCAGTAATTCCTCCTCCGGGGTGAGTTCCAGAACCACATTGAAAATAGTTTTTTATTGGCGTTGTATAATCTGCCCATTTTACAGCAGGGCGCAATGAGAACAATTGCTGGATCGTTAATTCTCCATGGAATATGTTCCCCTCTGTTAGACCAAATGTTTTCTCCAGGTCTGCTGGTGTTAGTACCTGACGATGTAATATGATATCTTTAATATTTGGCGCATATCTTGCGAGTGCATTTACTACTGCATCCCCAAAAGCTTCTCTTTTTTGATCATCCCATCCACCTTTTAAATCATATGGGGCATATTGAACAAAACAAGACATGACATGTTTTCCTGGTGGAGCCATTTCAGGATCTAATACAGAAGGAAGGATTATATCCATGAATGGTTTCTGAGAATAGTTCCCATACTTAGCATCATCATACGCGTTTTCTAAATAATCGAAATTTGGACTTATAGATATTGCACCTCTGAGATGGTGACCATTGCCTGGTAAACAGGTAAAATCAGGTAAGCCATCTAGTGCGAGATTCACTTTTCCTGAAGATCCTCTTATTCTAAAGTTTTTTATAGATGTTACAAAATCTACGGGCAGTTCTTTTTGATCGACCATTTTTAAAAATGACAACTTCGGGTCAAGTCCAGATATGACAATGTCAGATCTATATTCATCTCCATTTTTAAGAGCAACACCCAATGCTTTCCCATTTTTTATGATGACATTTTCTACAGGGCTTTCTGTCATTATGGTCGCGCCAAAATGTTCTGCTGACCTAGCAATGGCCATACTAACTTCTCCCGTGCCTCCTCTTTGAAACCCCCAGGCACGAAATGCACCATCAATATCGCCCATATAATGATGTAGCATGACATATGCAGATCCAGGAGACCTAGGCCCCATAAATGTTCCTATAATTCCACTGGCAGACATTGTTGATTTTAATGGTTCAAACTCAAACCATTCATCAAGGAAATCAGCGGAGCTCATTGTCATCAGTTTGGTCAAATATTCAAATTGCTCTTTTGAAATAGTTTTAAAGTGGTCTAACAATCTTTTTGTTGAAAATAGATCTGATAAAGATGGCTTCAACGCGTTTGGAGCAATAGTTTCAAGAATAGGCCTAACTGCCATCCCAATTTGACCCATTAGCGGCCCAAATCGTTGATATGCCTCAGCATCCTTTTTTGAATGTCTTGCAATTTCTCTGTAGGTTTGATCTCCATCAGCAGTCCGAATCAAATAATCATTATCCAATGGAGTAAACGTGCTTTCTAGGGGGAGTAACTCTAGTCCAAATTTAGGAAGCATAAGTTCTCTCATTACATTAGGTTTCATTAAGCTGACTACATAAGAGCAAACGGAAAATTTAAATCCTGGGAATATTTCTTCAGTAACTGCAGCACCACCAAGGACATGTCTACGCTCTAAAACTAATACCTTTTTACCTGCCCTAGATAAATATGCAGCTGCTGTTAACCCATTATGGCCACCACCAATTATAATTGCATTGTACTTATTTACTTTGGACATGAACGCTTCCTTTCAGGATCAAAAAAAGGTGTTTTGACTACTACTGCGGGTGTTCTTTTCTTAAAATGTTCAATCTTTAACTCGAAATCAAGGATGGTTCCATTTATAGAATATTCACTTTTTACATGAGCAAGAGCTATGTAGCGTTTTAATATTGGTGACCATGCGCCACTAGTGGCATAGCCCACTTGCTTTGATTTATGGTAAAGAGGAGTACTTGTTCTCCATGCTGTTGATGGTAATGCTGGGGCAAGTCCAACCTTTCTATACTGCTTTTCCAATTCAGCCCATTGAATTTCTATTCCAACAAAACTCCATTTTGGTCCATTTTTCAGTTCGTTTTCTAATGCTTTTTTTCCTATGAAATCATTCTTCTTCATTTTTACTGTCCACCCAAGACCTAATTCGAATGGAGATGATTTTCTAGATTCAATTAATGCATATCTTGATGAGATGTAATCAACATCCAGTAGAATTAATCCAGCTTCAATTCGGGCAATATCCAAGGCATGAAGGCCAGTTGGTGTTATACCATAGCTTCCCCCTTTTTCAATTAGTAGATCCCAAACAGAAAGGGCGTCTTTAGGGCTAATCCATATTTCATAACCTAAATCGCCAGTGTATCCAGTTCTTGAGATTGATACAGGGATATCTCCAAATTTTGTGTTCATCATCCAAAAGAATTTTAAATCATCTAAAGAATCATTGGAAACTGCATTGAGTATTAATCGTGAATTGGGTCCTTGAAGTGCCAGTGCTGCAGTTTTGAATGAGTCATCATCAACTTTCAGATTTAAACCTGATGAATTATGTTCTAACCAATCTAAATTTGGCTCTGCGCTTGTTATCCTATATTTATCATCTGATAGCCTCTGCACTGTTCCATCATCAATAACCTTGCCATTCTCATCGCACCATGGAGTATACATGACCTGTCCAACCTTACATATCTTAATGTTTCTGGTAACAAGTCTATCTAAAAATATTTGAGAATCAGAACCCTGAATTATGTATTTATGCAAGGGGCTAATATCTAAAAGCGCAGCTTTTGTACGTATGGCAAAATACTCGTTGTCATGAGTTAATTCATAATTAGTAGCTGACAAATAGCCTGACCATCTTCTCCATTCTTGAGATTCATTTAATTTAGAGGTTCTTTCAAAGAAAGGTGATAATCTCAATTGGGTAAGAGCATTAAATTGGTTTAGATGACTCATTAAGAAGACCTTAAAAATGGACGAGTGAGGCATGTAGGTCCGCCTGCACCCTTGATAGATATCTCAGAACCATTATAAGTTTTTACTTTTACACCTTCAGCTTCAAGCCTTTTTTGGGTAATGGGATTACCTTCTAACATGATTACTTTACCTTTTCCCATTGCTAATACATTACAACCCATTGAGTAATATTCTTCATCTGGGACTTCGATTAGTTTAATCTTATAATCGAGAAGGTATTTTATAAAAGATACGGGAAGCAACCTAGAATACACTAAGAATAAATTTTCATCAATAGGAGATAAATTGCTCATAAGATGCAAACAGTCATTTGGCCCTTCCCAATGAGGTAATGCCACTGGAATGATCTCCTTTGCTTGTTTACCTAATAATTTTTTGAATTGATTGATTCCTTCTGAATTTGATCTATAGCCTTCTCCTACCGCAACAGTATGCTTATTTATCCAAACTATATCTCCTCCTTCAAGAGTGCCAGGGCTCTCGATTTTCCCTATAATTGGGATATTTATTGATTGGAAAAAGCGTTTTATGTGGTCAGGCTCCGTGGATCGTTTCAATTTTCCCATATTACAAACAATCAATCCATTGTTTGTCATAGTACAGGGATCATGTGTGTATATTGAATCTAAAGACGTATTATTATCAGCCGGCAAAAAGTAAACTTCTGAGCCAAATGATTTTATTAGTTTTACGAATAAATCATATTGTTTAATTGCTAAATCTAGATCTGGTGGACTAGGGTAATTTAACTTTTTTGATTCACTATTTATTTTTTGTTGGCTAAGAAATGCATCTCTGGGATGTTTCAATAAAATGCGTTCAACGCTATTAACCATGCTTTGGCACCCTGAGGATACCACTGTTTAATCCAGAGAACCTTCTACGCAAGTTGTTTCAAAACCACCACGTATGTTATAAAGAGTTGTTATCATGAGGCGATCTGTTTTTAATACTTCTCGTAAATCGGAGTATATTCTTTTTGTTGCAGCCTCTTGATAAATGCCTACGTTCCTAAAACTAACAAAGTAATATTTCAATGATTTTAGTTCAACGCACTTTCCTCCAGTTGGGAAATATTCTATTTTCACATAAGATATATCAGGAAGACCGCTAAATGGACATACTGCACTAAATTCATCAGTCTCAGTTTTTATATATTGCTCTGGGCTGTTAAAATCAAAAACCTCTAATAAATCAGCATCAATATGTGATTCATCAACATAATCAAATTTTTTCCCTTCAGCTTTAGCCATGAATTTCTCCTTCATATACACAACCGGTAGAATCAGTTTCTTTTATTTCAATTCTTTTCAAATTAGGTAGTGAGTCAATTAGTTTACTCCAGATCCATTTACATAAGTTCTCGCTTGAGGGGTTGGTTAGTCCATCAAGCTCATTTAAGTACGCATGGTCGATCATTTTAAATATTGGAGAAAAAGCAGAATCAATTTCAGAAAAATCCATTACAAATCCTGTTTCCTCATTTACAGTACCCCTTACGGTAATCTTTATTTTGAAAGAATGGCCATGAATATTTTTACAAGGGTGTCCCTCAGGCAAATTTGGCAAGGAACGAGCAGATTCAATATTAAATATTTTATATACTTCCATAATTAAAATTAAGGTATTCCCATAATCTTATGGGTCTGAAGACTAAGCTTCCAAAGGGGATGTT